>OFGQ01002160.1_pt1 | contig 11597 bp, 10 predicted proteins | sample 1521791 | NCBI WGS metagenome assembly OFGQ01 (sample SAMEA3504116, study PRJEB24116) | mouse gut metagenome | biome: mouse gut; feature: mouse-associated habitat; material: faeces | place: Denmark | collected 2011 | reverse complement strand
GCAAGTCTTTCTCACACCGAAAAATGCCTGAAAAGCGGCATTTTTCATCGGGATTTGCCCCAAATACGGGCATTTTTCCTAGGTTTTCGTTCCGGTTATCATTTCTTTATTTCTTTTTCTCTTCTTTCGCTTGTTCCTCAAGAGCCGCTTTTTCGGCTGCGTCAAAAACGGTGACGTTGACAGGACCCGTGGTCGGGGTTTTGTACATCGGCGTGTCGCTGTCGAAGACGGTGAAGTAAACGTAGTCGGAAGTGATATTCACATTGGTGTAATTGCCGGAGGCCACCACTTCGTTCTGGCTGCCGTCGATATACATGCGCTTGAGGGCCGGGTCGCTGGTGGAATTTTTCTGGTAATAAATATAGTCCCCGTGGATATTAAATAAGTCCACCCTGTCCTCGGTCAGCACCTGGATGCTGTTCTCTACCGGGAAATAACGGCACAGGCGGTAGTTGTTGGCAACATCCATATAGTAGTAATATCCGTTGTAATAAATGGGGTTCCATACATCGGCTCCTGTCCACTGGACGGCGACGGAATGGTTATAAGTGTTCATCGTATACAAGTAATGGTCGTCCTGGGTGCCGCTGAAATACATGACGCCGTCTACGATGCAGGCCGGGTTGACCAGGTAATCCGCCACCAGTATGTCTTCGGATTTATCGATTTTGATTTTATAAAGCTCCGTGCCGTTTTGGTTGTAATTGCTGAAATTCTGGTAAAAAAGATAATTGCCGCAAAGCTGGATCGTTATGGCGTTGCCTCTTTTGAGGCAATGCGCGTCTTTTCCATTGAGCTTGCTGCGGAAAATACCGTAATTGCGCTGTACATAACTTTCCCCCTTTTTGGCGCTGTCCATATAATAATAAAGATAGTGGGAGTCGGCGTTGATGGATGTCACCTTGGAGGTGCTCAGCTTTTTCATGTCCGTTCCGTCAGGGTTCATGGAATAAAGGCAGCCGTCGTCATAGAGATTGGAAAAATAGACGATGCCTTCCGATTCGCAGAAAAGCCCTCCGTTATTCAGATTTCCCGCCGTGTTGCCGTTGACATAGCCTTTATTCATTTTTACCCGCTGGGATAAAAGCATGAATACCATGACCGAAGCGAAAATAAGTATGGCGACTGCGGCGATTATAATGGTTCTTGTTTTCTTTTTCTTTTTCATCGTTTTAACCTCTTAGCTGGACTGATTTTGTCAAATAAATTATAAACGGTTATCCACTTGCTATCAAGTGGGTTTTGTTATAAGATTAAAAAAGATTAGCGTGAAAAGTACTTCTAAAGCTCACGCCAAAGGGCGTTTCGCTAAGAAGTACTAGATTTGCTTCGCAAATCTTTTTCACGCAGAAAAATGCCTGAAATACGGCATTTTTCATAGGGATTTGCCTAAAAAACAGGCATTCTTCATAGGGATTTGCCCAAAGTAAGGGTATTCTTCCCATAGATTGGCATCGTCGGAAGGCGGTATGGAGGTGGAGTATGGATTTGGCGGATTTGAGGGAACAGATTGACGGGATCGATAAGCAGATCGTGGAGTTATATGAGCGGAGAATGGACATTTCGAGGCAGGTCGCGGAATATAAAATCGAAACGGGGAAAAAGGTGTTCGATAAGGAAAGGGAAGAGGAGAAGCTGCGGAAAGTAAAATCCATGACAGGGGATGAGTTTAACCGCCATGGGGTGGAGGAGCTGTTCGAGCAGATCATGTCCATGAGCAGGAAGCTGCAATACAAAATGCTGGCGGAAAAGGGGGGCATGGGAAGGCTTCCTTTTATGGAAGTGGACAGCCTGGAGAAAGAAAAAGCGAGGGTGGTTTTCCCGGGGGCGGAGGGCGCTTATACCCAGGAAGCCATGAAGCGTTTTTTTGGCAAAGATGTGAACAGTTTCCATGTGGATACATTCCGCGATGCGATGATCGCCATTGATGAGGGAAGGGCGGATTACGCAGTGCTGCCGATCGAGAATTCCACGGCGGGCATCGTGAATGAAATCTATGATATGCTGGTGGAATTCGAAAATTATATCGTAGGGGAACAGATCATAAAAATCGAACATTGCCTGATGGCGATGCCGGGAACGAGGCTGGAGGACATAAAGACCGTGTATTCCCACCCCCAGTCACTGATGCAAAGCTCCAAATATCTGCGGGAACACGCTTCCTGGCGGCAGATCGGCATGGATAACAACGCTTTTGCGGCAAGAAAGGTAGCGGAGGACGGGGACGGGACACAGGCGGCGATAGCCAGCGCCCATGCGGCGGAAACATATGGACTGGAAATACTGGAAAAGGGAGTGAACCGGTCCAGCGCCAATTCCACCCGCTTTATTATTGTGACGAATCGGAAGATCTTTTTGAAAGATGCGGGAAAAGTCAGCATTTGTTTTGAAGTTCCCCATGAAAGCGGCTCCCTTTACCATATGCTTTCGCATATCATTTATAATAACCTGAATATGAATCGGATAGAAAGCCGGCCCGTGGAAGACCGGAACTGGGAATACCGTTTCTTTATCGATTTTGACGGCAACCTTGGGGACGGCGCGGTGAAAAATGCCCTGCGGGGGCTCCGGGAAGAGGCTAGGAATATGAGGATATTGGGCAATTACTAACGGGAAGAGAAATTCTAAGGCTTGCGCGAGGGGGCATTGGAAAATGAGAGAGCGGGAATTGATCGTATATAGGAATTTGGAGGACGGCGGGCTGGTGGGCGATATGGCCTGGCTGATGGAAAATTGCGGGAAAAAAGAGGGAGGCTTGGAGCTGGATGCGGGAGAGGGACGAAAGAAGAGCCGTTCTTTGTTGTACCATTGCATGCATCAGCTGTTGGAAATGGCAGGACACCATGGTTTTTATGGGAATTTGTGGCATTGCTGCCTGGCGAACCTTCTGGTAAATAATGAAAACAGTTACAGCATGGCATGCGAAATGCGGGGGGAAGTGCAGGGGACGATCAACCATGCCGTGCTTCATGATATGGCTATCTTTAAAGAATGGTATGACTATGATTTCAGGGAGATGATGGACCGGCTTGATGTATGGGAATTTGAACTCGTTCTGGATTACGACAGCTGCGAGCGGGAAAGCAAGGTGTATAACAGGCGCATTTGCAAGCGGATCTGCAATCTGGCAAAACGGTTCCAGCAGGATCGTTCCGCAGAGGAGATGAAAGCGACCCTGACGGAGTTTTACCGGGAATACGGCGTGGGGAAATTCGGGCTGCATAAGGCGTTCCGCATCGTGCGTGGGGAGCAGGGGGCGGATATTGTTCCTATTTTAAATATGGCGCATGTACATTTGGATGATTTGGTGGGCTATGAGATTCCGAAAAGGAAGCTGATCGAAAATACGGAAGCTTTTGTGGAAGGAAGGAAGGCGAATAACTGTCTGTTGTTCGGCGATGCCGGGACGGGAAAATCTTCCAGCATGAAAGCGGTGGCCAATACGTATTATGATAAGGGGCTCCGCATGATCGAGGTGTACAAGCACCAGTTCCGGGATCTGAACGATGTGATCGCGCAGATCAAGAACCGCAATTATAAGTTTATTATATATATGGACGACCTCAGCTTTGAGGAGTTCGAAACCGAATATAAATATTTAAAGGCCATCATCGAAGGAGGGCTGGAGAAAAAACCGGAAAACGTGCTGATTTATGCCACTTCCAACCGAAGGCATTTGATTAAGGAAACCTTTGCGGATAAAGAAGGGCGCAGGGACCAGCTGCACGCCAGCGATACGGTTCAGGAAAAGTTGTCTTTGGCATTCCGCTTCGGGGTGACGATCTTCTTTGGCGCGCCGGATAAGCGCCAGTTCCAGGAAATCGTCAGCGCATTGGCGGAAAGGAACGGCATCGGGATGCCAAAAGAAGAACTTCTGGCGGAGGCGAACCGATGGGAGCTGTCCCATGGCGGACTTTCGGGAAGGACGGCGCAGCAGTTTATTGATTATTTGTTGGGTCTGGGAAAGCAGGAATGAGAAAAAGGGAAAGGCAGGAGATGGGATGAAAACATTTGCGGCGATTGATGTAGGTTCTTTTGAACTGTCCATGAAGATATTTGAAATATCTTCCAAGTCCGGCATGCGTGAGATCGATCATATCAGCCATCGGATCGACCTGGGGACGGAAACCTACGCGACCGGGAAAATGGCGAGGGAGAGGGTGGATGAACTGTGCCGTTACCTGAACGAGTATACAAAGATTATGAAGAGCTACCGGGTATCGGAATACAGGGCTTACGGCACGAGCGCTATCCGGGAAACGGAGAATACGAGCATTATTCTGGATCAGATCCAGCAGCGGACGGGGATCAAAATGGGGGTGCTCAGCAATTCGGAGCAACGGTTCCTGGGCTATAAGGCGATCGCGTTCAAAGGAGAGGATTTTAATAAGTTTATCGAGAAAGGAACGGCGATCGTGGATATCGGCGGCGGGAGCATACAGATATCCCTGTTTGACAATGACAAGCTGATGGCGACCCAGAATATGCGCCTCGGCGTGCTGCGTCTCCGGGAAATACTGAGCCATCTGGATGTCGGGACTGCCCAGTATGAAGCGCTGATTACGGAGATGGCCAATTCCCAGCTGTCGGTATTTAAAAAACTATACCTGAAAGATAAGCAGATTAATAATGTCATTATCGTGGACGATTATATCAATGCTTTGGTGCAGAAGAGATTTTTTTCAGAAAAAGTGGGGGAACCCATCGAAGCCAAATCCTTCCACAAGCTGATGAAGCTGGTGGGGGAGAAAACGCCCCAGGACTTGACGAGGATATTCGATATGCCCCAGGAGAGCATCGAACTGTTGTACATATCCTATGTGCTGTTGAAAAGGGTGATCGGCGTGATGGACGTGGAAATGCTCTGGGCTCCGGGAGTAACTTTGTGCGACGGCATCGCTTACGAGTATGCGCAGGATCATAAGATTATACTGCCGGAACACGATTTCGAGCAGGACATTCTTGCCTGCGCCCAGAATATCGGCAAGCGTTATATGGGAAGCCGGAAACGCGGGGAGACGCTGGAGAAGATCGCGCTGACGATTTTTGACAGCATGAAGAAAGTCCACGGCCTGGGGCAGAGGGAACGGCTGCTTTTGCGGCTGGCGGCGCTGCTGCACGACTGCGGCAAGTACATCAGCATGGTCAATCTGGGAGAGTGTTCCTACAGCATCATTATGGCGACGGAAATCATAGGTCTGTCCCATATCGAAAGGGAGATCGTGGCGAATGTGGTAAAATTCAACCACGAGGAATTTGAATATTACGAGGTGCTGCGGACATCCATCCTGGATCAGGAGGCATATTTGAAGATTGCCAAGCTGACAGCGATTCTAAGGGTCGCGAATGGGCTGGACAGGAGCCACAAGCAGAAGTTCAAAGATGTAAAAACCGTGCTGAAGGATGATGTGCTGACGATTACTGTGGACACCAATGAGGATATTACGCTGGAAAAAGGAATGTTCAGCCACAGGGCCGACTTTTTTGAAGAAGTCTACAGCGTGAAACCAGTGATCAAACAGAGAAGGAATTTTTGATGGAGGAAAACAGGAATTATGAATGGAAAGGAAATGGAGAAAAAGAATGGGGAAATTACTTTTTCGGATCCCCGTTATTATACAAACCGTGAACTGAGCTGGATCTTGTTTAATAAAAGAGTGCTGAGCGAAGCGAGGGATAAACATATTCCTCTTTTCGAGAGACTGAAATTCCTGAGTATTACTGCCTCGAACCTGGATGAATTTTTTATGATCAGGGTGGCATCTTTGAAAGATATGGTTCATGCAGGCTATATGAAGCCGGATATTGCGGGGCTGAATCCGTCAGAGCAGCTGAAGATGCTCAATGAGATAACGCATGATCTGGTAAACCAGCAGTATAGTACATACAACAGATCGCTGTTGCCGCTTCTTCTGGCAAACGGCCTTAGGATCGTGGAACACCACGAGGATCTGACAGCAAAAGAAGCCGCTTATGCGGACAAATATTTTGAGGAAAACGTGTATCCGGTTTTAACGCCCATGGCGGTGGATTCCTCCCGCCCGTTTCCGCTGATCAGGAATAAGACATTGAATATCGGGGCTTTGGTAAAGAAAAAGGAGGGGAAGGCAGAGAAAGAAGGCAAGGCAGTAAAGGAAGGCAAGTCGCCGAAAGAGGGCAGAACGGAAAAAGCAGGAAAAACGGAGCTGGAGTTCGCTACGGTCCAGGTACCCAGCGTGCTTCCGCGAATTATTCCTATCCCGTCGGAAAAGGAAGGGGAGAGGGCGGTTATCCTGCTGGAGGAGATTATCGAGAGGAATATTGAAAAACTGTTTTTGAATTACTATATTGTCTGCAGCAGCCCGTTCCGTATTATGCGCAATGCGGATCTGACGATTGAGGAGGACGAGGCCGAGGATCTGCTGAAGGAGATCGAGAAGCAGTTAAAGAAGAGGCAGTGGGGACAGGCGATCCGTCTGGAAGTGGAAAGCGGCATCGATAAACGGCTGTTAAAAATTATTAAAGATGATTTATCGATTGAAGGAGAAGACATTTACCAGATCGACGGCCCTTTGGATCTGACCTTTTTAATGAAAATGTATGGACTGGAAGGGTTCGGCCATTTGAAGGAATCCTCCTATCTGCCGCCGCAGCCTGTGCCGGAGCTGCCGGAGGACTGCAATATTTTTGACGAGATCAGGAAAGGGGATATCCTGCTTCATCATCCGTACCAGAGTTTTGCGCCGGTGGTGAATTTTATTAAGACGGCGGCGAAGGATCCCGATGTATTGGCGATCAAACAGACCTTGTACCGCGTCAGCGGCAATTCGCCGATCATAGCGGCGCTCGCCCTGGCGGCGGAAAATGGGAAACAGGTGTCGGTGCTGGTGGAATTAAAGGCCCGTTTTGATGAAGAGAACAATATCGTATGGGCGAAGATGCTGGAAAAAGCAGGCTGCCATGTTATTTACGGGCTGGTGGGGCTGAAGACACACAGCAAGATTACGCTGGTAGTGAGAAAGGAAGAAGACGGCATCCGCCGCTATGTCCATCTTGGAACCGGCAATTATAATGATGCGACGGCAAAGCTTTATACGGACGTGGGCATGTTTACGTGCAGCAGGCCGATCGGGGAAGATGCCACGGCGGTGTTCAATATGCTCTCCGGCTATTCGGAACCCCGCACATGGAATAAATTGTCCATCGCCCCTCTCTGGCTGAAGGATAAATTCCTCTATTTGATAAAGCGGGAGAAGCAGTATGCGCAGGCCGGCAGGCCCGCCCATATCATTGCCAAAATGAATTCCCTTTGTGACAAGGATATTATTGAGGCTCTGTATGAAGCCAGCGCGGCAGGGGCGAAAATCGAATTGATTATACGGGGGATCTGTTGCCTGAAGGTAGGAGTCCCGGGCGTGAGCGAGAATATCAGCGTGCGTTCCATCGTAGGCAATTTCCTGGAGCATAGCCGGATCTTTTACTTTGAAAACGACGGTTCGCCGGAAATGTACTGCGCCAGCGCCGACTGGATGCCGCGTAATCTGGAACGGCGGGTGGAGATTCTTTTCCCGGTGGAGGAAACGGGGTTAAGGAAGAAACTGATGCATATTTTGGAAGGGGAATTGAAGGATACGGTAAAGGCCCACGTGCTGAAGCCGGATGGAACTTACGATAAAGTGGATAAGCGGGGGAAGGTTATTTACAATTCCCAGCTGGAATTCTCCCTGGAGGCCAGGGCGGCGGCCGGACTGGGCAAAAAGGCGGCGGACGACCGCGTGTTCATACCGGAGATGCACCATGAATAGGATCGGGCGCGTGATTCTGGCCTCGGCATCGCCCCGGAGGAAAGAGCTGCTGGAACAGATCGGCATCGCCTATGAAACGATGCCAAGCGGGGCCGATGAGAATACCGAAAAGCAGCAGCCCGAGGATGTGGTACTCGAACTTTCCCTGCGGAAAGCGTCGGATATCCACGTCAGGCTGGAGGAAAAGGGAGAAGACGGATATACAGTGATCGGCGCGGATACGGTAGTTTCTTTTCAGGGAGAGGTGATGGGAAAACCGAAGGATGAAGAGGATGCCAGAAGGATGCTTGGCATGCTGCAAGGCAATACCCACCAGGTGTACACGGGCGTGGCGCTGTGCATAAAAAAACGGGGGAAGCCGGTTCGGTTCCGTACTTTTTATGAAAAAACGGATGTATCCATGTACCCGATGTCGGAAGAGGAAATCCGGGATTACGTGGCGACGGGGGAACCGATGGACAAGGCAGGAGCCTATGCGGTGCAGGGCGGATGCGCGGCGTATATTCAAGGCATTTGCGGAGATTATAACAACGTAGTGGGTCTGCCGGTGGGAAGGCTCTGGCAGGAACTGAAAATAGAAGATAACGGGAATATCCCGGGAATGGAAGGATAAACGGAAGAAATGATTCGATTGATAGCGAGCGATATAGACGGAACATTGATTAAAGACTCAACGCCGGATCTTTATCCCGAAATGGCGGATGCCATCCGGGAATTGAAGAAACGGGACATTTTATTCTGCGCGGCAAGCGGCAGACAATATGAAAGCATTCGGAATGTTTTCCGAGATATCAAAGAAGGCATTGTATTCATTGCGGAGAACGGCGCGCAGATCAGATACCAGGAAAAGGATATCCAGCTGACGCTGATGAAGCGGGAATATGCAGAGGCGATCATCCGCCAGATCCGGGAATATGACGGGATATGCGATATCATGGTATCCACGCCGAACGGCGGCCTGGTGGAGTCGAGGAATAAGGCGTTTGTGGATCTGCTGACCTATGGCTACCGGAATAAATTCACCCTGGTGGACGATGTGCTGGAAGCGGATGCGGAGATTATTAAGATAGCCGTATATCAGAAGGACAGCATAAGGGAGCTGGGGGAGGGCGTGCTGATTCCCCAATGGGGCGACAAGGTAAAGGCATGCATGTCCGGCGATGAATGGGTGGATTTTATGGATCTGTCCGTGGATAAGGGGAAGGCGCTTGCTTTTATACAGGATTATTTCCATATATCCAAAGAAGAAACGATGGCATTCGGGGATAACAATAACGATATCGGCATGATGCGGGCGGCAGAAGAAAGCTATGCGGTGGAGAACGCCAGGGAGGAAGTAAAGGCGGCGGCAAAGCATATTTGCCCGTCTTATCTGGAAAAAGGAGTATATCGGGTAGTAAAGGACTTGATTCTTGCCTGAGGACGTAGTGTGAGAAGAACTTCTAACGCTCATGCCAGAGGGCATTTCGCGAAGAAGTTCTAGACTTGCTTTGCAAGTCTTCTCACACAAGAGAATGCCCAGAAAACGGGCATTCTCCGCACAGATTTGTGTCACTGCACAGCAGCGACATGGGGGATAGTGTGAGAAGAACTTCTAACGCTCGCAGCAGAGGCTGCTTCGCGAAGAAGTTCTAGACTTGCTTCGCAAGTCTTTCTCACACCGAAAAATGCCCCAAATACGGGCATTTTTCATCCAGATTTGTGCCGCCGGGAGGCGGTATGGAGTTAGTGTGAGTAACATTGGGGGACTTGAAATCGGTTCCATGGATTTTATTAGGAAAGGAGGGAAGGATATGCATGAATATGATGATGCGGTTTTGGCATGTTTCCTGAAAAAACAAAGACAGCTTTTCCCGGAAGATGTGGCAGAAACCCCGGAAGAGGCGGAAGCGTTTCTGGAAGACTGTATGGCAGTCGTAGTGTCATCGGTGCGGGAAGTATCAGAATATTTTGAAGAAGCAGGCATCGATACGGAGGGCGCGGATGAAGAAGAACTACTGGGCACGGAAGAAGTGTTTGATATTGGCGACGGAAGGTATTTGATTGTGGAAGGTTAGTCGGTGGGGATGACTTGGGAGCAGGATTTTTTTACTTGGAAGGCGTGGAAGTAGGCGTTTTCCATGGGGATCCAGCGGGAAACGAAGTTTTTCAGCATTTCTTCCCCGTTGCGGGCGCGGATGCGGGCAACCTGGCAGTCGTAGGAGCAGGATAAAAATACCGAATATTGGTAAAGGCCGCGTAGTTCCGGGCGCATGCAGTAAGACCCTTCTATGATGGTAAGGGGCTTGGGGGAGAGAGTTATGGTGTCCCCATAGTTCATGATGTCGCAGCGGAAACGGCGGTAGGATACGTTGGAACCGTTTTGAAGAGGTTTCATGACTTCTTCGGCAAAGCGTTCATAATGGACATTTCCTCCCGGCTGGGCGAGGCGCTCCGGCGTACGGAGGCCGGGGGGAAGGAAGAAATCGTCCATTGGGATGACGTTACAGTCGAAATACATGGCCAGCAGACGGCTCAGCGTTGTTTTCCCGGAAGCGCAGTTGCCGTCGATGGCAAGAACAAGAGAGGCATTCTCCCGAAGGGAAGAATCCAAAGTGCGGATCAGCTGTAAAAAATCGGCATGGCTCTGCAGGACGACCCGGTAGGAGGGACGGTAGGCAAGATGGTAGGAGGCGCTGTGGCTGACAGAGGGGGCCTCCTGTTTTTTGTATTCTTCTAAGAAATCTTCCTGGCCGGGAAAGTAGGGAAGAAGGCAGTTTAAATTTTGTATGAATTTTTCCCGGTCGCCGTGTATCTCATTGGCTGTCTGGCAGAACATGGCGTTTAAAACCGGGAGTTCTTTTCTTTTCAGCGTATCGAGATAGATGCGCGTGAGGCCGTTCCCGATCGGCTCTGCTGCCAAAGGGGAAGAGGAATGGGGGATTTCTTCCCATTCCTCATAAAGCCTTTGCAGACAAGCTGGTTCATCGGAAACCATATGCCCGGGGCCTAATTCATTTTGATAAAGGAGCTTTATCCCGTCGATAAGCTCCATATGCGGATATTTAGTTAAGTGCGTCTGGATGAGCTGGTGAATCATATTCATAGTTGATAAAATGCGCTTTCTGTAATGCAACGATAATAATAGGTACTAAGATCAAATGGCAGATGATGCCGGGCATGGCGTTGAGGAAAGCGCCGGCAAGGAATGCCTGGAAGGAGAACTGTACCTGGCTGACTCCGGCGATAACGGTCATGACGGCCCCCCAGACAACGCGCCCTATAAGCATAGCTCCGATCAGGGAGATGTAAATGCCGGGAATGGTTTTCGGCAGTTTTTTGTAAAGAATCCCGGCTGTCGCGCCGTAAGCCGCCAGCTCGAAGGCCATCGCGGTTCCCGTAGGGAAAAGGGGCGGCATGCCGAACAGCATAAACCGAAGCAGCGGAGCCGCAAATCCTACAATAAGCCCATAAGGCCATCCGCAGATAAAGCCGCAGAGCAGGGCGGGGATGTGCATCGGCGACAGGGCGCTTCCGATCTGGGGAATCTGTCCGGTCAGAAAGGGCAGCACCATGCAGAGCGCGAGGCACAGGGCGGCATTTACCACATTTTTGACAGTTTCATTGTTTGTGTTTGGTTCTTTTTGCTTATGTTTCTTTGTTTTCATATGGAACAATCCTTTCCTAGTGAGATATCGCTGATGCGATGCCATAATATCTGCTTTCTTTACGGTGAAGTCAATATCCCGCAGCATTTGGCTTATTGCTCACGGAAATAGAAAATACCATAAAGAAATTATCCTTTTTCTAAAGGAATCCTTCGAAAAAAGGCTA
>OFGQ01002153.1_pt1 | contig 11653 bp, 9 predicted proteins | sample 1521791 | NCBI WGS metagenome assembly OFGQ01 (sample SAMEA3504116, study PRJEB24116) | mouse gut metagenome | biome: mouse gut; feature: mouse-associated habitat; material: faeces | place: Denmark | collected 2011 | reverse complement strand
GATGAGCGGCGGCAGCACGCTGCACCCCTCCCCCGCCTGCTTGATGCCCTCCATCAGGGCGAACTGACCCCCGAAGAGGAATTGGAGGCGGCGGTTTATATCCTCCAGACCGGGGGCGACTATAAGGTATCGTACACCACTCTGCTCTCCCTGTTCAACCGGGGCATGTACGCGAAAAACTGTCTGGAAATTATGACAGAAGCCTTTTATACACCAAATTTTAAGCTGATGAAGAGCTGTTATGAGAAAAACTGCAAGGCTCTTTCCAAATATCCCTACCTGTTCCGCAAGGATTTTCCCGCCTATGAGGACCTGCCCATCCGCTTCTACCCCTTTGACGACAGCGGTTATGTGCCCTTTTTCTGGCGCGAACAGCGGTTCGGGGAATATATTGACTTTAAAAATCCCGTGGTCAGCCGAAATTTTTTCAAAGATTTGGAGCGCCCCATTTTGGCGGACGACGTTTATTCACAATATGAGTTGGAGTACCTCCACGATAATGTTCGGGCCAGCGAATATATTGGCCGGGAAAACCATGTCTACCTCCATTACACCAGCTGGCCCCTGTTCTGCGCCTACCTCCAGTGCATCAACATCCGGCCCCTTCTGGGGAGCAAAAAGCTGGTGTTTCTGGTGGAAGACGAAATTGAGCAGTATCCCATCGATTTCAAGGCCCGCTTTGGCATTGATTACAGCAGCTGTCCCCTGCGTCCCGTGGGCATCCGCGAGGTTCAAAAATTGGTTTGGCATACCCAGCTTTCCAGCCACAACGGCGGCGACTTTTTCAACGAGATTTTTGACGCGCACCCCAATTTGCTGTCCATCCCCTCCGTTTTTATGGACAGCCTGGAAGAAAGCGTGGCGGAGTACCGCAAGTCCCGTTCCCTGGTGGTTCCGGACAGCCTTGCCTTAGCGGAACTGACGCGCCTGCACGACGTTACGGATAAGGATATTTTGGTCGCGCTCCACCTGCAAAACGATGAATATAACAAAAATTGGGATCAGGCGTCCCGTATTGTCCCGGCCATCTTCCTACAGCCCCACTTCGGAAATCTGGTTTATAATCTGTCTGTGGACGACAAAGACCGCACCACGTTAAACTCGGCTCAATTCGATAAAATTCACGCTTCCCCCATGATTCGGGGCTTTAAATACATCAAAACCTTTACCCCCCTGCGCCGCCCAACCACCAGCTATGCGGCCTCGATCCGGTTTGCTGTCTCAGAACATGAAAAATCATTGGAGAAACATGACCAGGACAACGGTCTTGCTGTGCTGGAGGACTCATTCCTGGGCCGTATCATGAACCGAAGTTTTATGATCGACTGGCAGGACCGGCTGTTTAAAGACAGCGTGCTGGTCCGCTTTGAGGACGGAAAACTCAATCCCAAAGCCACATTTTCCGCCCTGGCCGCATTTTTAGACATTCCCTATACCGAAAGTATGACCTACTGCTCCCAAAAGGGCGAACGCGACCCGGAATCCTTGAAAGGAAACGCCCGGGGCTTCGACCCGGTTACCGTATACCGGACCTATGAGGAATTTGCCTCCGACACCGAGCGGTATTTGGTGGAATACTTCTTTCGGGATTTGTACGCCTACTGCGGCTATGACTTTCAGTACTACGACAACGCGCCGCTGGACGACAGCGCCGTACTGGAATTGTCCCGGCAGCTCACCACCATCGACCGCTATATCGGCGAAAGCTGGCTTGCCTGCCTGAAACATGGCATGCAGTCGGATATCGAGGTCACGCTAGACGGCAAGGCGCGGGTCATGCTGGGCGAAGAGTCCACGAAAATGCGGCTGGACGCCTTACAGAACCACCGGGAGAAAATTATGAAAGTGCTCAACCGCGGCCTGTATTTCGTCAACCGGCACGGCCAGCCCCTGCACATGATGCCCCGGCTGGAGCTGGACCCGGCGCTGCTGGAACAGCCGCTGTACCACTAAAGGAGGTTTGCATGGAACAGGGAACGGTATATTTCTTCACCGGCCTGTCCGGGGCGGGGAAAACGACGCTGGGCGGACTGTTCTACCGGCGGCGGAAAGCGCAGCGCAGCAATGTGGTCCTGTTGGACGGCGACCAGATCCGCCCAGTGTACAACGAAGACATCGGCTACTCGGACGCCGGCCGGCTCAAAGGCGCACAGCGGACCTTCCGGGTGGCGGACATGCTGGCCCGGCAGGGGATTGACGTGGTGGTTTGCAGCATTTGCATGTACTCCGCCGTTCGCGCCTGGAACCGGGCAAATATTGCCAACTATAAGGAAATTTACATCAAAGTCCGGCGGGAAACCCTGCTCTCCCGCAACCAGAAGGGACTGTACACCGGCGGTCAGGACGTGGTAGGGGTGGACCTGCCCTTCGACGAACCCAAAGAGCCCGACCTCATCATTGAAAATGACGGCGGAGAGTCCCCCGAAGCCATCGTGGCCCGATTGGAGGCGGAATTGCTGTGAAGGCGTTGATTTTAAATTCCGGAACCGGCACACGGATGGGTGCGCTCACCGCAGAACACCCCAAGTGCATGACGGAACTTTCCCCCGGCGAAACCATTTTGTCCCGCCAGCTCCGGATGCTGTCGGAGGCGGGACTTACTCAGGCGGTCATCACCACCGGCCCCTTTGCGGAGGCCCTGATGGACTACTGCCGCAGTCTGAACCTGCCCATAGAGCTCACGTTCGTCCACAACCCGGACTTTCAGACCACCAACTACATCTACTCCATCTATCTGGCCCGGGCGTTTTTAGATGAGGATATCCTTCTGCTGCACGGCGACCTGGTGTTTGAAAACGCGGTTTTGGACGCACTGCTGGCCCGGGAGGACAGCTGTATGGCCGTCAGCTCCACCCAGCCCCTGCCCGAGAAGGATTTTAAAGCGGTCCTGCGGGATGGGAACATCTGCTCGGTAGGCGTCGAATTTTTTCAGAACGCGGCGGCGGCCCAGCCCCTGTACCGCCTGCGCTGGGAGGACTGGAGGCTCTGGCTGGAAGGGATTGTCCGTCTGTGTGAACAGGGCAGCCGGAACTGTTATGCGGAAAAGGCCCTGAACGAATTGGACGGCGCCTGTCCCCTGGCCCCGCTGGATATTCAGGACCTGCTTTGCGGCGAGGTGGATGACCCGTCCGACCTGGCAGTTCTCACCGCCCGTCTGCGTGAGGTGGAGAACCGTACCGTTTACATGTGCTTTTCTACCGACATACTCCACAGCGGACACATCGCCATCATCAAAAAGGCCCGGAGGCTGGGCCGGCTGACCATCGGCGTGCTTTCGGACGAGGCAGTGGCCTCCTACCGTCGCTTCCCCCTGCTCCCCTACGCCGAGCGGAAAACTATGCTGGAGAATATCTCCGGGGTAGCTCGTGTGGTAGAACAGCGGACACTGAGTTATCGGGAAAATCTGGAGCGGTACAAGCCGGATTTTGTCGTCCACGGCGACGACTGGTCCAGCGGCGTTCAGAAACCAATCCGAGATGAGGTAGTCTCGGCCCTGGCTTCCTACGGCGGCCGGCTGGTCGAGTTCCCCTACGCCCGTGAGGAGAACTATCAGGCCCTGGAGGCCCAGGCCCGGGCGGGTCTGTCCCTCCCCGACCTGCGCCGGGCCCGCCTGCGAAAAGCCATCGCCATGAAGGGCACAATTACTGCCCTGGAGGCCCACAGCGGCATTACCGGCCTCATCGTAGAGAACACCGTGGTCTATCACAACGGCGAGGCCCGCCAGTTTGACGCCATGTGGGTCAGCTCCCTGTGCGACTCCACCGCAAAAGGGAAGCCGGACATTGAGCTGGTGGATATGACCTCCCGGTTCCGCACCATTGACGATATCATGGAGGTGACCACCAAGCCCATCATCTTCGACGGAGACACCGGCGGTCTGGCTGAGCATTTTGTGTACACCGTGCGCTCGTTGGAGCGCATGGGCGTCTCTATGGTCATCATTGAGGACAAAGTTGGGCTGAAGAAAAACTCGCTGTTTGGCTGTGCAGTGGAACAGACCCAGGACAGCATTGAAAACTTCTCCGCTAAAATCGCGGCGGGTAAGCGGGCACAGAAGACTCGGGACTTTATGATCTGCGCCCGGATTGAGAGCTTGATTCTGGAACGCGGGCTGGAGGATGCACTGGAGCGGGCCTTCGCCTTTGTGAAGGCCGGAGCGGATGCCATCATGATTCACAGCCGGAAAAAGGAACCAGATGAAATTTTCGCGTTTACAGCCCGGTTTCGGGCCGAGGACCAAACCACGCCTCTGGTCGTCGTGCCCACCTCTTTCTATAGCGTGACCGAGGAGGAGTTTAAGGCCCGGGGCGTCAATGTAGTCATTTACGCCAATCAACTCACCCGCGCCGGCTTCCCCGCCATGCAGAACGCAGCCAAAACCATTTTGGAACGGCACCGCGCCCAGGAATGTGATGAAATTTGTATGCCCATTCAGGATATTATTACCCTGATTCCGGAAGAGGTGTAGCATGGCACAGACCCTATTGACGCCTGGCGAACAGTACCGGCCGCTGACTAGGTATATCCAGTCCAAACTGGGCCGAAACCTCTTTCTGGTGTGCGGACGCTCCTTTTCCTCCACCCGGGTTGGCCGCTTCCTGGAGGAGTGGACCCGACAAAACGGGGTGGAACTGGTGCAGTTTTCCGATGTTCAGGCCAATCCGGACTACGAATCGGTCCTGCGGGGAACCGAACGGTTTCAAGCGGCGGAATATACCGCCATCATCGGTGCGGGAGGCGGCAGCGCCATGGACACAGCCAAGTGCATCCGGCAGTTTTCCAGCGCCGCCGTACCCCTGCTGGCCATTCCCACCACCGCCGGAAGCGGCAGCGAGGCGACCCGGTTCGCTGTACTCTACCGCCAGGGCATAAAAGAATCGGTGAACTGCGCGTTGCCGGATGCCGTTTTACTGGACCCCTCCACGCTGAATTCCCTTCCGCTCTACCAGCGCAAGGCAACCCTGCTGGACGCGCTGTGCCATGGAATTGAGTCCTATTGGTCCCTTGGCTCCACACCGGAGAGCCGGGACTTTGCAGGACAAGCGATCCGAACTATTGTGGGCTGTTATCCCGGCTATCTGAACAACACACCAGAGGGAAACGCCGGGATGTTGGAGGGAGCGCATCTGGCGGGCTGGGCAATCAATGTTGCAAAAACAACAGCAGGACACGCCATGTGCTACCAGATGACCAAGCGGTTTGGGCTGGCCCACGGCCACGCCGCCGCCCTGTGCGTGGCAAAGCTGTGGCCCTTCCTGCTGGACCATTCCGAGCGGTGCGCCGATCCCCGGGGACGGGTCCATCTGGAGCGCATCTTGGAGGAAATCGCCCGATGTATGGGCGGTTCTGCGCCGCGCTCCGGAGCGGAGCGGTTCCAGGCCATCTTGGACGAGCTGGAATTGGAGGTCCCCCTGCCCTCAGCAGAGGACCTGGCGGCGCTGTCCAACGCAGTCAACGTGGAACGCCTCCAGAACTTTCCCATCCGCCTGTCCAAAGGGGAGATCGAGGCGCTGTACCAGGAAATCTTATGAAACGAGGAAGAATTTATGGATGTCGAAAAGTTTTTAGACATCATTGGCGGGGATTTCTATACCGGCGTACCCGATTCTCTGCTAAAACCGCTGTGCGACTGTCTGTATAACCGGTACGGTCGGTCGGACCGCCATATCATCGCCGCCAACGAGGGAAACGCCGCCGCTCTGGCGGCGGGTTATCATCTGGTCACCGGCAAGGTCCCGGTGGTATACCTGCAAAACAGCGGAGAGGGAAATATCATCAATCCGGCCGCTTCCCTGCTCCACCAACAGGTCTACGCTATCCCGGCGCTCTTCCTGGTCGGCTGGCGGGGAGAACCGGGGGGCCAGGACGAGCCCCAGCATATTTTCCAGGGAAAGATTACCCTGAAACTGCTGGAGGACCTGGACATTTCGACTTTCGTGCTGACGAAGGAGACGGAAGAAGAGGAAATACGCCGCGCTATGGAGGGATTTCGCTCTCTGCTGGCGACGGGACGGAGCGCCGCATTTGTTGTGAAGAAGGGAGCCTTGACTTATCCGGGACAGGCGGTCTGGCATAACTGCCACACCCTCAGCCGTGAGGACGCCATCCGCGCCATCGTGGAGGCCGTCGGAGAAGACCCAATTATCTCCACCACCGGAAAGGCCAGCCGGGAACTGTTTGAGCTCCGCGAGGAGAAGGGCCAGGGGCACCAGTATGATTTCCTGACCGTGGGCTCTATGGGGCACAGCTCTTCCATCGCCCTTGGCATTGCTCTGCAGGCGAAAGACCGGCGCATCTGGTGCCTGGACGGCGATGGGGCTGCACTGATGCACATGGGCGCACTGGCGGTTATCGGAAGCCTCCAGCCTCCCAATTTCATTCATGTCGTGCTGAACAACGAGGCCCATGAATCGGTGGGCGGCATGCCTACTGCGGCAGGGTGCATAGATCTGCCTGGGGTTGCCAGAGCCTGCGGTTATCTGGATGCCGTTTCTGTCACGGAGCTTCAAGACCTGAGAAATGCTTTGGACCAGGCGAAAAAGCAGCATCGGCTGACCTTTCTTGAGGTGAAATGCGCCTTGGGGTCCAGAAACAATCTCGGCCGTCCTACCTCCTCTCCCCTTGAAAACAAACAGGCGTTTATGCGTTTTTTATCCCTGCCCGGCACAAGGCCCTAATTTATAGAAGGAAACGGTTGACAAATTCCGGATAAAGAGCTAAAATTGGGTGCTGACACATCAAAAAAGGGAGACGCAAGCCAATGCAGGTATATTTGAACGCCATCACCGGAATCGACGACGCCATCGTTTCCATGTATTTGAGCCGCCGGTCCTGGACAAGAGAACTGGAGCTGCATATTTACGAAGTCTGCCGCAAAGTTCTGAACCCCAACGGAAGCCGGAAGGAGTACCGCGAAGAATTATCCGCAGAGTTTGAAGAATTCCACACTTGGCTGTCCAAGCTGGTTAAGTGGGGATGGAAGCACACCACCATGCTGCGGTTTATCGACTTCTCGATTACGGTAGAGGGGCTCCACCGGGCGGGACAAGACGATTGGGACTCCCATGCCAAGCGGTTTGAGAACCGGATTATTCGCAACAGCACCCGGTTTAAGGAGTCGAACTTTCAATACGAGATGTCCGATTATTACCAGGGAAAGGTTTTGGCTACCGATGTGGCAGCTCAGCTTTTGAATATTGCCCTGCCTGAGACCATGACCCATGAGGGCAAGACCTATGTTAAGACTGTTAACGGGTATATTTTGGAAGAAATGCAGGATGACCAAGATGTCAAGCGCGGCTTATATATGCTGAGCATTCCCAGCAACTTTATTTTTAAGGTCAACCTAACCGAGTGGGCCCACGTCTACAAAGAGCGCAACGCCAAAAGCTCCGCCAACCCGGAGGTTCGTCAGTGCTGCGAGCAGATCGCCAGCCAGCTGGAACAGTTTCATCCGGAGTTTAACCGGGAGCTCTTTGACAAGATCCTGAACTGACAGGAAATACAACTGTTTTCATCGAAAAAGGAGGACTTTCCCATGAACAAGACCATTACCGCCCAGAATGCCCCTGCCGCCGTCGGTCCCTACTGCCACGCCAAGCTGGCCGGCAACACCCTGTACACCTCGGGCCAGCTGGGCTTGATTCCCGCCACAGGCGAACTGCCCCAGGGCGTGGAGGCCCAGGCCACTCAGGCCCTGGATAACCTGATGGCCGTGCTGTCCGCCGCCGGAATGGAGGCCGCCGACGTGGTCAAAACCACTGTATTCCTGGCTGACATGAACGACTTTGCCGCCATTAACGCCATTTATGCGAAGTATTTCTCCGGCGAGGCTCCTGCCCGCTCCTGTGTCCAAGTGGCAGCACTTCCCAAGGGGGCGCTGTTTGAGATTGAGGCGGTTGCCGTAAAGTAAAATTTCGGAGTTTCCGGCGCGAAACAGCCAAACCATAAATAGCATGAAACGGGCTTGTCCTCTGTGATTTACAGGGGACAAGCCCGTTTGGCTGCTGAATTTCGGTTCTCGAGACCGTCGCGGCAATGTACAGCGCCGCGGTTACTCTTTCCCAAATTCTGTTTTAAAGTAATGGAGTATCACCGATGCGGACAGTACAAAAGACAGCACATCGGCCACAGCTTGCGTGGACTCCAATCCGCTCAGGCCAAAGCGTCCAGTCATAAGATAGACCAGCGGAATATAGAGTCCTTGCCGGCAGATAGCCAGCAGTACCGCCCGCCAAGATTTTCCCAACGATTGGAAAAACATATTGGCAAAAACCAGCACTGCCCCCAGCGGCAGGGTGAGGCACTGGTATCGAAACGCCCTGGTACCGATGGCGATGACCACTGCGTCGTCCCGCCGAAAGAGGGTGATGATGTGGGGAGCCAGTACAAAACCGATTACCGCACCCACGGTAAGGATGACAGTACAGGTTTTGACGGAAAACCACACCGCCTCCTTCACCCGGTCCAGCCGCTTTGCACCGTAGTTGTAGCCCAGCACGGGCTGGAAGCCCTGTCCAAATCCGATCACGATGGATTGGATGACCATAAACACCTTCGTTACGATGGACAGTGCGGCCACCGCCGCATCGCCATAAAGCTTGGCGTTGTAGTTCAAGGCCATAGTAGAAGCGGACAGCACTCCCTGCCGGAAGAAAGAAGGCATTCCCTGTTTGAGAATCGCCAGATAGGTCCCAGGCGAGCGGGAGACGCACACCGGGCTAACTCTCAGCTGGCTCTTTTTCATGAGGAAAAAAGACGTAAGGATCGTCAAGCTGACACACTGGCTGAGCAGTGTGGCGGCTCCCGCTCCACTGATTCCCATTTGAAAGCCGTAGATAAAAATGGGATCCAGAATCATGTTCAAAATTCCGCCGGTCGCCAATCCAAAGACGGACAGATTCGCTTTCCCCTGCCACCGCAGCAGATTGTTTAGGGTGAAGGACAAAATCATAACCGGCGCACCCAAAATGATGTAGAACGCATAATCCAGGGCGTATGGGTAGATGGTCTCGGTGCTTCCCAGCAGCCACATCAGGTCCGCTCGAAACCCCAGACCCAGGCCCGCCATCGCCACTCCTACCACCAGGGCGGCAACTACGCCGGAAGAAGCGAATACGTCGGCCTGCTCTCCCTTGTCCTGCCCCAGAAGGCGGGAGGCAATCGACCCTGTACCCATTCCCACTGTAAAGCCGACCGCCTGAATAATTGCCATCAGGGAGAACACCACCCCTACGGCTCCGGAGGCACTGGTATTCAGCTGGGAGACAAAGTAGGTGTCCGCCATATTGTAGATGGAGGTCACCAGCATACTAATGATGGTAGGAACAGCGAGAGAGGGAATCAGCCGGTTAATCGGAGTCTCCAGCATTCGGGCCCGCTGGTCCACCGGCTCTTTTGGGTGGTTCTGGTGAAAATGGGGCACAGGTCCCACCTCCTAATTATAGTATTTCTCGGGCCAGGTGTAAACGGACAATCCGTTCAGCTCTGCGTGCTCGGTGAGCTGAGGAGCCAGAGCTGGTATATCGTACTGGTATGCCGTCTCTGTGTCCAGATACAGGCAGGTCAGGCGTTTCATAGTGGAGATGACCTCCAGCCCGGTAAGGTTGGGATTTTGGTACAGGTTCAGCATCCAAGCCCGGCAGAACTCTAAGCCGGAGATGTCCTCCAGGCCGGTATTGGACAGGTTCAGCATCCCCAGCCGCTTGCACTTGCGCAGACAGGCCAGCGCCCCCGGTTCCAGCGGGTTGCCCCGCAGGTTCAGGGCATTCAGACTGGTCAGTCCCCGCAGAGGTTCCAGGCTGGTGACTTGGTTGCCGTAGACCATCAGTTCCACCAGCCGGTCCAGTCCGGCCAGCGGAGTCAGGTCGGAAATTAAATTATAGGGCAGCCACAGCATCCGCAAGCCGGTGAGGGAGGCCAGTGGAGACAGGTCTTCAATGTCGTTATCCCACAGGTCCAGCTCCTTCAGCTGGTTCAGCCCCTCCAGGAAGGACAGATCCCGGATTCCAACCCCGCGCTGCTGGATACGCTTGCCGCTGGCCATTTCCACCGCCGCCCGAAAAAGCGTCCTCTCCCCAGGGGCAAGTCCAGCCTCCACCAGCTCCTCCCCGTCCGCTCGGATGGCCTGAATCAATTCCCCAAGGCGGGCGATCTCCTCCGAGTCTTCCCAGCAGACACTGTCATGGGCTGCTGCCTCCGCCCGGGAGCGCCACCCAGTTCTCTTCCATCCTTGGGTCCGCCGCTCTGCAATTCCCCCTGGACGCTCTTGAGGCAGGGGAGACAGCGTATGCCGCAGCTGGTCTTTCAAATATCCGGCCCATACGTTTGAGCTGGGTCCCACATAGACAAACCCGTCATCCTTTGGGCACATCTCTCCCATGTCAGGCTGGTTCTGATTGGCAATTTCGTAATCCACAGGTCCCATCTCCTTATTGAGAGCAAAGGGCTGTCCGGCGGACAGCCCTTCTCATTTTCCTTTTAAAGTCCCAGTCCACCTAGGCCCAGCCCGCCGGTGATCGACTGCATGGTGCTGGCGGCGTCGGCGTCAGCGGAGCGCATAGCCTCGTTCACAGCGGCGACAATCATATCCTGGAGCATCTCCACATCCTCAGGGTCCACAGCCTCAGGGTCGATGGTGAGGGCTTTCAGCTCGTGCTTGCCGCTCACCGTGGCAGTTACTACCCCGCCGCCGGAGGCAGCCTGATACTCTTTTTCCTGGAGCTCCTGCTGCACCCGCAGCATATCCTGCTGCATTTTCTGTGCCTGCTTGAGCATATTCATATTCATGCCGCCGCCCATACCAGGTACTCGGCCATATCCCTTTGCCATATGTCATTCTCCTTTTTGAGTTTGATTCCATCCGGGGCAGATGCCGCTATTGGATGGTGATGTTATCCAGTCCGCCAAAGGACATCAAGTCGTCCAACGGATCCTTTGCCGCTGGAGGGGGCTGATTTGTATGTCCCGCCAACGGCGGAGCGCCGGTGATCACCGACACCTGGGGCGTGCCGCCAAAGACGGAGGCTGCCGCCTGGGCCAATTTTTCCAGCACCGCCGGTTTATTCAGCATGGAACGTGTAAATTCGCTGTCCACCCAGAGCGTGAGCTTGCCGTTCTGCCACATGCCGGTCACCTTGGCCGGATTGTTCAGATACGGAATCACTGTGGGGGGCACCTTGCCCCGCAGGCCCGCCGCAAAGGAGGGCCAGAAAGAGTTATCCCCGCCGGACTGTACGGGAGCCGTTCCGCTCTGGGAAGGAACGGCGTCAGGTAAACCGGCAGGGCCGTTCCCTGCGGGCGCGGGCTTAGGCGGAACCGGACGGACGGGCTCCCGCACAGCGGACGGTGCGGCAGGTTCCGGCATATCGAAGAGGTAATCCGGTTCCTCGGGGGGTTCCTCCGGGAGGGGCGGACGCTCGTCTTCCCAAGGCGGAATATCCTCCGGCTTAGGGGGAGCGCCGGTCTTTGCCGGAACCACTTTTTGCGGAGCTGGAGCGGCCGGAACCCCCTGGACAAGCCGCTCTTCCAGCCGGGCGATGCGGGCGGAGAGACCGGCAAAGGACTCGTCCAGCCCCTCGTCGCTGAGGCGGATCAAGCACAGCTCTGCATCTGTGCGCCGGTTGGCGCTTCGGGCCAGTCCAGCAGCGGCGCT
>OFGQ01002142.1_pt1 | contig 11705 bp, 13 predicted proteins | sample 1521791 | NCBI WGS metagenome assembly OFGQ01 (sample SAMEA3504116, study PRJEB24116) | mouse gut metagenome | biome: mouse gut; feature: mouse-associated habitat; material: faeces | place: Denmark | collected 2011 | reverse complement strand
TTATTTAATTCCACACACCTAACTGGCAATTACTTGACAGGCCTTCTCCAATAAACTGACAATAACTTTTTCTGATTAAATCGTATCCTTACTTACTACACTAAAAGGACACTTTTCAGTATTCTCTTACCAAAAAATGTCCCATATCTTTAAAATATTTTTGTTACACTTCAAACAACTCCGACGTTCTTCTACAAACCCTACAATATCGCACCTCTCTTTGAAATCTAAGGAAAAGGATATAAACACGTTTCCAAAAGACTACTCTTTGTTAAAGCTTGTTCGAAATACAATTGTATACGATAATTACTATTCGATAATATATGATGAATTAATCACATGGCTATAAGGGTTCTTCGCGGCGCAGGACATCGTAAATGTCAGGGGCCTCGGTAAGCTCCACGAAAAGCACCTGTTTGGGGTGGGGGGCGCTCTCCTGCAGGGTGCCGTCTTCGGCAGCGATGCTTTTTACCGTCACGGATATGTTGCGGCCGTCGGGTTTCATGATCTCGACAGCCTCGCCGACGGTGAATTTGTTGCGCTGCTCAATGCGGCAGGTATTTCCCTTCACTTCACCCACTATCCCCAGATAGGTGTATTCTTTTACATACGTGTTGCTGTCGTAAATCTGGCTCTCATCCCCGGGCTTTCCAAAGTAGAATCCTGTCGTGAACTGACGGTAGGTACAGTTCGATATCTGGTCTAAATACCAGGGCATGTTTTCTTTGTACTTTTGGGGTGATTCCAGGTAATCGCTGATGGCTTTCCGATAGGTCCGCGCCACGGTCGCAACATAGAGGGCGGTCTTCATGCGCCCTTCTATCTTAAAGCTGTCGATTCCCGCCTCGATCATCTCCGGGATATGCTCTATCATGCACAGGTCTTTTGAGTTAAAGATAAAAGTTCCCCGCTCATTTTCATAGACCGGCATGTATTCCCCAGGCCGGGTCTCCTCAACCACCGCGTATTTCCAGCGGCACGGATGAGTGCAGGCTCCGTGATTCGCATCCCTGCCTGTAAAATAATTGCTCAAAAGGCACCTTCCGGAATAAGAAATGCACATGGCTCCGTGTATAAAACTTTCAATCTCCATCTCTTCCGGGATATTTTCCCGGATCTCCCGGATCTCTTTTAATGACAGCTCCCTTGCGGAGACAACGCGCTTTGCTCCAAGTTCCCACCAGAAACGGTAAGTGCCGTAGTTCGTATTGTTGGCCTGAGTGCTCACATGCCTCTCAATCTCCGGGCAAATTTCCTTTGCCATCATAAAAATTGCCGGATCCGCGATAATCAGCGCGTCCGGCCCCAGGGCTTTCAGTTCCCTCAGATATTCTTCCACTCCCGGAAGGTCTTCATTATGCGCCAGTATGTTCACCGTGACATGCACTCTGGCTCCGTGACGGTGGGCAAACTCAATTCCTTCCCTCATGTCTTCCATGGAAAAATTTTTAGCCTTGGCGCGAAGCCCAAAAGCCTGGCCGCCCACATATACCGCGTCGGCTCCGTATATCACTGCCGTCTTCAGAACTTCCAGGCTGCTTGCCGGAATCAGAAGTTCCGGGCGTCTTTTTTTATCTCTCATCTTCATTCCTCTTTCCGCTCCTTCTTCACGCTCAGCGCCACTCCGTCTCCCAGAGGAATGATGGAGGTCTGAAGGCAGTCCGCGTGTTTCAGCTCATACAAAAACTCCCTCATGCGGCTGTGGATCGTCCGGTTCCTCCTCTCAACGGCAAACCTTGACTCAATCACGTCTCCGTCCTGGAGCACATTGTCCGTCATCATCATGCCTCCCGGCTCAAGAAGGCGCATGGCCTCCGGAAGGTAATGGATGTACTGCCCCTTAGCTGCGTCCATAAAGATAAAGTCATAGTTTCCCTCAAGCGTCTTCATCACATCCAGCGCGTCTCCCTCAAGGAGGGTGACCCGCCGGAAATTCTCCCGCGCCGCAAAGATTCGCCTGCGGTAATTCTCGATTGTAGTGACATGGCCGTCTTCCGGCATATACTCACACATTAAAATCGCCGAAAAGCCCACTGCAGTTCCTATCTCCAGCACCCGCCGGGGCTTTTTTGCCGTCATGAGCACTTTCAGGAAACTCTGCGTCTCTTTCCGTATGATCGGAACTGACTGCTCCAGCGCTTCCTGTTCTATCCTCTCAATAATACCACTCTCCGGAGATTCCAGAGAGTGGATATAAGTCGTTATTCTTTCATCGGAAATCATCTTACACATCCATAATTATCGGCAGTATCATCGGTTTCCTCTTAGTTCTCTTCCAGATAAACTCATTCATCCGGTCACGGATCACAAGCTTTATCTTGCTCCAGTCCGCATTTCTCTGATGGCACAGGCAGTCTTCCACCGCATCGGTGAGAATCTGTCTCGCCTCTTCCATCAGCCCCTCGGACTCCCTGACGTAGACAAAACCTCTGGACACGATGTCCGGTCCCGCAAGAAGCTGGTTGCTCCCTTTCTCAAGCGTAAGGACTACGATCAAAATCCCGTCTTCCGCGAGATGCTGGCGGTCACGGAGCACGATATTCCCTACGTCTCCCACTCCAAGCCCGTCTACCAGTATCTCCCCTGTCTGCACCTTGTCCACTACGGCGGCTTTCTCATTGTTTAGCTCCAGCACATCCCCGGAATGGATAAGGAACACGTTTTCCTTCGGTATCCCAAGATTTTTCGCCAGGGCTGCATTCGCCTTCCTGTGCCGGAACTCCCCGTGTACGGGAACCGCATACTTCGGCTTCACAAGGGAATAGATAAGCTTAAGCTCTTCCTGGCATGCATGTCCGGACACATGGGCATCCTGGAAGATCACGTCCGCACCTTTTTCCGACAGCTCGTTGATAACCTTTGACACTGATTTCTCATTTCCCGGAATCGGATTCGAGCTAAAGATTACCGTATCCCCGGGCATGATCGTAACTTTCCGGTGCACGTCCGCCGCCATGCGGGAGAGCGCCGCCATGGATTCTCCCTGGCTGCCCGTCGTGATAAGCACGGTCTTTTCCGGCGGATAGTTTTTAAGCTGGTCTATCTCTATCAGAGTGTGTTCCGGAACGCTTAAATAGCCCAGTTCCTGGGCAACCTGGATGATGCTCACCATGCTCCGCCCTTCCACGACTACCTTTCGGCCGTACTTACACGCCGAATTGATGATCTGCTGAACTCTGTCAACATTAGACGCAAAAGTCGCAATGATGATCCTCGTATTCTGATGCTCCGCGAAGATGTGGTCAAATGTGAATCCCACCGTCCGCTCGGACTGAGTAAATCCCGGCCTCTCCGCATTAGTGCTGTCCGTCATAAGCGCCAGAACGCCTTTTTTCCCGATTTCAGCAAACCGCTGCAAATCGATGGCATCTCCAAATACAGGCGTATAATCCACTTTAAAATCACCCGTATGCACCACGATTCCCGCAGGGGAATAGATTGCAAGGGCTGCCGCATCCTGAATGCTGTGGTTCGGCTTGATAAACTCAATACGGAACTGCCCAAGATTAATAGACTGCCCGTGTTTTACCACCTTTCTCCTGGTGCTGCGTAAAAGATTGTGTTCCGTCAGCTTCTTCTCTATGATTCCCATGGTAAGCTTTGTGGCGTAAATCGGGAGATTCATCTCCCGGAGGACATATGACAATGCCCCGATATGGTCCTCATGCCCATGGGTTATTACAAATCCTTTCACCTTCTGAATATTGTCTTTCAGATATGTGATGTCCGGTATGACCAGATCGATTCCCAGCATGTCGTTTTCCGGGAATGCCAGACCGCAGTCCACCACAATAATACTGTCTTCATACTCAAAGACAGTTATGTTCATTCCAATCTTCTCTAAACCTCCGAGCGGAATGATACGCAATTTTCCGTTGTTCTCTTTTTTCAACGTTCCACCTCCAACTGATTATTTCCGTTTCCTTTCAGGCATTCTCTGCAATGTCCATAGAACTTTAATTCGTGGTCAAGTATGCAGAATCCTGTCGCCCTTTCCACATGGCGCTCCAGCTCGTCCAGCAGGTCGTCCTTAAACGGCTCCACTTTCCCGCATCCTCTGCATATCAAATGATGGTGGTGATGCCTGTTCGGCGCGCCTTCGGTTTCCCCGATCTCATAGCGCGAGCACCCGTCACCCAGATTGATACGATCCACCAACTGCATTTCCATCAACAGCTGCACAGTCCGGTAAATTGTCGCAAGCCCGATCTCCGGGTAATCTTCCTTTACCAGATCATAAATATCCTCAACAGTCATATGCTTGTCTCTGTGGCACTCAAGCACTTCCAACACAAGCAACCGCTGATTCGTTACCTTAAGCCCTTTTTCTTTCAACTTTTGTTTGAATCTTTCCTGATTGATAGGCATAATTTACTATCCTTTCAGAACCTTTGCTTTTGTATATGTAACGCCAGCTACCCGTCTATGTCAACATCCTCCAGGAGTTCCTCGAATACTTTGGAGACCGCCGAAAGCTCGTCGTCGTCTTCCACGATCTCATAGATGCTGTCATCGGAATCCTGAGGCGCGGTATCCTTTAAAATCAGGCACTGCGCGTCCCCTCTCTCCGAATCTGTTACCAGTATATAGGATATCCCGTTGATCTTTGTCTGCTCCAGGACAAAGAACTCTACGGTCTCTGACATTTCTTCGGACGTAAATGCGATTTTCTCCATAATTACCTACCTTTTCCCACTCATAGAAATACTATCCAAATATCCTTGCAATATAAAAACAGCCGCAATTTTATCAATATATTTTTTGCGGTCCTCACGTCTCACTTTGTTTTCAATTAAAGTCCGTTCTGCTTCTACTGTAGTAAGACGCTCATCCCACATGACGACCTCAAGGCCTGTCCGTCTCTTCAGCATCTCACCAAATTCCATCGCTTTTTCCGCACGTTCCCCAATATCATTGTTCATATGCTTTGGAAATCCCACCACGATACGTTCCGCTTCATACTCTGTTGCCAGCTCTTCTATGCGCGCACAGGTTTTCCTCAGCTTATTTTCCTCTTTGCGGTTTATGGTCTCGACTGCCTGCGCGGTAATCCCCAGGGCGTCGCTCACCGCCACCCCCACAGTCTTCGAGCCGTAATCCAGGCCTATCACCCTCATAGCCATCCGTTATGCTCAATATATGTCTTGAGCATCTCTTCCACTAACTCATCCCGCTCCATCTTCATAATCAGGCTTCTCGCGCTGTTATAGCTGGTAATATATGTCGGGTCTCCTGACATAATATATCCGACAATCTGATTCACCGGGTTGTACCCTTTTTCGCTCAGAGCTTTGTACACAATCTCAAGGATATCTTTTGCTTGAATTTGTGGACCGCTTTCTACCTGAAAAAACTGAGTGCTGCTTAAATCCCTCATATACTCACGTCCTCCAAAAATACTTCTTTCTTATTCTAACCTAAAGCCATTCAAAATTCAATGTATTATTTGCAAATGGCTTTCAATTTCTACATTAATTATCTGATTTATCTGATTTTTCTCCGATTTTTGTCTGATTTTGACATATTCCATCGTATGCCCGACCTGATATGTCTCTCCGTCCATGATACTTTCTTCTTCCACCAGCACTTTTCTGGAAGTTCCGATCAGCATCCTCTCATAAGCCTTTTCTTTTTTCCGGCTCATCTCCAAAAGAATTGCGCTTCTCCTCGCTTTTTCCTCTTCAGGTACCTGTTCCGGCATCCCCGCGGCTTTCGTTCCTTCCCGCCTTGAATACTTGAAGATATGGGTTTCATAAAAGTCCGCCTGATCGATAAATGCCCTGGACTCTTCAAACTCTTCCTGCGTCTCCCCCGGAAATCCCACGATAACGTCTGTCGTCAGGGCCGGATTGTCAAAATACTTTCGGAGCAGGACGCATTTCTCATAGTATTCTTCTTTTGTATACCGCCGGTTCATACGCTTTAACGTGGCATTGCACCCGCTTTGCAGCGACAGGTGAAAATGAGGGCAGACTTTACGCAGCGAAGAGAGCCTCACTGCAAATTCTTCCGTGATGATCCCCGGCTCCAGCGAGCCGAGCCTGATCCTCTCAATTCCGTCCACTCCATGCACCTTTTCTATCAGCGGCAGAAGAGTCTCCCCCTCTTCTTTAAAATCCGCCCCGTAAGAGCTTAGATGAATCCCGGTCAGCACAATCTCCTTATAACCCTTGCCCGCCAGTGTCCTCACCTCGTCGAGGACGCTCTCCGGCCGCCTGCTCCTGACCCTTCCCCTGGCAAAGGGAATGATGCAGTAAGAGCAGAATTGGTTGCACCCGTCCTGTACTTTGATGTAAGCCCGGGTATGTTCCGCAGTCTTTCCAAGGCGCAGCTCCTCATACTCCCCCGCATGGCTGATGTCAATCCTCCCGTCATAAAAATCACCGCTGCCAAAAGCTCTGCTCCCCCTGTGCTCTTTCTCGTACTCTCTCAATATCTCTATGATGTCTTTCTTCCTGTTATTCCCCACAATGATGTCGATGCAGCTGTCCACATGCCCTTCCTTCTCCTGCACATAGCATCCCGCAGCTATGACTACCGCATCCGGGTTATTTTTTCTTGCCCGGTGAAGCATCTGCCTGGACTTGCGATCCGCCATATTTGTCACCGTGCAGGTATTTACCACGTACACGTCTGCCTTCTCCGAAAACGGCACGGTCTCAAAACCGTTCTCCTCGAAAAGCTGCTGCATAGCCTCCGTCTCATATGCGTTTACCTTGCACCCTAAATTGTGAAACGCCGCTTTTTTCATAGGTAGTTCCTTTCTGACATTATTTCAAACATTTTCTTGACTTTTATGGTTCATGCCTATAATATGGTAATGACAATAAAAGGCATCAAGGAGGTAAAATGAATGAAAACAGTACAAATTTCTTTAAACTCTATCAATAAAGTAAAATCTTTTGTAAACGACATTACAAAGTTCGACTGCGACTTTGACCTTGTATCCGGAAGATATGTCATCGACGCAAAGTCCATCATGGGAATCTTCAGCCTGGATCTGTCCAAATCCATCGAGCTGAACATCCATGCCAGCGAATCAGAAACAGAAGAGATCCTCAAAGTGCTGGAAACATACCTTGTATAGTTTCTGAATGTCCGGGGATCCGCCCTTTTACCAGCCAGACCCACCGCCGGGTGGAATCTGGCCCTTTTTATTTTATATCAATGATCTCTGCCGTATCAACTGCCGTCTGCACAAGCTCATCAATCTTCTCCGACAGCCTTTCCTCCGAACGCCTTATCACATCCACATTCGGTTTTGTCACAGGATGTTTCGCCACGAAGATCGTGCAGCAGTCCTCAAAAGGCTGGATAGACGTCTCATAAGTACCTATCCTTTCCGCAACTTCCACAATCTCCTGCTTGTCAAACCCGATCAGCGGCCTGTATACCGGAAGGCCGCACACATCGTTCGTCGCCGCAAGGCTCTGCATCGTCTGGCTTGCCACCTGGCCGATGCTCTCTCCTGTGATAAGCCCAAGGCATCCGTCCTTCCCCGCAAAATGCTCCGCGATCCTCATCATATAGCGCCGCATAATGATCGTCAGCTCATCGTGGGGACACCGGTCATAGATATACAGCTGTATGTCCGTGAAATTCACCACATGGAGCTTAATCGGCCCGGAATATTTCGCCACCTGTTTTGCCAGATCCAAAACCTTCTGCTTTGCCCGCTCGCTTGTGTAGGGCGGCGCATGGAAATATGTCGCCTCTATCCCCACTCCCCTCTTGGAGACCATATAGCCTGCCACAGGACTGTCGATGCCGCCCGAGAGAAGGAGCATCGCCTTTCCGTTTGTCCCTACCGGCATGCCCCCTGCTCCCGGTATGATCTGGGAATACACATAAATCTCATCCCGCACTTCGATATTCACCGTGACATCCGGACGGTGCACATCCACCCGAATGTCCGGAAATGCCTCCAGCACAGCCTCGCCCAGGTCACGGCTGATTTCCATGGAATTTTTCGGATAAGTCTTCTTTGCACGCCTGGACTCCACCTTAAACGTGATTTCCTTATCCGGGTACATCTCATCCATATAAGCAACCACGTCTTCTTTCAATTTTTCAAATCCTTCGTCTGCAAGACGCACCACGGGGCAGATGCCTACCAGGCCGAACACCCTCTTCAAATGCTCCGCGGCCTCTTCATAGTCGTAATCCCCCTCGCAGTCCACATAGATGCGCGCTTGTTTCTTATAGACTTCAAACTGTCCGTCCACATCTTTTAAGGCCCGGCGTACCTGCCGAACCAGCGCATCCTCAAACAGATATCTGTTTTTTCCTTTAATCCCAATCTCACCGTATTTCAGTAAAAATGTATGAAACCTCATTTTTCTTTCTCCTCGCTCTCTTCTACCGCCTCGTGTATTTTCTAAGGGCAGGCACCAGCTCTTTCAGTGTCTCCAGAGTATAATCAATCTCTTCCCCCGTCGTGAATTCCGACATGCTGAACCTGAGCGTGGCATCCAGAAACTCCTGGCCCGCTCCGATTCCTTTCAGCACCCCGCTCACCTGGGGATGGTTAGACGCGCAGGCAGAGCCGGAAGAAACATAGATTCCTCTCTCCTCCAGTGCATGGAGGAGAACCTCACTGCGGATTCCTGCAAAGCCCACGCTGATGATATGCGGCGCGGAAGTCTCGTCATACAGCCCATGTATAGTCGTATTCTCAATCTCCGACACTCCCTTGATGAAATGCTGCTTTAAGAGCCTCATTCCCGCAACTTTCTCATCCAGATTTTCATAGATAAGCTTCGCCGCAAGACCCAGCCCTGCTATTCCCGCCACATTTTCTGTTCCGGAGCGGATATTCCTTTGCTGCTCCCCTCCGAACACGATCGGGTGAATCTTCACCCCGCTGTCAATGTAAAGGGCGCCGATCCCCTTCGGCCCGTGAATCTTATGCCCGCTCACCGAACACATGTCAACTTTCAGCCGTTTTGGGTAAATGCGGTATTTCCCGAACCCCTGCACCGCGTCCACATGGAACAGGATGTTCCGGTTATACGCTTTGACGATCCCTGCCGCCTCCTGAATCGGCTGCACAGAACCCACTTCATTGTTCACGTACATGACCGACACCAGAATCGTGTCTTTGCACAGCGCGCTCTTTAAGGCATCCAGCCTGATCCTCCCGTACCGATCCACCGGGAGGAACGTAACCCGGAAACCTTCCTCCTCCAGATGGCGCATCGTATTGATAATGGCAGGATGCTCGATCGCAGACGTGATGAGATGGTTTCCCGCCCGGCGGTTTGCCCGTGCGGCTCCGATGAGGGCCAGATTATCGCTCTCTGTACCGCCGGATGTGAAGAAAATCTCTTTTTCCTGCACTTTCCACAGCTTTGCCAGCGTTTCTTTCGCTTCTTTTATATATCGTTCTGCCTCCACGCCCTTCTTGTGCATAGAAGACGGATTGCCATAATCCTGGCACATCACCTTGCGTACAAGGTCGCCGACGCTCTCATATGCACATGTTGTCGCAGAATTATCCAGGTACACTTCTTTCATACAAATCTATTCCTTTTTTCTTTTCTTTATTATTAGAATATGTGGCTATTCCTCCAGTTGGAACATCAACATGGATAATGTTGCGATTCCGGCTGTTTCTGTCCGGAGAATCCGTTTTCCAAGCGTGATGGCCTTCGCTCCCGCCCTCTGCACTTCCTGCGCCTCCGTCTTTTCAAAGCCGCCCTCGGGTCCGATGAAGATGCCGATGGACTGCCCTGGCTGGAGGCCGCCTATCACCTGCCTCGTATTGCTTATCCCTTCCGCCAGCTCGTAAGGGAACAGCAGTACATCAATGTTCTCTGCCATCTTAAGAGCCTCCTCCCAGAACAGAACTTTTTCTATCTCAGGAACAAGCCCTCTTCCAGACTGTTTCGCCGCGCCCTTTGCTATCTCCTGCCATCTCCGCCTTTTCTTGTCTGCCTTTTCTCCGCTGAGTTTCACTACAGAACGTCGCATTGCTACTGGAATGACCTTATAGACTCCAAGCTCCACTGATTTCTGTACGATAAGATCCATTTTGTCCTGTTTCGGAAGCCCCTGGAACAGATAGATGCGTGATGGCAGCTCCGTATCGTTTTCTTCCTGCCTCACGATTTCAAGAACCGCCCTCTCCGCGCCGTCATTCCCCGTCTCATAGCCTTTCAGCCTGCACAGGTATTTCAAATTATTTCCGTCGCTCACCATCAGCTCTTCACCGCTCTTCATCCTGAGGGCATGTTTCATGTGATGTACATCCTCGCCCGTTATGAAAATACGGGAATTTCCCGCCTGCTCATGAGGAACAAAAAAGTGCTGCATCTTAATTACCCCCTGAACCTCTACATCTGTTTCTGCGAAACGACAGATACCCACTCTCCCTGGTGGTTTACCTCCAAGACCTCAAGCCCCGCGTCCTCCACTGCCCGGACAACATCCTGTTCCTTATCGTCTATGATGCCGCTGGTGATATAGACAGCTCCCGGTTTCATCTGGTTTATGACCACCGGGGTAAGAGGGATGAGCACATCCGCAAGGATATTGGCAAGCACGATATCGTACTTTTCGTATCCTGCTTCCTCCTGTATCCTGGCATCGTCAATGATGTTTCCAATTATGACATCATACTGGTCTGTCCTGATTCCATTTGCCTCCATGTTCTCATGGGTTGCCGCAATCGCACACGGGTCGAGGTCTGTTCCAAAAGAATGCCCCGCGCCGAATTTCAGGGCAAGCATCCCCAAAATACCGCTGCCGCAGCCCACGTCCAGTACAAGCGCGTCCTTCTCCACATATCTTTTCAGGGCGCGTATGCACAGCTGGGTCGTCTCATGCATCCCCGTTCCGAAAGCCGTTCCCGGGTCGATATGGACGATCATCTTGTCACTGTCTTCTTCTCCTGCCTTCTCCCAGGAAGGAATCACAAGAATATCGTCAATATAAAACTGATGGAAATACTGTTTCCAGTTATTGATCCAGTCAATATCCTCTGTCTGAGACTCTTCAATTACGCACTCTCCAAGATCCAGGAATTCTTTCATCTCTTCCAGCTCTTTTTTTATCTCTTCCAAAAGAGCTTTATTGTCCTCTTCCGAATCCAGGTAAAAGGTCAGGTAAGCCGTTCCGTCATCCTCCGGGATATCTGGCAGGATGTCCACGAACATCTTCTCCTTATCACTCTCAGATAGCGCTACCCTGTCCTCAATCTGCACTCCTTCCACTCCAAGTTCTGCAAGCATGCTGCTTATGATATCTTCCGCCTGCGTTGTCGTCTTTAACCGATACTGATTCCACTTCATATTTCTACCTCTTTAAGATCTGCCTTTCCATAAATATCCCGCCCTTAATACAGCCCTCTGTAAAAGTTCAGATACATATGGAGATTGATCGCCGCATAATGCCATAGCGCATAAAACTTCCCGGTTCCCTCCGGCTCTTCAGCCGGGCACATAACATGGTCAAATCCGAATTTGTCCGCATAGTGGGCAGCTTTCCTGAGATGCCAGCTATTTGTCACGACAATGCAGTTTTTAAGACCATTCTTTTCCATTAGCGGTTTCACAAGTTTCATATTGTGATATGTGCTGACCGCCTCCGGTTCTGTGATCACCACGTCATCAGGCACCCCCAGCGTCCGGGCATATGCTTTCATAACCTCCGCCTCCACGTAGGAGTTCTTTACTGCCGCCCCGGAAAAAATAAGCTTTTCCGCC
>OFGQ01002134.1_pt1 | contig 11739 bp, 10 predicted proteins | sample 1521791 | NCBI WGS metagenome assembly OFGQ01 (sample SAMEA3504116, study PRJEB24116) | mouse gut metagenome | biome: mouse gut; feature: mouse-associated habitat; material: faeces | place: Denmark | collected 2011 | reverse complement strand
AAAGATATATATATGTTATTGTTTCATTTTTTGTATTGCTTTTATCATTTGGGTATGACGGCTCTAAGGGTATTTTATTTTCAGGAATTATTGTCGTTTTAATTAATATTGTTCCTGGAAAACAGTTACTTCGAGATAATAAAGTGATTCTTCTTGGTGTGACTCTGGTTGTATTGTTGGGAAATGTTGTATATCTTATTTCAGGAAACTATTCATTGGTATCATATATTACCAGACGTACATTGTATACCCCGGCGCATCTTAATTGGGCATATTATGACTATTTCCTTTTACGCACACCGGATTATTTCAGAGGGAGTTTCTTAAGACATTTTGGGTTTTCTACGCCTTACCCTAACCTTGCACTGCTTATTGGAGCAGAATACGCAAATAATTTTTCAGCTAATAATGGAATGTTTGGAGATGCCTATGCGAATTTAGGGGCGGCAGGGGTAATTGTAATGCCTGTATTAATTATTGCTTTTTTTAAGGTGTTGGATAGATGTACATCTGAATTGGATGGTCTGTTTTGTCTGTCTATTGCATCATATATCGCATTAGAATTGGCAGATTCAGCATTTTTTTCGTCATTGTTATCACATGGATTACTGATTATAGCACTTTTGGTAAGTCTTATTAACAAAGCTGATAAAAAGAAAGTATAAGAAGTTAATGTTGATAGTAAGGAAGGAGCGGAATTATGACAAAAATATGTCATATGACAAGTGTGCATAAGCGTTATGATGTGAGAATATTTCAAAAAGAATGCATTACATTGAGAAAATTAGGGTATGAGGTACATCTGGTAGTATCTGATGCAGAACCGGATGAAATAGTGAATGATATATATATACATTCAACGGGATATTTACCAAAAAATCGTTTTGAACGGATGACAGGTGCAGCAAAAGAAGTATATAAACTGGCAAAAAGTCTGAATGCAGAAATTTATCATTTTCATGATCCGGAGCTTATGGGATTTGGTGTGAAATTGTCAAAGCAGGGAAAGAAAGTGATTTTTGATTCCCATGAACATACCATAGTGCAAATTTATTCCAAAAGGTATCTTATTTTTCCGAAAGCAGTCAGTAAGCTGTTCGCATTATATCAGAAAAGAGTAATTCGTCAAATTGCGGAGATTATTACACCAACCCCTCAATTAGTAGATTTATTTAAGACAATAAATGAGAATGCTTTTTTAGTGACAAATTATCCTAAACTTGAAGAGAGTATGGCAGGGATAAAGAAGAAAAGGCAGATATGTTTTACAGGAGGCTGCGACTCGCAATGGATGTTGGAAAATATAGCGATTGCAGTGTCTGAACTGGATTGTGAGATCATTATAGCAGGCTCCGGAAATGAGGAGTACATAAATGCGATCATTAAAAAAGGAAGGGGGAAAGTCAAATATGTTGGCCAACTTGGCAAAGAGGATGTATACAGATTGCAATCAGAATCATTAGCTGGAATGGCGGTTAATTATGGAATACAGACTATTAAAGAGGGTGGAACTCTTGGAAATACAAAAATGTTTGAATATATGATGAACGGATCACCTATTATCTGTACGGATTTTCCTTTATGGAAGATGGTTGTAGAAAAAGATGATTGTGGAATCTGTGTAGATGCTAACAGCGTAGAAGAAATACGGAAGGCGATTAAATATTTTCTGGATTGCCCAGATGAAAGTATTCGTATGGGGGAAAATGCCAGAGCAGCTGTGGAAAGAGAATATAATTGGGATACTCAGGTAGAAAATCTGGCACAGGCATATAGAACATTGATAACAGAATAGAGAGGGATGAAAAAGGTGAAACAGAAGCTTTTAGATAGAATTAATAACAGGACATTAGTTGCAGGTGTGGTAGGGCTTGGGTATGTGGGGCTGCCGCTTGCCGTGGAGAAAGCAAAGGCCGGATTTAAAACAGTTGGCTTTGATATACAACAGGAAAAAGTTGATATGGTGAATCAGGGACATAATTATATTGGAGACGTGGTTGATTCCGATCTGGCGCTTCTTGTAAAAAAAGGAATGCTGTCAGCAACTACTGATTTTACCGGGATTGAAAATGTTGATTTTATTGCCATATGTGTTCCTACGCCGTTAGATGAGCATCAGGAACCCAATATCACATTTGTGAAAAATTCTGTGACAGAGATTGCAAAATATTTGAAAAAAGGCGCCATCGTGGTGTTGGAATCCACTACTTATCCAGGAACAACAGAAGAGGTGATACGACCGATTTTGGAGAATGGAAGCGGCCTAAAAACTGGTGAGGATTTTTATCTGGGATTCAGTCCGGAACGGGTGGATCCTGGAAATTTGATATATAAGACAAAGAACACCCCCAAAGTGGTCGGTGCATGTAGTGGTGATGGACTTGAGGTAATATCTGCAATGTACAGGGCAGTTTTGGATGGTGAAATATTTACCGTTTCTTCCCCGGCAGTTGCTGAAATGGAAAAGATTCTGGAAAATACCTATCGAAATGTGAATATAGGTCTTATTAATGAGATGGGAAGGTTATGCAATGAAATGGGTATTTCCATATGGGAAGTTATCGATGCGGCGAGTACGAAACCTTACGGTTTCCAACCATTTTATCCGGGACCGGGCCTTGGTGGACATTGTATTCCATTAGATCCGTATTACCTGACATGGAAAGCAAGAGAATATGGCTTTCATACGACATTGATTGAAAATTCCATGGTCATAAATGATGGGCAGCCGGAGTACTGTGTAAAGCGGGCAATGCATATATTAAACCGCTTCAAAAAACCTATCAATGGGTCAAAGATATTGCTTCTGGGGGTGAGCTATAAGCAGGATATTGATGATTATAGAGAATCACCGGCCATTCATGTTATTAAGGAACTTCGCAAGGTAAATGCAGAAGTTGATTATTTTGATCCATATGTACCGGAATTTGAAAATATGTTTGGCATAAGCCAGAAAAGTATTGAGAAAATATCTGCGGATATCATAGCATCTTATGATCTTGTGATGATAACGACAGCGCATCAGAATATAGATTATGATATGGTTCAGAAAAATGCACAGTTTATATTCGACACAAAGAATGCAATGAAAAACATAAACAATCGAGAGAATATTGAGGTGCTGTAATGGCAAAAATTATTTCTGTTGTGGGCGGGCGCCCTCAGTTTATTAAAGAAGCAATAACGGGGAAAGAACTTAGAAAATTACATAAAGAAATATTAGTTCATACCGGTCAGCATTATGATGTGGAATTGTCCAGGAAACTTTTTCAGCAATTAGACATTATAGAGCCAAAGTATAATCTTGGTGTCGGCAGCGGAAGCCATGCGAGGCAGACAGCAGCTGTTATGATCGGAATGGAAGAAATTATTGAAAAGGAACGCCCGGATATCGTATTGGTCTATGGCGATATGAATTCAACGATGGGGGCCTGTATTGCGTCGGCAAAACTCAATGTTCCAATAGCTCATGTTGAGGCTGGAGCGAGAATGCGTGTATTTGATATGCCGGAAGAACAGAACCGTATTGTATCGGATCATCTATCGAAATGGAATTTTGCTTTGAATGAGGAATGCTATGAAAACCTTGTCAATGAAGGATTGGAAAAAACGGCGATCAAAGTCGGAGATGTAATGTATGATGCATTAGTATATTTCAGGGAAATAAGTCTGAAAGAAACAAAAGAAAATTATTGGAAAAGACTGGATTTTATTTTTGACAGGTCAGATGTATCTCCGGAACAATGGTATCTGGCTACGATTCATAGACCGGAAAATACAGATGTTCTGGAAACATTAGAAATTATTTTAAGCGCATTGGAAAAACTACCCCATATTGTATTGATGCCTGTCCATCCAAGGATTCATAGTAAGGTTGTAGAATTGCAAAAAAAGCATCACTATAGAAATATAATATTTGTTAAACCAGTAGGATATTTGGAGTCAATATATTATTTAAGCAATGCAGTGGGAGTTATAACAGATTCCGGTGGACTACAAAGAGAAGCATACTGGGCAAAAACCCCATGTACAGCAGTGTTAAGAGCTGTAGATGATAAAAGGATGCTAAAAGGTAATTGTCTTATTATGGCAAAGGTCGAACAGGATGATATTTTGGACAAGGTGATAAATTCAAAAAGAAATAACCTGGCTTATGATTTTTCGGAATATGGAGATGGACATGCCTGTAGGTTAATAGCGGAGACACTTATGAAATGAAAGTAATAAACAGGCGAATGTGTCAGAAGGATTTGTATAAGAATTTGATGTCAGGGAGGTTAAGATGCGAGATATAGAGGCTTATGAAAAAGAGTATAAAGCCAGAAGTTTTGAACTGTTCAAAGTTGAATATAGAAGAAAAAAAATACTTGAAGTTATTCATAGGCATGAACCTGCAAATCTGTTGGAAATAGGTTGCGGTCTTGAACCACTTTTTAAGTATACAAGTCTGCCATTTGAAAATTATGTGATAGTCGAACCGGGAAAAAGCTTTTGTGAGAACGCTCTGGATTTAGCAACTAAGAATAACAGTAAGGTAAAAGTTTATAACGAATTTTTTTCACCAAACAAAGAGCTGAAACAATATAAATTTGATATGATTATCTGCTCAAGTTTGTTGCATGAACTTGAAAATCCGATAGAGATGGTTAATGGAATTGCAGAAATTTGTACCCCTGAAAGTATTGTACATTTCAATGTCCCAAATGCAAATTCTTTTCACAGAATTCTTGCAACATCATTAAATATGGTAGAGACGACAAAGGAGTTAACTGAACTTAATATCAAATTTCAACAAAAAAGAGTTTTTGATATGATTGAGCTAAAAAAGCTTGTCTCTGAGAAGTTTGAAATAATTGAAAGTGGAGATTATTTTATGAAACCATTTACACACAGTCAGATGATGAAAATGATGGATTATGGAATTATTGATCATGATATACTGGATGGGTTATATAAAATGACAGAATATATGCCAGGATTCGGATCGGAAATATATATCAATTGTTGTTTGAATGATGAAGACGGTTTAAAAGGCGCAAAATAATGATTAGTAAAAAAGAAATCTATGAAAGTTTCTGTAATAAAATTTATGTCCCAATTTATTCAAAGTCGTGGTGGATGGACGCGATATGTGGAGAAGAAAATTGGGATATTTGGTTTTATAAAAAGGGAAATGAAGTTATTGCGGCGATGCCGTATTATACTGAAATCAGAAGAGGCTATACTTATATTACAAAAGCACCCTTGACGCAAAACAACGGAGTGCTTTTTTGTTATCCTGAAAATCAGACCCCAGTGAAGAAAGCAAAGCTTGAAGAGGAAATTATAAGAGAAGCAATTGCATTTTTGAAGGCTGCTAAGATCGATGTATACGAGCAGCAGTTTCATTATAATTTTAGGAATTATCTTCCTTATTTTTGGGAAGAATTCGATGTGATTCCAAGACTTACATATGTAATTGATAAATCTACGACTGAAGAAGAATTGCAAAAATTATATACATCAAATTATCGGAATACCATTCGAAAGGGAAGAAAGAGTATAGCGCATTTTTCTACCCTGACACCGGAGGAATTTTACAGAGAGCATAAGAAGATATATTGCAGGCAGGGGATAGAATGCCCGTTTTCATATGAATTATGGATGCGTTTATATAAAGTATGTGCTGATAATCAAAGTGGAGAAATAGTTACTTCTGTTGATATGGAAGGAAATATCTTGAGTCTTGCATATGTGGTGTGGGATGAAAAGTCAAGCTATTTACTGATGGGTGGAGCAATTCCCGAATATTCATCCCTGCAGACATATTCTGTATTGGTTGATGAATGTATTAGGCGCTCTCTGAACCGGGGACTATGTTTTGATTTTGAGGGTAGTGTGATTAAACGTATTAATCATTCCTTTCGTGAATATGGTGGAACCCCGATGTTGTATTATAGAATAAGGAAAGTATTTAATCCGGAGATTATTATGGAGGAAGCCAGAAATAAAGCTGAAAAGTTGCGGAATGGTAATGATAATATACGACAGGGTGAGATAAAAGATTAATGAAACAGAGTATTACAAAGGCAATGTCACAGATCTTTTTGCTTTCCATTATAGCCAAAATCATTGCGTTTGTTAAATCTATGATACAGGCATCTTATTATGGAGCTACGATACAAACGGATGTTTATAATATGACAAATGGAATTGTAAGCAATGTATTGTATATGTTTACTACAGCAGTGGCAGTTGCTTATGTTCCGCTATACGTGCAGAAGAAAGCAAAGGGGGAGAATTCATACAAATTTGCAACAGTGACAATTACCGCATTGACAGTCGCAGCAATTGGTTTAACACTTGTGATGGAAATTTTTGCATGCCCCATCATGCGTATGGTGGCCCCGGGTTATACCGGGGAGATACTCAGTGAAGCGGTAGTTTATTTTAGAGTGCTGATGATTGGCTTTACTTTTTCGCTTGTGGCGAGTCTGTACCAAAATATATTGAACGCAGAAAAGATATATGGATATGCCAATTTCAGCTCTATTATAAACAGTACAATACTGATTACAATAATACTGCTTTCAGCCAGATGGCTTGGTATCTGGGCGTTGGTGTTATCAGTTCCGGTGTCTTATGTATGTCAATTCGTAGTGTTATATTTGAGAGGCAGAAAATTTGGTATTATTTCTGTTCGATATGGAGTAAGGGATGAAGCTGTTAAAATGCTGGTGTTTCTGAGCCTTCCGATTTTGTTAAGCCAGGCTACAGTAGAAATTAATCAGGTAGTGGATCGGGCGTTACTTACATCTGTGGCGGAGGGAGCAGTAACATCTGTTTCTTATGCGGCTGTGTTATACCAATTTGCCATGCACGTGATTAATATTCCAATTTCTACGGTGATGTTCACGGAACTATCTGAGGCAGGAGCAGAATGCAATTATGAACGGATGAGAGAACTGCTGATAGATATTTATAAAATAATTGTTTTGGTTTGCCTGCCAGTGATTGTAGTAGTTTCTTTTATGAGCAGCAATATTGTTACAATTGTCTATGGAAGAGGGCGGTTTGACAGTCAGGCAATTTTGCAGACTGCGACAGGATTATTTGGGTATATTTATTGTCTGATACCGGTTGTGGTAAAAAATGTGCTGACAAGGGCATATTACGGGCTGAACGATACAAAACGCCCTATGGTGATGAGCGTTCTTGAAGTCGCGTTGAATATTACATTATCTATATTACTGGCAGGAAAATTCGGTATCATAGGTGTTGTAGGAGCAACAGCAATATCCAGTTTAGTATTTATTGCTGTGATGCTGGTGAACTTTGAAAAAGCATATTTCAGAGTTTTATATTGGAAAGATATCATGGAATACTGGAGAGAAATTGTTGCTGTAGTAGCAACAATAGTTATGATGTGGTGTATAAAAAATTGTATGATCGTGAATGTATATATTGATTTTGGGGTGAAGAGTATATGTATTTTTGCAGTTTATATTCTTACATTGATAATAGTTAGGGAAAAAAAGATATTAAATGGGATAAAGTGGTTAAGGAACAAAATTTACAGTTGATGATAAGTAATTATAGATACAATATAGAAGCTTTGTAAAAGTTGAAAAGCAGCAGTAACAGCTTAAAATAGAAATATCTGAGAAGTGTAGCTGGGAAAGGAAGTTATCTTTGTACAGATCTGATGGAAATAAATATAAAATAGCAGTGGCCGGTGCAGGCTATGTAGGATTGAGTCTTGCGGTATTGCTGGCCCAAAATAATGAAGTGATATCTGTAGATATTGTCCAGGAGAGGGTTGAGATGATCAATAATCGAAAATCACCCATACAGGATGAATATATCGAGAAATATTTATTGGAGAGGGAGCTGGATCTGAATGCCACAATAGAGCCTTTTCAGGCATATGCACAGGCCGATTATATTATTATTGCAACACCTACTAATTACGATCCGAAGAAAGATTTTTTTGACTGTTCAGCAGTGGAGACTGTCATTGAAGCTGTTTTAGATGCCTGCAGGAACCGTTCTGAAGCTCCAATAATAGTAATAAAAAGTACAGTCCCTGTGGGGTATACAGAGGCTGTTCGGAAAAAGTATGGAACAGGTAATATTATTTTTTCACCTGAGTTCCTTCGAGAATCTAAAGCGCTTTATGATAATTTATTTCCATCGCGTATCATAGTAGGAAGTGATGATAAAAATCGGGAGGGGGCATCGATATTTGCTTCTTTGCTGGCAGAGGGTGCTGAAAAAGATCAGATTGACATTTTGTTTATGGGCTTAACTGAGGCTGAATCAGTTAAGCTTTTTTCAAATACTTATCTGGCACTCCGAGTTGCCTATTTCAATGAACTTGATACTTACTGTGAAATGAAAGGGCTTTCGACAGCTGATGTTATAAGTGGGGTATCTTTGGATCCCCGTATTGGGAACTTTTATAATAATCCGTCATTTGGATATGGTGGGTACTGTCTGCCAAAGGACAGCAAACAACTTTTGGCGAATTATGCTGATGTGCCACAGAATATGATTTCTGCAATTGTGGAATCGAACCGGACAAGGAAAGATTATATAGCTGACAGAGTATTGGATAAGGCAGGATATTATTCTTATATAGGGGCGCATACGAACTATCGTTCAGAATTGGAAAAAGAAGTGACTGTTGGCGTATATCGGCTGACAATGAAATCTAATTCCGATAATTTCCGGCAGAGCAGTATTCAGGGTATTATGAAGAGGATCAAGGCAAAAGGTGCGGTAGTCATTGTCTATGAACCTACATTGGAGAATGGTACTACTTTTTTTGGAAGCAGGATTGTGAATGATATAGAAGAGTTCAAAAAAAGATCTGACTCCATTATCGCAAACAGATACGAGGCTGTGCTGGATGATGTAAAAGAAAAGGTTTATACAAGGGATATTTTTAAGAGGGATTAAATAAGATTGTGTGGAAGAGTGTAATTAAAATGAGTAAAATCAGGAAGAGAACATATGAAAAAGATAAAATAAATGTCCGTATCTATATTACTCCAATCTTCTTTTCTTTATTGGTGCTCATTGCGGCAATTCATTATATATTTTCCGTTGTTACAGCACAGGATACAATTTCGTTAACATCACGTCCGGCAGTTGTCACCTTTTTTAATACTAATATATTTGCTCATGATTCCTGGATAGATGTATATGGATTAGAGCAGAGATGCATGGGAAAGCGGCAGATTGAAAGATTTAAAATCTATAAAACCGGTTATGGAAAAATGGTCGAGGTAAAAGAGGAGTATACAGCTGAGGAAGTGGAAGAAAAGGTGAATGAAATATTTCCGATTATTGCACATTTGAATGATAAAGATGTTCCTTATTATTATATGACAAGTATTTTACCAGTACAAGATATATCTGATCTTCCTTATGGTGTGTCGGACTGGAGCCATACAAATCAGTTGCTGACAGGAAAAGTATTGGCTGAAAGAAATATAACTATATTTGAGCCGGATGAAACGGAATCTGTCAAAACTGTTCCAAAGGAGAAGCTGTTTTATCGGACAGACCACCATTGGACAATGGAGACCTGTTTTGCGACATATCAGGGGATTATAAATACGATGGAGAGTGATCTTGGATGGAAGTTGAATGCAGGAGAAACGACAGATAAAAACAATTATTCGGAATACAGGATCAAGGATTCATTTTTGGGCTCTTATGGTGTGAAAGTCGGAAAATATTATGCAGGAAAAGATGATTTTGTGATATTTATTCCGAAATTCAGTACAGAGATGTTGTTTCAAAGTTATGATGCAGATGGGGAATTGCAGCTGGAAAAATCGGGAGATTTTTATCAGGCATTACTGGATCGGGAAATTCTTGAGGATCCGACTTATAAAAATAAATATAATGCCATTTGCAATCAGGCCTGTATTGAGAATCATATCGTAAATTATAGTGCGCCTGATTCTTTGAAATGCCTGATTATTTCACATTCCTATGGCCGCCCATTGGCAATGTATCTGTCTCTGAATTTTTCTGAGGTAGTAAATCTGGATCCTCAGAAAGGGCGGTATGAGGGGAGCTATATTGACTTTATTGATACTTTTGAGCCGGATATTGTCCTGCTTCAGGTAGAGATTGAGGGTGAGATAATCGGGGAGTTTCCGGAGGGGGATTAGTGGTATTTTCAAGTATTGTTTTTATATTTGCCGGTCGTATTGATCGGTTCTTTTTTTCTGAAAAAGAAAATAAAGATCTGGAATCTGTTTTTGTTTTTCATGAGTTTATGCTTTTATGCATATGGCGAACCATGTAAAATAGTGCTTCTGCTGTTTGTTATTCTCCTAAATTGGCTTGCCGGCATTCTGGTTGACAGATTTCAGAATTATAAAAGGCTGTTGCTTTTTATTGCAGTCATGACGGATGTGGGAATACTGTTCTTTTTTAAATATTATGAATGGATTGCAAATGGGTTATTTCGGGGATTTGGCATAAAGCTGCCGCTGCATGGGAGAACTATAGGACTTCCAATAGGAATTTCTTTTTTTATTTTTCAGGCCATAGCCTATGTGGCGGATGTCTACAGGGGAAAAACAAAACCGCAGAAAATATTTTACAAAGTAGGATTGTACATATCGCTGTTTCCGCAACTGATAGCGGGACCCATCGTTCGGTATACGGATATCGAAAAACAGATAGATGATCGGAAAATGACAGTGGAAGCTCTATCTGACGGGCTGGAACGCTTTTTTATGGGGATGGGAAAGAAAGTTGTTCTGGCGGACAGTATGGCTGTCATTGCAGATGAGGCATTTCTGATGTGTGGGAATGGTGAATTAGGGATATTTTTTGCCTGGCTCGGTGCCATTGCATATACTTTTCAGATTTTTTTTGATTTCAGTGGCTATTCTGACATGGCAATCGGGCTGGGACGTATGCTGGGACTTAGATTTCCGGAGAATTTCAAGTATCCTTATAAGGCAGTCTCCATAAAAGATTTCTGGCACAGATGGCATGTTTCCCTCAGCAGCTGGTTCCGGGATTATGTGTATATTCCGTTGGGGGGAAACCGGAAAGGAAAGATAAGAACATATATCAATCTGCTGACCGTGTGGCTGCTGACAGGGCTCTGGCATGGCGCAGATATGACATTTTTGATGTGGGGGGGTGGTTATGCACTGTGTATTCTATTGGAAAATGCATTGAGGATAGATGAAAGAATACAGAAAGCAGGCAGCAGAACGTTTCACATTCTGTATACTGGAATAACATTTTTTGTTGTGATGCTTTTGTGGGTAGTCTTTCGCGCCGAAAATGTATCTCAGGCAATGCAGTATCTCAGGACAATGTTTGATTTACGGCGGGCAGAGGAAAGTTTTCCCAAAACAGTGTTGTATTTATTGGAATATAGGTATGAACTTGCTGTCTGTACTGGTCTGAGTTTTATCAGGATGCCGGAATGGATAGTGGACACAGAAGTATACCGTATAGGGAGAACAGTGGTATTGTGGCTGCTTTTCTTTATGAGCATCAGCTACCTTGTTAAAGGTAGTTACAGTCCGTTTATTTATTTTAACTTCTAAATAGCCTCAATTTCGGCCGGACCAGCAATTTTTACCTGTTGCTTATTCTGCTATTGTCTGGCATACCCGGGGGTCTGCCTGAGAGTGGGACTTCTGAAGGCACTTAAAATTTTAATAGATAATTATTGACTGAATAGAAGTATTATAGACAAGAATATATAAAGGGGAT
>OFGQ01002129.1_pt1 | contig 11777 bp, 18 predicted proteins | sample 1521791 | NCBI WGS metagenome assembly OFGQ01 (sample SAMEA3504116, study PRJEB24116) | mouse gut metagenome | biome: mouse gut; feature: mouse-associated habitat; material: faeces | place: Denmark | collected 2011 | reverse complement strand
GGCGTATTTTGCCCTTATCACCACGCCGCCCGGCCACCCCACCGGCACCAGCATTGAATCCTGGACCCTTTTCACCGCCGACGAGACGTCCCAAGTGCTTGACGGCGTTATCAACGGCCACGACGCGAACTATTTAGGCAAGCTGTTCGCCCACGGCTACCGCCCGGACAGCCCCCAGGCGTTAGGCGACAAAGCCGCCCCAGCCCTAAGCCGCGCACAGCGCGGCCCACGGGAGGCCCCCGCCGCGCCAAAATATCCCGTGGGAGAAGGAGGGCAGATATGTTTCCTGTTCTGACCACATCGCCCGCAGGCAAAAACACGGTTGAATACCGCATTGAACCGTGCTATAATGCACCTACAACGCGAAAAGGAGGTTTTGGAATGCCAATCAGCGAGAACAAGAAAGCGTCCAACGCCCGCTACACGGAAAAGTGCGACTATATCAACGTCCGCCCCCTGAAAGCGCAGGGGCAGAAAATCCGCGCCGCCGCCGCTGCCGCCGGTCAAAGCCTGCAAGGCTACATCCTCCAGGCCGTGGAAGAGCGCATGGAGCGGGAGGCGCAGGAGGGAGGAGCCGCCGATGAATGACGCCAAGGTATACGCGCCCTTCCGCTGTGTCGCCGCCTTTGCCGACGGCTCCCGGCTCCTGTTCGACGGCCTGACCCGCGAACAGGCCCGCTCGACAATGGACGCCGCAATGGAGCAGCACGGGGATATAGGCTGGTGGAACTGGGTAACGGATGAAAACTACCGCAACGGGGAGTATTACAAGCTGATACCCCCACCGCCGCATTTCCCATTCCCCATCCTGGACCTGTCCGACTGCCAGACTGAGGAAGAGCGCCAGAGGGCCCTACAGGACCCCTTTGAAGAGGACGGCGAACCATGACCCACCTACAAAACAAAAAGCCCTCCAGAGGCCGCGCAAGCGTCCCCCGGAGGGCTTTTCTTCTGCCTATTCGCAAATTGTTTTTCCAGCGCTGATTTTTGGCGCGGGGAAGTCGTCGCAGTATGCGCATATTGGCCCCGGACCAAAATTCAAAATCAACGCAATTCTCCGGCGTCCGCTGGCCGTCCGACCTGTCCCCGGCGGAGGCCGGAAAATGGCCAGTCGCCGAATCCCAAAACCGGCCCTTGCCACCTCTAATCGCGCGCGCGCGAGGCGCGGCCTAAAAGCTCGTCCGCCATCGGCACTTCTTCCAGGGCTTCCCCCAGCCGGTCCAGCGCCTTGTCATGCTGCCATCGGGCGGTCCTGTCCGGTACGCCGTTTGAGGCGGCAATCCGCGCCCAACTGTACTTATCCCGGTACTTGGCAAAAATCAGTTTTTTGTACTCACCTTTCAGCACGTCCAAACAGCCCCGAATGTTCTCCCGGTCCACGATCAGCACATGGTCCCGGACGGCGATTTCCTCCAGCCTGTTCCAGACATTCCGGGCATCCACCCGCGCGGCCAGCTCTTCCGTCGGCTTTCCCGGCGTGGAGCTATGCGGCGCGCCGTCGTAGGCTGTACCGCGCAGGCCGTCGTATTCGTCCTCCAGCTCCTCCCGTTCGACGGCCAATTCCGCCCGCATTGCCGGAATCCCGAAATAGTACGCTATTACCCTTTTCACGTCCTTGCGCCGCATAGCTCCCGCCTCCATGTCAGTTAGTTTTTTCCCCTCTCCACGGCCCGCGCCATTCCCGCCGCCGCTGGCCGGTCCTTTTCTGTGCGGCCCATGTGCTTTCCCTGGCTCTGTACTGCCGGAAGCGGGCGGCGGGTGCCCGTTCCACGGCCTGCCGCTTTTCCCGCGCCTCTTTCCGGTCCCACGCCGTTGTGAAGTCCCAGCCGCGCCGCGCTCTCTTCGGATTGATGTCCGCATTAAAGACTTTCGCCATTGCCTCAATAATCTCTTCCAGCGGATAAAAGGTTATTTCTGCAAATACACCGGCGGCTTCCGCAAGCTCTCGTGCTTCTTCCTCCGCCAGCTCCACCAATTCCGCAGATATAAAATCTTCGATGTACTTCTTTACGCGCGCCTGTATACCCTCCAGGACTTCTTTATCCACCGTCTGCCAGTCTTGTTGACGCCTGTTGTGCTGTTCCTGCCCGACCATAACGATTTTTTCCCCGCTCGGCGCTGTCCCAGTCTTGCGCAGCATTGGAACTCCGCAATCTCTGTCCTCCAGATTTGCAAAGTATCCGTATCCGTCTGGCAACGTCACATACCCGCCGCCTGGCACCTTCTGAATCCCGGACACGTCCATAGCCAGCCCGCCGCAGTATGGGCAGGTGATTGTGAAGGGTGACGGCTTATGGTTCGCCCCAAACTCTTCAACGCCCTTTTCCAGATACATAGGCCAGCTCTTCCCGCATTGCTCACAGCGGTAGATCATTCTCCCGTGAATCAGCGGCTGGCGCGTGTGCCGCTCTGTTCTTTCTTCCACCGCCGCGCCCTCACTTGCGCAGGGCGGCGATTGCTATACCCACCGCCTCGGCATACTCCGCCCATGGCACCGTCTGGCCTCCCTTAACAGCCGCCATAGTCTCACAATAATTCCGCAGGGTTTTCAGCATCAAAGCGGCCCATTCGATGTCCTTTTCCTGCTCCCGCCCGGTTTCCTCCGGCGGCGCATCTTCCACGGGCGGGGGAGAGACGGGCGCAGGGAAGTCCACGATTTTCCCGTCCGGCGGCACGGTGGTCATTTTCGTTGGCTCGGTCCTCACATACGCGCCCGGTTTATACTCCTGGCCGTCCTCCGCCGGTTTCGGCTCGTCCCGCTCCGCTTTGGTCGGCTCCGGCGTCCGCAGTTCTTCCCGCAGGCGCTTCACTTCGTCGATAGACGGGCCGCGCCCTATGGCTCTTGCCCGGTCCAGCGCCGTCAACTGCTCCCGCTCGGACATGGTGGACAGCTCATAGGCCACGGAGATATTGATTTTCCCCTCTTCCAGCCACGTCTTGAACGCCGCTATCAGGTGCTTTGCGATACTGTCATACCGGCCCACCTGTGCGGGTGTGGTCCCCAACTGCTCGGCAATGAGTTTCCGCGTCTCACCTGGAATTTTCTCAAACCGGCGCTTTTTCTCCAAAAGCGCACGTAAGCGGGTAGCCTCCTGCACCTTGTCCCAATCGGTTTTCTCCCGCTGGCCGTTGGTGGTGATAAGCAAGATTGCCTCGTCAATGGCCCGCAGCTCGTCCGCCTCCGGCCCCTGCTCCCGCCCGGCGTCCTCCACCATGCACGGCATTTTCCGATAGGCTTCCTTGCCCTGCTTCACAAGCTGGAGGGAGGCCAGCCGCCGACGGTGCCCGGAAAGAAGTTTGTACTTCCCGCCGCCCAGCGGCACCACAAGCCCCGGCTGCTTCACGCCGCCGGACAGTTCAATAAGCCCGGCCAGCTCGTCGATTGCCGACATGGAGTAGAAATTATCCTCCGACGGCACCAGGTCCTCCACGTCTATGTATTTCAGCACGGCGCGGCCCTCGTCCGCCTTGCTCCGCGCCTGGACCGTCCCCCGCCCCTTCTGCAAGCTCATAATGTCAAATCCCACGGTTTACCCCTCCTGTTCTTTCAGCGCCGCTTCTGCCGCTTCCCTTGTGGTAAATACGGTTTTGCCTACTTCACAAAATTTTACCGGGAACACTCGCCCGTTCTTAAACTGGATATGCATGAATGGCTCTTTGCTTAAACCGATAAAAACGACCTCGCACGGATACGGCTTGTCTTTCTCCCGCAGATAGTCCCCGCGTATGGCGAAATTGGCATACACCGTTTCGCCCAGGCCACACGGCATAATCACCAGCCTGTCTTGAACCTTCGCCTGCAAAATGGGCAACGCCTCTTTTTTGAGTTCCTGGTTGCTTGCCTGCAACGCTGCAACTTCCTCCTGCGTCAGCCCGGTTTCCTCGTAGGCGGCAAGTTGGTCAACAACCGCTTTCATTCCCTTTGGCGTATTTAACTCATAGCCGGGCATTACGCCCCAGCCTCCGCACATTCTTCTTGTCAGTCTCTCCACGGCCTACCCCTCCTTCCCCTTGCCCGAATCGGTCAAGGCCAGATACTCCGCCGTCAGCTTCTTGTACTGGATAGCGGCCCAGGACCGGGGCGCAAACACGCACAGCGGCTTTTCCTCCAGCGTGCTTTCCGGCACCTTCGGATTGTAGGAAATGGCCGTCTGGAGTACGGGGCAGATACCGCTATCCTCCAGTGACCGGCGCGCCTGCGCAAACGTCTCCCGGTTCTGCCAGTGGGTGAAGAACGCGCCCCGCAGCGTCAGCCCCGGATTGACGCGCTCCTGGACGGCCTGCACCTGCTCCACCAGGTCCAGCAGGCCGGAAAAGGAAAACTCGTCCGGGCGGATAGGGATAAGCACGTCGTCCGCCGCCGCCAGCACGTTCAGCGTCACGGTATCCACCGACGGCCCATTGTCGATGATGCAGAAGTCGTAATCGTTGCGCACATGGTCCAGGACAGAGGACAGCACCCGCGCCGTGTCGGTGTCCTGCCGGTCATACAGCGCCCGGTCCGCCGCGTACAGCTCCAGGTTAGACGTGATGATGTCCAGCCCATAGTATCCGGTCCTGTAAATGGCCCGCTCCACGGCCTCGGCGTCCAGCCCATCGGCCAGCAGCAGCGCCGCCGTCCCGTCATGCTCCCCGTACACCTGAAAATACTGGGAGACGCTTCCTTGCTTATCCCCATCCACCAGCAGCACCTTCTTGCGGTGGAGCGTCGCCAGGATGTGCGCCACGTTTGCCGCTGAGACGGTCTTACCCGTCCCACCCTTCAAGTTGATAAAGGCCAGCGTTCTCATTCCTGCCCCTCCGTTTCCCTGTACCACACGCACTCGGCACAGTCCGTCATTTCCTCGTTTGGATTGTCCATCGGGCAACCTTCCTCGTCGGCCCACTCCGGCCTGCCGCAGCATCCATTTTTCACAGTTTTTCAGTCCTTTCAAATCGGTTTTTTAGAAAGCGTTTCCACTCCGGCAAACCCTCGTCCCATTCCCACCAGCCTTGTTTCCCGCGTGCGTAAATCGGCATATCGAACATGACCGGATTTTTCAGGACCCATGCCCAGCGCCCCGGCGAGTAGTCTCCCAGCGCTCTTTCCTGCTCCGTGAGGCCGTCTACCACGTCCTCCACTGGGACGCAATCGACGATTTCCACGGTTCCCACTATTGCGCCGTAGCACAGCGATTGTCCTTCCCTTGGAACCAAAACCACAGACATATCGGCAAGTGCTATTTTCTGCTTTCCGGCGTGGACGGCCACGCGGCCCCGAATGTTGGTCCGCGTTGGGCGCGTCTCGTAGCCTTTCAGCCCCGCCACAATCGCATATGCGTATGGCTGATACACAGTAAATGCCCTCATTTTTCCGCTCCTTTTCCTGGTAGTTCATTTCCCCACGCTTCCCATCCCGGGCACAGCTTCCTTGCAAACAGCTCCACTCTCGGTAGGTCTCCGCACAGAGATACGATTTTTTCCCGAACCTCTCCCGGCTTTTCGCTATGCTTCCCGGCTGGCGCATACACAAGCTGCCTGATGTCATGGCGCAGCGGTTTCATTTTCCCACGAAATGCCAACAGGCACACCTCCGGGTTTGCCCTGGTCCAGTATCCCATTCCAAAGGCGTCCTTCCCCGTCTTTTCGTTTCTCTTGACCCACACAAAGGCCGCTCCAAAGTAATCAAATCCCCATGCCTCAATCGCGGCAAGCGCCTGTTTAATCTGCGGAAATGTCGCCCATAAAAACAGCGCGCAGTTTTCCGCAGATATTTCCCTCACTGGCAGTCCACATATATCCTGGATTGGCATGGTTTGATAGTGCTGCTTCGCCATTCCCCGGCTTGACCTTTTCCCTCCGGTCTTTGGGTATGACCACGGCGGGTCTGCGTAGATGATGGAATATTTTTTCTCTGGAAATCCCTCAACTTCCCTCATTCTCCCGCTCCTTCCTCCACGGCTTCCCCGGCGTCCGCGCCCTCCCGGAACAGCGGCCCCGGCTCCCACTCCGCCACGCTTTCCCGTTTCGGAATGAGGGCCTTTTTCCGCATAGCGTCGCGGCACTGGCGCATCAGGTCGTCCAGCAGGACCATAAAATCCTTATCCGGCAAATCCATTGGCATAATGACCGCCTGAATTATCATCCCGATTTTTGCCACGATGTAAAACAGGTCCCCGTTCCTCCCCCGGCGCTCGTAAAGCCGCATATACTCCAGGCCGTCCAGAGGCAAAAGGTATTTCTCCTGAATGAACGTGACGCCCGCCGACGTTTCCAGCGGCAAGAGGTCCATCCCGTTATAGCGCACACACAGCTTCGGGTCGTCAAGCTGGCGCTCCAGCGGTGCCGTGTCCTCCCAGTTCATCGTGTCCGGCGCGTCCATTTCTCGCATAATCAACTTCTCACGCTTCTTCTCGGTAATGTCGAACATAGCGCAGATGTTTTCCAGGTCCATGACCTGCAGGCCCACCAAGGGATAGGCAGACCGCCCGTCGCCCAGCCATTGGCCCACGACTTCCCCAGCGGCGTCCCGCTCGTCCATCAGGTAGTAGCACCCGCCCGCATTGCAGATAGCGCCCACTTTTTTCAGCTTCACCGATTTTCCTCTCCTTCCGGCTCCGTCTCGCCGTCCGGCGCGCAGGTCACAGCGATAAAGGCGTGCTGCACGTCGTCCGCCGAGGCGTTTTCCACGTCCAGCTTCCACCGCTGGCCGACGCGGTAACCCGAAACCTTCCGATTGCGCTTGCAGGCTTTCACCAGCTCGATAATCCCGCCGCCGACCATAGACACCAGGATAACGAACCCCAGCCACACCCAAAAGCTCGAAAAGATAAGCCGCCAAAATTCCATAACTTCATACCTCCAAAAGTCTAAAAATGCGCTTTTCACGATATACCACAGGTAGTACACAGCATCATACCTCCTGTATGTCGATGTTGAACCGCTCCTTCATCAGCTTGCGCTTCATGATGTACTCTTTCGTGCGCGTGGCGCGGCTTTTCACGTCCTCCACCACCAGAGGCCATTTCATTTCCATTATGTCCCAAAGCTCTCCCATGTCCGTATCCGGTATTTGCCCGTTTGGCTTCCTCCTATAGGAAAAATCCGCCCTGTACCGGATAGCCCGCACACGGCGTCCCTCGCCGTCGGTGTAGGCTTCCTGCAAGGTGAAGTCAACCTGCATCCGCAGGTCACGGATTTTCCCGGCCTGCTCCAGCGCGGCCAGCTCGTCATACCGGCGGGCTTCCTTCTGGCTGTCGAACCGCAGGACATTCCCGGCAGGTGTCACCCGCTCGGTTGGCTTGTTGTGATACTTCCGCCCGCCGCCGGTTGGTGCATCGGCGGGGGAGGGGAGAGGCGCGCTCTGCTTCCGCCGCTCCCGCTCCATGAGCTTCCGCAAAGCCTGTGCCTGATAGGTGGGCGGCAGGTCCTTCACGTCTACGCCCATCACTTTTTCCTCCCGCTCCGCCGCTTCTTCGCGCAGTAGTCCCGGATGATTTCGGCCCGCTCCCGCTCGGTGGTGTCGGCTACCAGATGTCCGTAGCTGACGCCCCTCCGCTTGGCCTCCGCCGCCAGCGCCGTCAACGCCTCACTCTCCGTGGCGCACCCGCCGCCGGGCAGTTCTACCATGCTCATTCCGTTTTCCTCCCCTTCCGTTTCTTCTGCTTCGGTTTTTGCTTTTGCTTCGGGCGGATAAATTTTCCATCCTCCCGGTAGAACCGGGCCACAATGTAGCATCCGCCGTTCACGTCGTTGTGAAAAGCCTCCGCCGCCGACATAAGATATCCGGGATAAAGGCTCTCAAACTTAGCGAATTTCTCTCCGCTTTCCAGGCTTTTAGCCAGTTCCCGCGTCTTGCTCCCCGATATGCGCCCGTCCCGCGTCCTCGGCTCCGGGTCCACCAGATTCTTAGAAGCCGTCCACGCTTTTCCCCCGATGGGAGACTTCACGATGTAATTTCCCAGCCCGGCAAGCCCGTCCTCGGTGAATTGCAGGCGGCGGGAATTGGCGTAACCGTATTCCCACATACTTTCCAGGGTGTCCCGGTCAATCCCGCCGTTGACGGTGATGTGGTGGTGATACCGCCCGCCCCGCTTGCCCCGCTCGGTGACGGCTATGTATTTCAGGGGCGGCAGGCCCATCTTCTTCCGCAGACGTTGTATCCGCCGGATGTAGTTGCGCAGGTTACGGGTTGCTTCCTCGTCGCTTCCCGGCTGCTCCCCCTTGTAGGTCAGATGGATTTCCAGGTCCTCCGGCGTGAAGTTTGCGTGAAGGAGGCGGACCAGCTTTTCTTCCCGGTGCCTCTGGTTGAGCTTCTTTTGGGCCTCTGTGGAGGGCTTCTTTTTCGCCCGCTTCCCTCCGCCCAGCTTTCCCGTCTCAAAGACCGGATAGATATACACGTCCAGGTATTCCCCGCAGGTATACTTCTTTTCCCGGTACACGGTACGCATACCGATAGCACCTCCCCCGTGGTCGTTAAGTTACTATCCCATACAAGCCCGAAACGCGCCGCCGCGCGTTGTTTCCCTCTTGTATCTGTCCCCGGAGTGTGGTACAATATGTTGTACTCAATTTTCACACCCTCTGGGGTGTCGCCCTGCGCAAGCTGTAGGAGGCTTACGCAGGGCGTTTTCTTTTATCCGAACCGGCCACGCGGCCCCATCCCAGTCGGCCAGCCCATCGGCTTTTCGACAGGCCGGAACAGCTCCGGCGGCGAAAACGGCCCGCCCATCATCAGCATCTCGGTCATACTGGATACCGGCCCTGACAGCACCATTTTCAGCGTCATACTGGCAACAATGTGGCAGGTGGGCGGAAGCTCATTCAAAATTTCCATGATTTTGTGAACGGCCTCCTTCGTCATTTCCGCCTGCTCTTCCAAAGACGGCTCCTTCTTCTCGCCCTCCGTGTTCCCGGTGGTGGCCTCGCCGCCCTCCGTCTCGTCCCGGATGGAATCGACGGCCCTCTGCGCCGCGCCCTTGCCGCAATCCCGGTCATACAGGCGCTCGTCGAACTCGTCCCCGGACAGGTCCACTTTCAGCACCCGCCCGTGCAGGTAGTCGAAATAGCTGTACTTCGCCAGCAGCCCGGCGCAATGCTCCACCGTGACTACCCCATCGGGGACGGCCTGCAAGAATCCGCTCCCCTGGACGTGGCTGTGGTCGTACAGAGCTTTCAGGACCCGCGCCTTGTCCAATCCCTTGATGTCTACCATTTTCTTTTCCTCACTTCTCGTTTATTTGGACCCGTTTACTGGGTATCCATCGTGTTTCCGGCCCTCGCCGTTCAGCCAGTGTAGGTGCTTGCACCGCCGCATCACGCACCCCCGCCGCCGTATGTAAACATCGTTCATCAGCCGTTCATGCAGGGCGCACCAGGCCGTGGCATTGGCGGGCGGCTTGCTCCTTTTCTTCTTCATAGCAACAGCGATACCCCGTGCGCATTGTCAAGGCCCATCCTTTGAAGCTCTACCAACTGGGCATCCGTCAGCTTTTTCCCTTCTCCCATGCCGACGCTGTATCGCTCTCTTGCCTCCAGACCTTTGAATACCTTTGCCCACCCAAGATTTTCAAGGTGGCGCTCCGGGTCGCGTATGTCCCGAATCTCTCCGACAATCCGCCTGGCCTCGCTGGTATGGCCTCCGTATCCGCACCCAAAGAATCGCCCATCTGGCGCAATCCATCCGAATTTTGTTTCCGGCTTCTGCTCTACCGGAACATCGACGGGCTTGTGTGCGTTCTCCGGCGCTGGCTCGGTCCCGTATATTTCCTCATTGATTTTTTGAAAATACACGTCAGAAAGCCCCTTGTGGAATTTTTTCCACACCCAACGGAAGAGTATCGGGGCGTAAGCTACCATGACCGTTGCCGGATGTACGCCGCTGTTCAAAAGCTGCTCCAGGAACCCGGTGTACTGCTCTTCCTTCACGGCCTCCCAGCACCGTTTCCCATCCGGCTCTTCCCACAAAAATACAACACTTGTCACGCCGACACCGCTCTTTCCAGCTCTTCCATCGTCCGCAGTTTCTTCCCGCACCACTCCGGGAGGTTGGCCCGCACAACGGCCTCGGCCATAGGCGGACACACCGCGTTCCCGCAGCGCGCCACCTGCTTGCTCTTTCCGTAGGCCCGGCCCGTATAGTCCCGGTCGATGATGTAGTCGGGCGGAAAGCCCATGGCGTTGTAAAGCTCTCTCGGCATCAGCATCCGCAGGCCGATGTCCGCAACGAACCAGGCGGTCCCGCCCACGTCCAGCGTCAGTACTTCGTTCTCTTTCAGGTCGTAGCCGCAGAAGCGATTCAGCAGCGCCCGTACCTCCGGCCAGTGTCCCATATCCGCGCCCGGCTCGTAGGTCCGTACCTCTGTACGGATTTCCGCAAACTCCCCGGCGCTGGCCGTGACGGTTTGCAGCGGCTCCCGCTCGTCCTGGCCGATGTTCTGCCCTTTGAATTTGCAAATATGCGTCAGCGTCAGGGCTTCCCGGTCGTGGGAGGTCACGGTCCGCATCGGCTCCGCCACGTTCAGCGGGTTTCCGTTCCCGTAATACTCCACCAGGTTTGCCGCAATCAATCCGTAGCGGTTGGAGGCGTCCACGGTCCGCAGCGTCTCCGCCACGCTCTGCCCCCGCACGTTCTCGCTCTGCTCCGTGTGGTATTGAATCAGCGCCGGGGAAAGAAGGAGCTGATTTCCCGCCGTGGTGACGGTATGGACCGGGGCCGTTACCTGGCTTCCCACCGAATTACAGGTGTTGGTCACAGTCCACGGCACGATGTATGGCGTCTTGGCCTTTATCACGAACTTGTCCACCCCGCGAATCACGCGGCGCATGGTGTTGTCGGCCAGCGGCCTGACCACTGTGACGCCGTACCGGCTTTTGACGTCCTCCTTTGTGGCAAAGATGGAATAGCACGGCTGGGTCCAGTCGATAACCTCCGCCGCCGCTCTCCATTTCGGCAGTCCGTCGGCCCCGTCCTTGTCGTGGGTCCGCTCCGGCCATACGACGGGCCTCCCGTCGCATCTTGCCACCAGCACAAAGCGTTTCCGGGTCGTTGGCGCGCCGTAGTCCGCCGCCACCAGCTCCTGGTATTCTACTGTGTACCCCATGCCCTCCAGTTGAGAGATAAACCGCTTGAAGGTCTGGCCCGCCTTTTTCTTGATCGGCTTCCCTCGCCGGACCGGCCCCCAGGTCTGAAATTCCTCCACGTTTTCCAGGATAATCACGCGGGGGCGGACGGTCCCAGCCCAGCGCAGGACAATCCACGCCAGCCCCCGGATATTCCGGTCCACCAGGGCCGCGCCCTTTGCCTTGGAGAAGTGCTTGCAGTCCGGGGAGAACCACGCCAGCCCCACCGGACAGCCGCCGCACTCCTTCACCGGGTCCACGTCCCACACGGAGGCTTGCAGGTGCCGGGTGTGCGGGTGGTTGGTCTTGTGCATTAAAATAGCGTCCGGGTCGTGGTTGATGGCGATTTTCACAATGCGTCCCGTCGCCAACTCCATCCCCGTTGACGCGCCGCCGCCGCCCGCGAAATTGTCCACGATGATTTCATCCGGCGCACCAAGTCGAATCTGTTTCAACGCATTTCACCCCTTTACCGTCTGCTTCCCCGGTCCTTCGCGTCCCGCACGATGTCCCGGATGGTCGCCGCCCCGCAGTAGTAGAACACGGGCAGCAGGAGGGCCAGCCCCTCGCCGCCGACGGCGAAATACCCCCGCTCCCGCATGGCGTAGGCCGCGCCCAGCTTATACAGCAGCACCCCGGCCAGCGTCAGGAACGCATACCACGCCACGGTCCAGACG
>OFGQ01002125.1_pt1 | contig 11795 bp, 4 predicted proteins | sample 1521791 | NCBI WGS metagenome assembly OFGQ01 (sample SAMEA3504116, study PRJEB24116) | mouse gut metagenome | biome: mouse gut; feature: mouse-associated habitat; material: faeces | place: Denmark | collected 2011 | reverse complement strand
AGACCAATGCAAAACTCCAAATTTCTTTTATCGGTTATATTACACAAGTCATTACGGTAGGTAACCAGAACAACATTAAAGTAACTTTAAAAGATGATGCACAGGCACTCGACGAGGTGGTTGTTGTAGGTTACGGTTCTATGAAGAAAAATGACGTGACAGGTTCTTTATCCTCAGTATCTGCTGATAAATTGGCTGCACGCGGTGCTCTCCGTATAGAAGATGCATTGCAAGGCTCAGTACCAGGTGTCAACATTACTCAGTCAAACAGCCGTGCCAACGGTAGTTTCAATATTCAAATCCGTGGTCAAGCCTCCATCAATAATACAAGCGGTCCGCTTTATGTAGTAGATGGCATGGTCGTATCTTCTATTGACTTCCTGAATCCCGAAGACATTGAACGTATTGACGTTCTGAAAGATGCTTCCTCTACAGCAATTTATGGTTCACGCGCCTCAGAAGGAGTAGTTATTATTTCTACAAAAGGAACCGGAGCAGGACAAAATAAGGCCCAACCAGTGGAAATTACTTATGACGGCTACTACGGCATCCGTAAAGTAGCACGCATGCCGGATTTCATGGATGCAACAGAATGGATGAACTATCGTTTTGCACGCTACACAACGGGAAGTTCCGACGAAACAGGACGTGGTGCATACAAGATTACTGATAGCGACCTGCAATCCGTATTTCAAAATGGTACTGAATGGAAAGGTTCTCCTTTATATAATAGCTGGCTGAACAATGAAGGCTATGATTGGGCGGACATGGTACTACGAACGGCATCTCAACAAAACCACTTTATCAGTGCAAGCGGTGCAACTGAAAAAACAAATTATCGTTTAGGTATCGGTTATCAAGGTGAAGAAAATGTATTTAAAAAGAATGATTATAATCGTATCAATATCAAAGGATCATTCGACAGCAAACTGTCAAAGGTTGTAGAAGCAGGTATAGCTGTCAACTTAGTGCACGATGTGCAGAACGACTGGATTACCGATACTTCGAATGCTTATTCTCCTTACAACAACGCATTCTGGTTTGCTCCGGTGGTTTCACCGTGGGATGAAGACGGTAATTTGCTGGCTATCCCGGCAAAAGTAGGCAATATGTCCTTAACTTCTACACCTTCTCCGTTGGTAGACTTCGAACTTGACGCTTACGAGAATGAAACTCGTAAATTCCACGTCTTCGGTAACGTTTATATGCGTTTTAACATTATGGATGGTTTGAAATTCACAACCACCCTATCCCCTAATTATTATCATGGCCGTCAAGGTATCTTTATGGGTACCGGCGTTTCCGAAAAGTATCCTTTGGGAACAGCTTATTATCAGAACCAGAAACACAATCAGGCTTCTGTAATTAATACAGAACGCTTAGACTGGACATGGGACAACCAAATTGACTTCAGCAAAACATGGGGACAACATAGATTAAATGCAATGGGATTATTCTCCATGTATGCCAGCAATAGGGAAACCTATACTCAGACTGTAACTGATATTTCAGATGATAAACTCTCATACCATTCCATGGAGAAAGGTTCGGGTACGAAAACTATTAAATCCACTTATACAGAATCCTCTTTGGTGTCTGTAGCTGCCCGTTTAAACTATGCCTACAAAGAACGCTACATGGCTACCGTTACCATGCGTACTGATGGTTCTTCACGCTTTGCCAAAGACAATCGTTGGGGATGGTTCCCCTCTGCTGCTGTAGCATGGCGCGCTTCGGAAGAAGATTTCCTGAAAGACGTAGAATGGCTGGACAACTTGAAACTGCGTGTATCTTACGGTATCACGGGTAACAACAATGTGGGTGACTATGCTACTGCATCTTCTGCTTCAGGTCCTAATTATTCCGTTATTGGCGGACAGGAATATCAAGGCTATTATGCCAACGGGTTAATTGACAGAAACCTGATTTGGGAAAAGATTAAAGAATTCAATTTCGGTGTTGACTTCTCTGTTCTTCAAAATCGCATTAACTTAACTGCAGATACTTATCGCCGTTTATCCGACGGACAAATCATGAAGGCCACTGTTCCTTTGGAAACAGGTGAAGGTTCTATTACAACCAACATTGGTGCTGTACGTAATACCGGTATCGAATTAGGATTGAATCTTGGAGTTATCCGTAACAAAAATTTCACATGGGACGTAAATCTTGCATTCGCTCGTAACTGGAGTAAAATTACCGAGCTTCCTAATGGAGACGATGTCAGCAACAATTGGTTCATCGGCGAACGTCTGAACGTTTTGCGCGATTACACAAGTGCCGGAATCATCACTACCGATGGTATCACCATGCGCACAAAAGATGGAGACCGTCATTATACCCTTCAAGAAGTATACGATACCTTTGGTCCTGGCGGACAAGGATTAAAATGGTATGAAGGTCAGATGGCTGTAAACGATTGGAATAATGACGGCAAGATTAATGATGAAGATAAACAAATCTTCGGCTGTACAGATCCTAAGTGGACAGGTAGTTTAAGCTCTACTATGACTTACAAGGGATTCGACTTCTCCTTTATGCTCTACACGAAACAAGGACAATGGTCACGCAGTTATTTTCACGAACAATATATGAACTATGGTGATCGCGGACGTCAAAAAGTGAATTTTGATTATTACATCCCTGCAGGAACCCCTGTTCTGGACAAAAACACAGGAGATGTAACCTATCTGTCAGAAGCACACATAGGCAAATATCCTTATCCGAACAATACAGAAAAAACAGGAGGCGGTTACTTCAGCAGCAGCAGTGCAGCAGTGCGTTATCACAAAACATCCTTTGTGAAAGTGAAAAATATCACATTAGGTTACACTTTCCCGAAAGCATGGCTAAGCAAAATTGCCGTAAAACATCTGCGCCTCTATGTAAATGTAATCAATCCTTTCTGTTTCACCGACTATGAAGGTTTCGATCCTGAATGGGCCAGCGCAAACCTGACAAACGGCGGACCTGCGTCTGTTACTTACCAGATTGGTGCGAACATTAAATTCTAACAACATAAATTTATAAGAGCTATGAAGATTTATAAAAAATTACTATATGCAATGTTCATGATTGGTTCCATGACATTGGTTGCGATGACTTTCTCGCACCGGATAATAAGAGTTCTGTGACGGATACCGACTATTTCAGTACAGCGTCAGGGTTCCAATCTCTCGTTTATGATGCATACGCCCAACTGATTGATATATATAACAGTGCAGATGCACCGGTATATTTCAATGCCGGTACCGACCTCTATCAAGATGGACGTAATGATATTGATGCCGCACTTCACCGTTGGTCAAACTTTACACCTGAACATGGTAAGGTTAAGACTTTTTATACCGATTGTTATGATGGTATCCGTTCTTGCCTTTCCATCCAATACTATGCACCGGCAGCGAACGTCAGCGATGCTGTAAAGCAAAAAGCCATTGACGAAGGTCGCTTCGTACAGGCCTTGTTCTATTATCTGTTGGTTAATAATTATGGTGGTGTACCGTTAGTCACAGAGTATGCCAGCACAGCTATCAAAGGTTATCCGCGTGCAACAGCTGAACAAGTATATACTTATATTATAGATGAGTTGAAAAGTATCATTTCCAACAACAGACTGACAAGTTCCAGTGCTACAAAAGGCGGGGGTGAAGCCAGTATTGAAGCTGCTAAAGCATTGCTGGCAAAGACTTATCTTTCTGCTGCATGGGATTTAAATAACCAATCTTACTTCACCGAAGCTGCCAAATATGCCGACGAGGTTATCAATGGGCGCTCATTAACTACTGAATTTGCCGATTTATGGGCAGCCGACAGTTCAGGTGACGATGATGCCGAATTTATCTTCGACATAGAATACGATTATAACAGTACCCACGATCAAAATGCAGGTAACCGCTGGCAATCATTCTACTCCAATTACTACGGTGGTGCCGAAGAAGGAATGAAGAATGGTTCCTCACTATGCATTCCCCTCATGCATACACTGAGATGTTTTGAAAAAGGTGATAAACGCTATGATGCAACTTTCCTGAAAACATTATTAGTGAAAAAGGCATGGGATCCAGCTCAAGGATTTAAAGAAAACGGATCACCATTGGGAGACTACTTCTCTTTTTATAGTAACGGAAATACCGCACAAGGTAAAATGGTTGGTGTATATTATCCTGCATATTGGGAATGTGACGCAGCATCAGTTGCCGCATGGCGCGCCGAAGATCCGACAAACCGTGCCGAAACATTCATTATTCCGCAAAATGAAATGACAGCCCAAATGGAACCCATGTCAACCTATATGGAAGATCTCAAAGAATATCCCAACGGTATCATTACAAAGTATGACTTTGAAGAATCACAAAAGAAGAGTTGGGCAGTGCATCCTTGCCGCAAGTTCGACGACAGTAAGACTGCACAATACAGTGCCGGAAGAAGTTTCCGTGACCTACATGTCATTACATTGCCGGAAATCTTCTTTGTTGCCGCTGAAGCTTATTTCAAGGCAGGCAATGATGGAACAGCCCTCAAACGCTTGAATACTGTACGCAAACGTGCAGGTCTTGCTGACGCAACAAGTATTGATATTGATGTTATTCTGAAAGAATCAGCTTGTGAAATGTACGGAAACGGTTATCGCCGTATGGATCTCCGCCGCACCGGCAAACTTATTGAATATAATAACCTGCATAATCCCCATTTGAAGGGCAACGCAGCATCAATCATCGGTCAGAAAACATTATGGCCTATCCCACAAGCAGCTATTGATGCAAATGACGATTTAACTTCCGACGATCAAAATCCGGGATATTAAATAAGTAGATGAGATTCTCATAGATTATCAATACAAAGAAATGGGTCTATGAGTAAGATCGGGAGATTTTAAAGTAGACATTCTTTGCAAGGAAGAGGGGGCTTTACGCCCCCTCTGTTGTTTATTTTTTCCCCTTATCTCTATACTCAGTAGGTGTCATTCCCATCTTCTGTTTAAAGCACTTACTGAAATAACGCGGATCATTAATGCCCACCATATAAGCAATCTGAGTCATGGAATACTCTCCGGTTTCAATCAGTTGCGTAGCACGCTTGATGCGTATTTCTTTGATAAACTCAATAGGAGCCAATCCGGTCAGTGTCTTCAGCTTTTTGAAGAATACAGAACGGCTGACAGCCAACTCTTGTACCAGATCATCTACCACCAATTCACCATTATCCATATTCTTTTCCATCAGATCTACCAGTTTATCCATAAATTTACGGTCGTTGGGAGACATTTCAGGACCTTTTTCTTCCACTGTTTCTTCTTCGGAAGCAGTAGCAAGAGCTCCAGTCATTAAGTTATTGCGATAGATGCCCTGCAGCTTCTGACGTTGAGTCAGCAGATTCTTTACACGCGCTTTCAGATAAGTGGCACTGAACGGTTTGGTAATATAGTCATCAGCTCCATACTCCAAGCCTTCCAGTTTGCTCTCAATAGAAGTCTTAGCTGTCAACAATACAATAGGAATATGGCTGGTCGTCATGTCTGCACGCAATTCACGAGTCATAGCTATACCATCCTTTTCGGGCATCATCACATCACTGATGATAATATCCGGTAAGAATTTCAAGGCTTTACTCCACCCCTGCATACCATCTACCGCTTCCACAATCCTGTATTCGGAAGCAAAGATACTGCGCAAGAACAGACGGAGTTCTGAATTATCTTCCACAAGCAGCATCGTCCCTTTAGCATCTGTATCTTCTCCGGCCTCATCCGGAAGAGTTTCCTCCTTCGACTCATTGGAGCCTTCACTAAGTACGTCCGTCACTTGTTCTGCAACTCCCATACCCACAGTAGTATCATCCTGTAAGAATTCCACTGTTTCATCATAATGCTCTTTTCCTTTCAGGAAATCGACTTTAAAGCAACTACCCTCACCCAGTTTACTGTCAACAGTAATAACTGCCTTGTGCATCTCCACCAACTCTTTTACTAATGACAAACCAATGCCTGTGCTGGATTGATTAAACAAGTTACGGTCTACCAAATTCTCAAAACGGACAAACAAGGATTTTTTCTTATTATCCGCAATGCCTATTCCCTGATCTTCCACACCTACGGAAACCGTTTCTTCATCTTCACGCACTAAAACAGTAATCATCTTCCCGTTTGGAGTATACTTAAAGGCATTAGAAAGCAGATTGAATACTATTTTCTCAAACTTATCAACATCCACCCACAAATACAATTCCTCTTTCTCTGTTTCAAACAGGAAGTCTATCTGATGTTCTTCGGCAACCGACTCAAAATTTTCCATGATTTTACGGGTAAAAGCAACCACGTTTATGCGTTGCACCTGCATCTTCATCTTCCGGTTTTGTATCTTCCGGAAGTCCAAGATCTGATTGATAAGCCTCAACATACGATTCGTATTCCGTTCCACCACCTGCAATTGCTCACGTGCATCAGCCGGAAGTTTCGTATTTGCCAGAACGTATTCCACAGGCCCCGAGATCAAAGTCAACGGAGTACGCAGTTCATGAGAGATATCTGTAAAAAAGCGCAGCTTCATATCTGTCATTTGTTGCTCTACAGATACTTCATGTTTCAGACGATAAATAGTGAACAGAATATAAACAGCCGTCACAATAATCAGTATAACGAACAGCACATACAGGAAGTAGGCAAATGGAGTTTCCCAGAAAGAAGGAAGAACCTCAATATTCAGTATGCGTGTATTCTCTGTCCATACCCCATCTCCATTAGTTGAACGGACCTTAAAGATATAGTGTCCCTTCGGCAAGTTCGTATAGGTGGCTGCACGTTGCTTGCCAACAAAATTCCAGGCTTTTTCAAAACCTTCCAGAATATAAGCATACTGAATTTCAGAAGGTGCGGAATAATCGAGTGCAGCGAACTGAATCGTGAAAATATTCTCCCGATGGGATAATACCAGTTCACTCGTATCATCCAAACCTAGTTTCAGAACCGAACCTTGTCCCGGTTGTACATCCTCATTGGCTATCAATAATTTGGATAATACAATCGGCGGTACATAGTTACTTTTACAAATAGAATCTGGATTAAAGTAAAAGATACCTGTATTGGCTCCGAAAAGGATATTCCCCGAAGCCGTATATTCCGAAGCCGCCTCACTGAAACGTGCACGGAAGAAAACCTCTTTATCCGCATAGTTTTCAAACGTCTCCTCAGAAGGAATAAACTTGCTTATACCATTTTCAGAACTCAACCACAAATTACCGTTCTTATCTTCCTGTATGGAAAGCAGCACATCCGAAGGGAGTCCATCTTGCACCGTATACGATTTGAAAGTGGCATTATCGTTGCCATCCAACGACACCAGTTTATTCAGTCCGCCGCCAAAAGTGGCAATGAAAAGTTCCTGATCACGGGTCGATGCAATCCAGTGTACATCATTATTGCTCAAACTGTGTTCATTATCTGGAACACGCAGGAAATGATGAAACTTCACATCTTCGGGATTCTTGAAGTCGGCATCTATCATCAGCGCACCAATGGTAGTCCCTATCCAGATATGTCCTTTATGGTCTCCTGTAATAAAACGGGCTTTATAGCAATAGTCAATGGGATATCCTTTCAGATTATTACGATGGTTCACAAAGATTTCCTTTCCATCCTGATCACGTGTCATGTAGTTTATTCCACCGGCAAAAGTAGCTATCCAGATACGTCCGTGGCTATCTTCATATACACAGTAAACATTGTCGTCACTCAAACTGTAAATATCCTCTTCCTGATGTTGATAACGAGTCAATTTATAGTGCAATCCATCTTTCTGCTTCTCGGCTTTCACCAGCCCGTCCCCTTTCGTTGCAATCCAAAGATTCTGTTTACTATCCTGCAAAATGAAATAGACATTACCACGCAATGGAGTACCACTGTGCGCTACTGTACCATTTTCAGTCAAATAGCCCTTATCCACACGTTTCTTATCATATACCCGCAATTTCCCATCTTTCAGACCTACCCATAAATTCTGCTCCATATCTTCACAAAGGGCACGAACCTCATTACTCAAAGACTCATAATCATGGGGTATGGGAGTCATTACACGAAACTGGGATGGCCGGAAGGTCATTTTTTCCAGTCCTTTAGAGTGCGTACACATCCATAAATCACCTTGCCGGTCAGAAAATGCTACATGAATTTTATTAGAGAAACGCCAGTCACTTCCTGACAGACTATTATAGAATGGATGTAAACTATTGCTTTTCCGATCAAAATATGAAAAGCCGCCCCCATAAGGATGTACCCACAGTACGCCATTAATATCTTCATGAATATGAAAAGCCGGGCGCGAACGGTCGGTAGCGGTAGGTTCTACCGCCACTTCTTCGCGTTTTAAGACTCGTGTACGCGGATTGAAATGCACCACTGTACCCGGAATATGCTGTTCAAACCAGACCTCGGACACCTTATCTACATAAACCGAGTGAATAGATGCATTTGGAAAGCGGGAAGCCGGAAAATGTTCTATCGCTTTCGTCTTAGGTTGATATGAGAAAAAACCATCTTTCGCAGTAGTAAATATCAGTTCATTACCCTCCACGCTATTGATAGAAACAATACGGGAAGATGCAGGCAAATTCTGCAACTGAAATTGTCCATTTTCCTTCTGATAGCACCACACCCGTCCGTTATCCGAACCAAAATAGATTTCCGAATCATATTCCAGACAAGAGTAAAAAGCTTGTCCTCCTTTCTTTTCCCGTTCAGCAGCATCTACAAAATAAGATGTCGGAGTAGTCTGTCCCGCTGTCAACATTCCTAATCCGTTATCAGACAATATCCATTCATTACCCAAAAGGTCTTCATATACCCCAAAAACACGAGTGGCAGAGAATTGACCTGATTGAGCAGAATACCATTGTGAAGTCAAACTATAATCTTCCGGATTCGTATCTATGCGAATGGCGCCTTCTGTTTCAGTCAGCAACCAAACCGCGCCACCCGAAAGGGCTTCTATCTTCGTGACATTGACTGCGCTGCCCCCTTCACCTTCAGCCGGAACACGCTCAAATGCTTCCGTACGTGGATCAAAACGATAGGCATGATTATCATAAGTCTGTAACCAAAGAAAGCCATACTTATCCTCCACCATATAATCTACACGATTATGGCTCAACACAATACGGTTATCAAGACGTGCCTTATATGTTTTAAACGAATAACCGTTAAACTTATTAATACCATCCCAAGTAGCAAACCACATATTCCCTTTGCGATCTTGCAGGATGCTCATTACTGTATTTTGAGAAAGTCCGTCTTCAGACGAATAATGGGTAAAAAAACAATCCGGTTGTGCTTTTACTGATAATACACACACCAACCCAACTATCAGATATAAGATTTTTTTCATCATAACAGGCTTATTCTATGCGGTAAAGATACGTATTTCATAGAAAAATCATGTATCTTTGTTTAGTTTTTAACAACCACTGACCATGAAACGCATTACAACCATTTTCCTAATAGTTCTCTTCGGACATCTTGGCATAATTGCACAAACTGACACCACCGCCTATGGTGTTGTAAAAAACATGCCTGTCTTCTATGAGCAACTGAAACAGCAACTTACCTTTCCAATGGCATGGGGCAATTCCCCCGTCCGTAAATTTGAGACATGGCGTACCCAGGCACGGGAAACCTTATTGGACTGTATGCAGAATTTCCCCCCTGCTCCCGCTGATTATGCCATGGAAGTAATCGCTACCGAACAACGCAATGGATATAAAGCTCAAAAAATACTATTTAATGTATCGAAATGGTGCCGCATCCCCGCCTATCTGCTAATACCTGACGGTGAAGGTCCTTTCCCGGCAGTCGTTATGTTGCACGATCATGGTGCACACTTTTCCATCGGTAAAGAAAAAATGGTTCGCCCATTCGGAGTAAGTACCGAAATCATGGCAGATGCAGACGACTGGGCATTCCGTTGCTACGACGGACAATATACAGGGGACTATTTTGCCGAACACGGTTATGTAGTACTTTCCATTGATGCCTTATTCTGGGGAGATCGCGGACGGAAAGAAGGAGTGAGTTATGACGGACAACAGGCATTAGCTTCCAATTTTCTGCAAATGGGAAGTTCATGGGGAGCATTCATCCATATAGATGATGTACGAAGCGCAGAATTTCTGGCTTCACTCCCTTGTGTGAATAAGAATAAAGTAGGTTGCGTAGGCTTTTCGATGGGAGCCTATCGTTCATGGATGCTCGCTGCAATCACCGACTGCATAAAAGCCTCCGCATCCATCTGCTGGATGAACACTACTGAGTATCTGATGACACTAACCAACAATCAGAACAAAGGGGGATCAGCCTATTCCATGTTGATCCCCACCCTGCGTCGCTATCTGGACTACCCGCATACGGCAAGCATTGCGTGCCCGAAACCAACTTTATTTTTCAACGGAAGCCAGGACAAGCTATTCCCGGTAGAAGGCGTGAAAGATGCATATAACATCATGCAGACAGTTTGGCAAAGTCAGAAAGCATCCGACCGCCTGGTTACTAAAATATGGGAAGAAAAGCACTTCTTCAACAAGGAAATGCAGAAAGAGACATTGGAATTTTTCGATAAATGGCTGAAATAAACTCTCATCATTTCAGCTAATGTTTCAAGACTGATAATCCTATAATATTAAGTGATAGAAATTATAACCACTTATTTAAGAAGTCCAAAATCTTTGCCTGTACCTTCTTACCGCAGTCATGCGGCATATCCCATAATTCTGTTACTAATTTATCTCCTGCCGAACGACTCTCCCACACTTCATGCATCTCCGCAAAGGCAGCTCTGACTCCTATCGGAGGGAACAGTTTATCATGTTCTCCATTCAAAAAAAGCATAGGCTTAGGGCAAGCAATAGAAGCAATATGCGGATAATCCAAATAACGACGAATACCAGGCAACATATTAGCAAAGCCTCCTCGCTCGCGACCATATTCCCATGAAAACTGGCAATCAGTGGTGGTCATCCAACAGATTGCAGCTCCAACCTGTATTTTATCTGATAGAGCCGAAAGCATCCAAGCACGATATCCTCCCATAGAGAATCCCATACAGGCAATACGCTTGGGGTCTACCTCAGGCAGGGTAGCGAGATAATCCGTTGTATACATATCTTCATAATTCATAAACGCACTCAAACTACGTCCTAACATCATAAAATTCCCCGCATTATCGGCATACTTACTACCATCAGCCCCTTCTTTACGCCCGCGTTCACCCCAATAAAGAGCATCAACAGAAATAACCACATAACCATGGGCAGCCAAATAATCACCGGCATATTGCCCACCATAACAGTTTGCTGCCCAAGCGTCTGCATCATCCAGCACAGCTTTATCTACTCCAAAAGGTCGAATCATTTTCTCTTTACCAATTGTGTAATGCCCACCATGGTCGTGCAGAAGTACCACAGCCGGAAAAGGACCTTCACCATCAGGTATCAATACATAAGCATTCACACGAGAATACCCAGTCAGATTGAAACACAATTTCTTCGCCTGATATCCTTCACGCTGTTCTTCTGCCAATATTTCAGTTTCATACTCGGTAGTATAAGGTGGCGGGGCAAGCATAGCATCCAGCACTGTAGCACGTGCCTGCTTACGCCATTTCTTAAAATTCTTTACCGGACTATTCCCCCAAGCCATAGGATATGTCAACTCCTTTTTCAATTGATCTAAAAAGACCGGCATTTCCCGTTCTAATTCATAGGCAGGTAAATGTTGAGAAAGGGCGGTTGTCGAAACAACCAGCCCTGTC
>OFGQ01002117.1_pt1 | contig 11817 bp, 12 predicted proteins | sample 1521791 | NCBI WGS metagenome assembly OFGQ01 (sample SAMEA3504116, study PRJEB24116) | mouse gut metagenome | biome: mouse gut; feature: mouse-associated habitat; material: faeces | place: Denmark | collected 2011 | reverse complement strand
AATTCCGCCTGGGCGGATAACTGCTGGTAGACACTGTCCGCATGGCCGGTAAAATTCCCCACCGATTCCGATATCATGGCAAAGTCCAGATTCTGGATACTTACCCCCGGCTGGGCATTCATCAGATAGACGCCGATAACGCAGAAAGCCAGAGCCGTCAGCAGCAACGGCAGAAAAACGATGGTGGCAAAAGTAACTTTAAGCCTTGTTTTAAACTTCATAATATCCCCCAGACGGACCCGAACCGGCAGCCGTTTTTCCATATGCCCTGCCGTCCCGGGCACAAGCCGTTCTTAATGATAATTCAGTATATCATATATCTTTCGCCAATGTGTAAAAACATACGAATATGTTCATAAAAAAAATCTAAAGTTTAAAAATATTCTTGACATCCTGGCAAAATTTGTTATACTAAAACAGTAATCGTTACTAATATTGATTTGGAGGAGAGCCGACATGGCGCTGAAATATAGCAGACAGCGGGAAATGATTAAGGATTTCCTCATGGGACGTCGCGATCATCCCACGGCAGATATGGTTTACAGCAATGTAAAGCGGCAGAATCCGAACATCAGCCTGGGCACAGTATACCGCAACCTGACTCTGCTGGCGGACATGGGTGAGATCCGCAGACTGAGGCTGGGTGATGGAACGGACCATTTCGACGGAGACACCTCTCCCCACTATCACTTCATCTGTAACACATGCGGCTGTGTGCAGGACTTACAGATGGACAGTCTCGATGGCATCCTGAATCTGGCAAGGCAGCGTTTCAGCGGGCAGATTACGGGGCATATGACCTATTTTTACGGAGTCTGCGCCGACTGTTCCCAAAGGAGCGAAGATAAGGGGCCGGAGGGAAACGATTACATCCGAGAGTAGTCCCACCTGTACGTATGGGGAGAACCGGCGCAGTTCGGGACGGATTCGGCGTTTTACAGGGGTTACACAATAATTTTATCATAAAGGAGAGAAAAAGTATGAAGTATGTATGTCAGGTATGTGGTTATGTTCATGAAGGGGATAATCCCCCTGAGAAATGCCCTCAGTGCGGCGTGGATTCTTCCAAGTTCACCGCGCAGAACGAGGAGAGGTCCTGGGCGGCTGAGCATGTGGTAGGCGTGGCGCAGGGCGTAAGAGAGGATATCATTGAGGATCTGCGCGCTAACTTTAACGGGGAGTGCTCCGAAGTCGGCATGTATCTGGCCATGGCCAGAGTAGCGTTCCGTGAGGGATATCCGGAAATCGGCATGTACTGGGAAAAAGCTGCTTATGAAGAGGCCGAGCACGCTGCCAAGTTTGCAGAACTGCTGGGTGAGGTAGTGACCGACTCCACCAAGAAGAATCTGGAGATGAGGGTTGCCGCTGAGAACGGCGCCACCGCAGGCAAGACCGACCTGGCAAAGAGAGCCAAGGAACTGGGCCTGGATGCCATTCACGACACCGTTCATGAAATGGCCCGTGACGAGGCTAGACACGGAAAAGCATTTGAGGGTCTGTTAAAGAGATACTTCGGCTAATCAGAGATTATGTAATATCAATATTTTTGAAGATTTAAGGGTATGTTGGAGCAATCTGACATACCCTTATTTTTCTGCAAGCGATTGTGTCTGGATGTGGGTTTAAAAAAGAGAGAAGCATTGGAATTTATTTATAACTTTCTAATTGGAAAAAACATATAATTCTTCCCTGTCTGTGGACAAGTAAAATCGTGAACTGCTCCTACTAATGGAATAGCATTATCTTCCAAATATTTTATTGCCTCTGAAAAGGTAGAATCATTTTCACATTCTATATAAATATATTCATAGCCAGGAATAATCCATTTTGTCCAACCATTGGGGGCTTCTGCATTCTCGTTGCACTCTACCCCAGCAAGATAAAGTCCTTTGTTGAAATCTTCCCACGGATTGAATGAGTGCGAGAAATCAGACATAGCACCCCATATACCACTGATATTTCCATTCTCATCTTTCTTAGCTAAATGTTGAACTTCTCCAAAGTGCGTATTTGCATCATCCCATAATCTTTGAATAAAGCCCTCTCCTTCTAAAGTCGACCCCATTTTTCCTATCACAACAAAGGATTCTTTTACGCACCTTTTCATTTTCATAGTATCCTCCCGCAAATTCTTGCTTATCGGCGCAGCTTGTTTATTCTTCCGCATGGTGAAACAGGTTTCCCAACTCGTTCAAACGGATATAGCCATTGGGGTCCGTGTAATCATCTGCTAAAATGGCTAAGGCTTCCACGGTCTCCTGCATATTTGCCTGTACCTTTTGGGGATTGAGCGCCATCTCGCCATAAATAACATTGCAATACAAATACTCTGGATCACTTGAATGATCGTTTAGATAACGATACGCATTCATAAAGCACCTAAACTCTGCCACTCCGTATGTGTAGAGAGAATCGTCTCCATTGACTGAATACTCTTTGAAACTCTCTAATGACCGACAAATACTGCCCTGACACAAATCTGCCATTTTAACGTGTTCGATACGGGCTTGTCTCCAGAAAACAAAACAAGATACGGACAATACCATCATGACAATAAGCACGATCATCCAAGTGTGTTTTTTCATATTAAGTGCACCTCATAAATCCCGATTTGAACCACACAATTTCATAGCTATCCATTAGTCACTGTGGTTTCTTAATAAAGTCCTCCGAAAACCTTGCAAATAAAGGATTTTTCGCATTGTCCCCGCCGGATCCCTTTATCTGATTTCACGCATTGTTGTCCTTAACTTGACCCCGCATGAGGGAAAAATCAAGGGAAGGAAAGGCTGGTAACAAACTACAAAACGGTGTGGCAATCGAGAAACTGCGACGTATGTGCGAATATATTATAGCGGAGGATTTCACTATGGACAAGTACATTTTGACAAAAACAACGGTCTTTGGTATGAACTGATTGGCGACTACTATTTCCACTGTCTGTCTGCACCCTCTGAAATAGAACAGCCTGTCGGCATATCATATGGGGTCAACAACACCTGCGGTACATCAGAGAATACCGCAAGGTCCGCTATACCAGCTTGCTGCTCGGCGGCAGGCTGAACAGCTACCTTGCCGATATTGGTCAGCAGGCGCAAGAGCGGTTGGACACTATCGTCCGGCAGATGGCCCAAGCTCAAGGTATCACCGAGGCGCTGAAAGCTGCCGACCAAATGGCATGGGGCGGCAAGATGAATAATATCCGGACCAGCGCGATGGAACTGGTGAACACGGAAATCATATACGCATAAAGTACAGTGACGGCGGGGAGTATTCCTTGCCGTCATTTTTGTGCTATCCTTTTATGCCATCATGCCAATCATGTAAAACAATCCCTTATTGGTTTTCCTTTGAAACTAATGGTTGTATCTTTGAAAAAACGCCTCTCTTGAATCCAACCATTCCTTTTGCTATGATACAACCATCGAACGAAAGGACGGTGCTTTTATGCCGGGCATGTTGAGCGAACGCATTGCCGCGCTGCGAAAAGAGCGGGGCCTCACCCAGGAGCAGCTGGGGAAAATGGTTGGAGTATCTTCCCAAGCCGTGGGCAAGTGGGAGAAGGGTGGCGCGCCGGATGTGGAATTGCTGCCTGTCCTGTCCAGGCAGTTGGGGGTGACTATCGACGCCCTCTTTGGCCTGGAGGGCGGGGAGCAGATCGATGTGGAGGACGCGGCGGGCCGCTGGCTGCGGGGCTTCCCCAACAAGGAGCGAATGGGGCAGTTCTGCCGTTTAGTCTGGGCCTCCGTCAAGTACTTCCTGCCGGATGGGCTGAGCTTGCCGGAGATGGGCTATCTGGAAACGTGCCAGCCTGACCTGGGTGATGATGACCGGCTGATGCTCAGTCAATGCTGGGGCGGAGATGGTATCCTGCTGGACATTCACGCGGAGGACCTGTCCTTCGTCACCCTCTGGCCAAAGCCCGAAAAGGGTTACGCCCAGTGGTTTGCACCCAAAAGCGAGTACCGCCGCCTGTTTGCGCTGTTGGCAAGGCCCGGCTGCCTGGAGCTGCTGGAATACCTTCACAGCCGGAAGCTCAGCTATCTCTCCCCGATCGTGGCGGCAAAGCATCTGAAGATGCCCCGTGAAACAGCGGAGGAGCTGCTGGACGCACTGGCGGAGAGGAGCATCCTGCGTTCCGTGAATCTGGAGGTGGAGGACGGCGAGGTAAAGGCTTATCGGGTTGCGGAACCACTGAAGCTTGTCCCATTCCTCTACCTGACCAGGTGTTTTATGCAGTCTGATATGAACAGTGTGCGGCTTGGGGATTGGGCGCCGCCTTTGGGTCCGGACGAGATCTGGAGAGACACGAAGGAGAAAAAGCAGCATGAAAGCCAGTAAAAGGAAAGCCAATACGGGTATGGTTTATTATTTGAAGAAATTCTGGGGGGCCAATTTTCTGGCAATCCTTCCGGCTCTGGCTGCGTGTGCGCTCCAAACTGGAACCAGTCTAATGATGATCCAGATGTTTCAGCGTATCATTGAGCGTGACCTGCGTGGGTTTGGTTTTTGGATTTTGATGATGGCGGGCGCGTGGTTCCTCCGTCTTGGAGTCAACAGCTTACAGGAGTTCTTCCAGGGCCGCGCGGTTCGGGCCATGAACAATGCCGTCCGGCGGGATATGGCGGCAACGCTGTTGCGAAAAAACCATGGGGAGTTCCATGAGCTGGACACCGGGGAATATCTGTCCTGGTTCACCAACGACATCAATCAGATCGAAAACCTCGCTTGGAAACCCTTCTATCAGTGTGTGGATTCCGCCGCCACCATCGTATTCAGCGCCGCCGCCCTGCTGACACTCCACTGGTCGCTGCTGGGGGCCGCGCTGGTGACCACTGTGGTTATGCTGTTTGTCCCCCAACTGTTCAATAAGCGGATGGAAAAGCTGGGCGGTGCCTGCGCCCAAGAGCAGGCGGCGGCTACCAGCAAGTTGAAAGATCTTCTGGCCGGGTATGATGTCCTGCGTTTCTTTGGCCGGGAACAGCGGTTCAGCCAGGGCGCGGACATGGCCAGCGATCAAATTGAAAAGCCCAGGTTTCGCCTGACTTATGTGAAGGGCTTTGTCAGTGCGGGAATTGGCTGTATCAATATTCTGTGCCAGATGCTGGTCAACGTTCTGATTGGCGTGCTGTCTATCCAAGGGGTAATCCTCCAAGGTTCCCTGATGGGCGGCGGCAACCTGTGCGGAAGCCTCTCCAGCAGTCTGGGGCGCATGGCGCATCTCCTGCTGTCCATCTCCTCCTCCAAGCCCTATTTTGAGAAGATCACCGTCCACGCGGATGATGCCCAGACCAAGGCTGACACCGGATTAGGACAGGTAAACAGCGCGATCACTGTGGAGAACCTCAGCTTTCAGTATGGAGAGCGCCCCATCCTGCAAGACCTGTCCCTCCAGTTCCAGAAGGGCGGCAAGTATGCCCTCACCGGCCCCTCCGGCTGCGGGAAGTCCACCCTCTTAAAGCTCCTCCTGGGCTGGCTCCCCGACTATAGCGGTGCGATCCACTTCGATGCCCAAGACGCCAGAACCTTCACCCCCGAACAGCTCCAGCAGCAAATGAGCTATATCGAGCAGAACGTCTTCCTCTTTAACTCCACCATCCGCGACAACATCACCCTGGGCGAGACCTTCACCGGCGAGCAGCTGCAAAAAGCCCTCCGCGACAGCGCCCTCTCCGGCGACCTCGCCTCCATGCCCGACGGTCTGGACACCATCGTAGGCGAAGAAGGCGGCAATCTCTCCGGAGGCCAGAAGCAGCGTGTCGCCATCGCCCGGGCCCTCATCCATAACCGCTCCATCCTCCTGGTAGACGAAGGCACCAGCGCCCTGGACCAGAAGAACGCGGATATCGTAGAAAAGAGCCTCCTCGCCAACCCGGACCTGACCCTCATCCTGGTCAGCCACCACCTCGCCCCGGAGCGGAAGGACCAGTTTACCCAGGTGTTCGATCTCCCTGCGGCGTGACCCGCTGCAGGGAGGCCGGGAGTGCGGGACCATATCGTTTTATGAAAAAAATAAATAACACAGAACGATATGGTATTCAAGAATGCCTGCGTGTATCTTAAATTATGTATATTATAGAAAGGATGATTTCCTGTCATGAAAAACAAATTTCTCGCGTTGCTGGCGGCGTTGCTGCTGAGCGTCTCCCTGCTCCCTGCCCAGGCCCTGGCGGCCTCGGACCCGGACCCTGTCGAGCCCCCTGTTATCACGGAGCCCGAAGAGCCGGGTGATCCTGAGAATCCCATCGTTCCGTATTCTGCTCCATCACATGAGGACCCGGGTCTTCCTGAGACGGACCATTAAAAAGAAAACTCGAAGCCTAGCCGTTGTTTTGCGTCTGTTTCTAGGCGTAATCGGTCACTGTCATTTCCGATTGCTTTGTATATGTAATAGGCACAACGGTAATGTTCTTTGCATTTCTCCTGTTCCCCTTTGTAAAAATAACATCCGCCAATAAGATCCAAAAGGCCGGGTAAGAACTGATAATGTCCATATTCTGTACAAGCTTTCCACCCCAATTCCGCAATCTCAATGGCGTCATCGTATCGGCCTACAAGAAAGAGCTCACGAGTATAGTTGTGGGCAATTAGAGCTAGTTTTCCAGCATATCGGGACATCTCAGAATAGTGCTTTTGCACATACTTAAGCAATTGACGGTAAATGTCAATTGCTTTTTTAGGTTGGCCCATTTCTGCATAGGCTGCGGCAATCTGGTTTAGTAACGATGTTTCATCCAAGGTATACAGGCTAAGATTAATTTCTTCCAAATCGAGGTTGGGAACTGTGATACGTAAGGCTTCCAGCAGAATGTTCAACTTTTCTTCTGGACTGTAGGGACTATTTGGCTTACCAAAGATGACCTTTATGCTTAAAATATACTGGCGGATAATTCGTTCATCTGATCCCGCGAGGTCCTCCAATTTTTTCAGCTTTTTCAGTCCTTCCGATCGAACAACAGGTTTATCTTCCGGCATGGCGCGATAAAACCGGATCATATCCGCGCGAATCTCATTCTGCAGTGTCCGGATTTCCATTTCCGTTGGACTCAAGAGGGCAAAATACCGGTCATCCGGCAGGCCCAACCGGTGGAGAAAGGCGCGGATGCGCTCATAGGAGGGAGTCTGTTTGCCGTTTTCCATCCGGGAAATAGTGATGGGCTCACAGATTCCCTCGCATAACTGCTCCTGTGTAATCCCCTGCCTCAGCCGCTCCTGCCTGATGTACTCGCCTAAAGATAGCTCCTGCATAAGGCTGCCTCCCTTTCTGTTATCTTGAACGATATTTCCATTATGTTGTACTTTCCCCGCTAAGTCAAGAGTTTAACGACTCGTTTAGTGTTATTTTTTAAAAACAACAAACGATATGGACATTCCGGCCGGCGCGTGTCATGCTGATAATGACAGCGGGGACACCCTGGCGATGCACCGTCCCGGCGTCGCGTACGAGAAAAGAGACGGGACGTACATTGCGGGGAGGAACGCTATGGCTTACTATTTGAGGAAAAATTGGAAAAAGATCGTGCTTCCCTGCTTTCTTACGATCCTGACCAGCGGCGCGTTCGCCCTCTGGCAGCTGGGTCTGCTGTATGCCCTGGATGCGGCGGTCCGCCTGGAACAAAAAGAGCTCATGGTCTGGATCGGGGGCGAGCTGGCGGTCATTGCTTTGTACTATGTCCTTCGCGCCTTGAAAAGAACGGTGGAAGTCCGGGCGATCCGGGAACTGAGCCGGCAGGTCCAGAACGACCTGGCCCTGTCCATGGACGCCGGCCTTAGTCGGGATGCGGAGCGGTGCCGTCTCCAGCGGACGCTCGGCGGCACGGTCTGGGAGAGTTTTTTCGGCTGCATCGGCGGCGTTGCGGGAGCCGTGTGCAATATGGCCGCCCTGCTCTCCCTGCACTGGATCATCCTGGCGGCGGGACTGATTTCCACGGCGGCCGTGCTGACGCTGCCCAAACTGCTGGGAAGGCGGCCGGGGCGGCTGGGGGAAACCGGCGGCATTTGGGCGGCCGGCTTCGTCAGCAGCGCGATGATCCTCTTCCAGATGGCGGCAGCGGCGATTCCGGCCATACAGGGGGAGGCGATGCTGGGCGCCGCAGGCGCAGCTATTTTGACCAGTGGCATCACCAGCGGCCTGCAGAGCGCGGCGGTCTGCCGCGCGTCCTTGGCCTCTGCCAGATCCTGCTTCGCCCGCATTACCGTCCGCAGCGGGGATGCCTGAGTCAGCCGGTATCCGACACAAACGCAAAATCCCCTTCGGGAGCAGATTCGCCTCCCGAAGGGGATTTTTTACGCGGGGATCACTTCTTCATGAATTTTGCCAGCTGCCGGCAGACCTCCCGGACGTCGATGGGCTTGGCTACGTGGGCGTTCATCCCTGCGTCCAGGCACTTCTTCACGTCCTCAGCGAAGGCGTCGGCGGTCATGGCGATAATGGGAATGGTCTTGGCGTCGGGATGGACCATGGCGCGGATGGCGTAGGTGGCCTCATAGCCCGTCATCACCGGCATCCGCAGGTCCATCAAAATGGCGTCGTAATACCCCGGCTGGGCGGCGGTGAATTTGTCCACGCAGATCTGTCCGTTCTCCGCCCAGTCCAGCTCCAGGCCCTCGGCGGTGAGCAGCTCCTCGGCGATCTCCCAGTTGAGCTCGTTGTCCTCCGCCAGCAGGATTCGCCGGCCGGCCATCTGCCGCCGGATCTCCAGGTCCCGCTCCTCTTCCTCCACCTCGACCTCGGGCATGATGTAGGGCTTCAGCCCGTAGAAGAGGGTGGACTTGAACAGGGGCTTGGAAATGAAGCCGGTAATGCCGGCGGCCTTGGCTTCCGCTTCGATCTCGCTCCAGTCGTAGGCGGAAATCAGCAGGATGGGGAAAGCGTCCCCGTAAAGCCGCCGGATCTCCCGGGCGGCGGTAATGCCGTCCATCCCCGGTAGCTTCCAGTCCAGCAGGATAATCTGATAGTCGTCCCGCCGTTCCCGCCGCTCGGCCACCAGCTTGATGGCGCTCTCCGCGTCCAGGGTCCAGTCCGCTTGGACGCCGATGGACTGGAGGGAGGCGACGGTGCTTTCGCAGAGCTGCTTGTCGTCGTCCACCACCAGCATCCGCCAGGGAGGCAGTACCATGTCGGCCTCCGCGACCTCCGCCTTTTCCAGGTCCAGGATGATCCGGAACTCCGAGCCCTTCCCCAGCTCGCTGTCCACCTCGATGATGCCGCCCATGGCGTCCACGATGTACTTGGTGATCGCCATGCCCAGGCCGCTGCCCTCGGTCTTGCGCACCCGGGCGCTGTCCTCCCGAACGAAGGACTCGAAAATGCGGGCCTTGAACTCCGGGGTCATGCCGATGCCGGTGTCGGCGATGTGGAAGTGGATGCGGATGAAGTCATCGCCCTTCTCCGACGGCTCCTCGTACATGGCCACGTGAATCTGCCCCTCCTCGGGGGTAAACTTCACCGCGTTGCCCAGGATGTTCAAAAGCACCTGGTTGAGCCGCACGCTGTCGCAGCAGACGTTTTCCGTGGTAATGTCGTGGATGAATACGTCAAACTGCTGCCGTTTGGAGCGGACCTGGGGCTGGACGATGCCTACGATGGCGTCCATGACCTCCCGCAGGGACACCTGGTCCATGCTGAGGGTCAGCTTCCCGCTCTCGATCTTGGACATGTCCAGCACGTCGTTGATCAGTCCCAGCAGGTGCCGCCCCGACAGGGAAATCTTCCGCAGGCAGTTCTGCACCTGCTGCATGTCGTTCAGATTGGCCGTGGCGATGGCGGTCATGCCCACGATGGCGTTCATGGGGGTGCGGATGTCGTGGGACATGTTGGAGAGGAACTCGCTCTTGGCGCGGTTGGCCTGCACGGCCTCCCGCCGGGCCTGGTCCAGCTCCGCCATCTGCTGGCGCATCATCCGGAAGACCCGCAGGAAGATCAGCGCCAGGGCCAGCAGGATGCTGCCGCCCGCGCCCAGGGCCAGATGAATCCATTGGGCGCTCAGGCGGGATATCTCCGCGTCCATCGTGCTGTAGGGCAGCACCACAACCAGATACCATTCGGAGTAGGCCAGCTTGGTACAGTGGAGGTGCCGCCGCCCGCCGTCGGCCATGGTCACCACCGCCGCGTAATTGTCTCCGGCGTCCATGGCGGCCTGCAGCTCCTCGATCCGCGCCCGGGCCGTCCCCGGGGCCAGCTCTCCGTCCAGCCGTTCAAAGTAATTCTCCCGGAACGCATCCCCGCTGCGGATGACGAAGGTGCCGTCCCGGCGGATGATATAGGAATAGACAAGGGAGTCCACAGCGTTGAGGGACAGGGTATCGCTGATGTAGTCCGGCGGCAGGCCCGCCACCAGGGCGGTGCAGACCTCCCCGCCCTCCATGGCATATGTGCAGGACGCGGCCATAAGCACGACCTTTTCCCCGGTCTGGTCTGTGCCGACGGCCACCTTGCTCTCCCCCTGGTTCAGGGACCCCAGGAAGGGCTCCTGGTCGGTGACCTCCAGCTCGCCGCCGTAAAGGGGTACGTATTTCCCGGAGTCGGAGTACAGGCCCAGGTAGTCGAAGCCCCGGGCCTGGGCGCTGTAGATCAGGTCGTCCCGCAGCTCATCCGGGGACGCGCTGCCGGGCGCGTGGGTCTGCACCAAGGCTTCCACCTGCTTCAGGCGCAGGTCGATGGTGGTGGCAAAATGGAGCGAAATGCGCTCGCTCATGCCGTCCATATAGATTTTTCCCACCTCGCCGATGGTTTCCGTGCTCCGCTGGTTCATGTACACCGCCAGAAAGGAAAAAATGCCGGCGGTCAGAATGGACAGCAGAACCAGGCTGATGGTAAGGAATTGAATGGTTGTGGTCTTTAGTTTCGTATGCATCCGGCGGCGCCTCCCCCTTGTACCGGCCGCGCAGGGCCGCGCTTTCTCATAGACCGTTGGACGTCTGGTATGTCCGGATCGCTTCCACGGTCTGCTTGTAATCCACAGCTACCTGCTCCGCCAGAGCCGGAGCCTCGGGGGTGAAGCCGCTGCGCAGCGCCTCGCTGAGCTGGCTGCTGGACTGGTAGAGGACGGTGAAGCCCAGGTTCTGACACACGCCCTTGATGGTGTGGGCCGCCCGGAAGGCCTCGGCGTAGTCCTCCGCCTCCATGGACCGGACCAGCAGGTCATAGCTGCCGTCGTTTAAAAATTTCAGTACGAATTTCTGCACCATCCGTTCGGTGGGCAGGCGGCTCGTCACGCCTGCGTAATCGCCGCCCATAGCGGCATAGCATTCCTGCAGGGTCATCAGTCGTCCTCTCCTTTCCCCTCGCCGCCGTCCTGCCCGGCGGGGTCCGCGCTCCCCTCGATGGGGGAGATCACCGAGAGCATGTCCCGCATGCTCTCATCGTAGTAATCGTATCTGCCCCGGCCGGACCGCTTCACCCGGTAGAGGGCCTGGTCCGCCGCATGGAACATGGTTTCATAGTCGGTGCCCACCACCTCCGTGCGGGCAATGCCCATGCTCAGTGAAATGGGGAATTGCTCGTAGGCGCTGTCGGAAATGGTGTGGTAGATCCGGGAGATAATGGGGTCCAGCTCCCCCCGGTACTCCAGGAACAGCAGGAACTCGTCCCCGCCCACCCGGGCGGCGATATCCGCGCCGCGGATGCTCTCTCGCAGCTTATCCGCCAGGAATTTCAGCACCTCGTCGCCGAAAATATGTCCGAAGGTATTGTTGGCGTTCTTAAAGTAGTCCAGATCGAAGATGGCCAGGGCGAACTGCCCGTCGGGCCGGCCCTCCACCCGCTCCTCGATCCGTTTCTTGGCGCTGACGTGGTTGAGCAGGCCCGTCAGCGGG
>OFGQ01002112.1_pt1 | contig 11850 bp, 8 predicted proteins | sample 1521791 | NCBI WGS metagenome assembly OFGQ01 (sample SAMEA3504116, study PRJEB24116) | mouse gut metagenome | biome: mouse gut; feature: mouse-associated habitat; material: faeces | place: Denmark | collected 2011 | reverse complement strand
TGCCTACGGAGACTTAAGCGTGAGGGCATTCCCGAACGCTTTAGCCGTAGTTGGCAGTTAGTCCGTCGGAATGATGTTCCGTTTGCGTGGGAGAGGGGGCGGGCTGTATTTGCGTCCGGGGTAAGAAGGGAATGTAAATTAAGAAGAGTTTTAGATATTGTTGAAATATGCTAGAGAAATAAGGAAAAATATAGTATCTTGTACATATACCGAAATGTGATTACGCAGACTTATTTTCGCCCAGAATTCAAAGCTGATGACCGTAGCAACCGAAGGGGCGGGAGCCGCGGTAGTGGCGGCGCTCCATCTGTCCTCAGGCGGTCTGGCGGCAGCGATAGCAACTGGAGCCACGGCAGGAGCCATCGGCGGGGCGACCTACGGATTCACCGAATCCCTCCTATCCGGGAACGATGCGGCAACGGTGGCAAAAGACACCGTAATCGGCGGAGTATCCGGGGGAGTCACAGGGGGCATCCTGGCGGGAGCAGCCTACGGAATACAGAAAGGCGCATCCGCCATTGGGAATGCGATAAAAGGAAACAATACCCCACTCAGGCAAGACCCGCTGGGAAGTAACGGAGGGGCATGCTTTGTCGCCGGGACACTGGTGCTGACCTCATTAGGCTTAAAAGCGATAGAGAACATCCAGCCGGGAGACAAAGTGCTGGCCGCAGACCCGGAGACAGGACGGCAGGAAGAGAAGGAAGTAGTCAGAACCTTCGTGAAAGAGACCGACACCCTGGTGCATCTGAGGATAAGCGGGGAAGAAATCGTTACCACGGAAACACATCCGTTCTATGTGGACGGGGAAGGCTGGGTAACGGCAGGAGAGCTGACGGAAGAAGATTATGTGCTGGACAGCGAAGGGCGCAGACTCCAAGTGGAAGAAAAGTATGTGGAGGAACTCGAAGAGAGCGTGAAGGTGTATAACTTCGAGGTGGAAGAGTTCCATACATACTATGTGGGGGATGCGGGGATACTGGTGCATAACAAGTGCTGGGAAGATGGGTCGCTAAAAAAGGCTGCAGAAAATGGCAGTAAGGGCTTGCAGGATATTGGCAAAGACGTACATGGAAATAGTAAGCTGAGTACAAAGCCACAGCATGGATATGAAATATATAATAAAGAAACAGGAGAGGTTGTTAAAACAGGAATCAGCGGACAAAAACTTAATAAAAATGGAACTTCTCCCAGAACGAACAGACAAGTAAATAAATTTAATAAGGAGATGGGTAGAGAATTATATGAAGCAGAAGTTGTTATAAAGGATATGCCGAACAGAGCAGCAGCTTTAGAATGGGAGCAGGCAAATACTGATAGATTATGGGAAAAAGGATATAAACTGAAGAAACAAATATATCCGAAAGCGAGGACTAAAAAATGAGACTAAAAACACTTGAACTTAATTTTCCGTATAAAAGAAATGATGAGTTTATTAGGGATAAGATGGAAAAGGGAATGACAGCTATGGAAGCGAAACGTGAAGATTATCAGACTAATTGGAAGTGGGAGGCAAAAAGATTCTTATTGGCAACAAGATGCATGGCATCAATAGTGGAGCGGCTTATGCAGCCAATCAAAACAGACGGATGTTGGAAAATAGGAATAGATTGTGTAGAAGAAGATGAGCTGGAAAAGCCAATAATGGTTGGAGGAGAGTATGAACTCCAATTTCATTTAAAATTTGATGATTTTTTTGCGTTAGATGATAGTGAAAAAAAGAAAAAGACCATAGAGATTATTTGGGATTGCTTACATCTGTGGGAAGAGCAGATACCGTTTGATCTGCAAAATATATATACTGCATGCCAAAAGGTAAAGGAAATGGGGTATATCAATAAAATAAATTGGAAGAAACCAATCAGATCCCCTAAATATATCGCCCAATTTGAAATAGAACATGATGTACAGAGCGCTGACTTTTTTGCCTCGATTTATGACCGTAAACGAAAATTCATTAAACGGGAGCTTCTGGTAAGCAGTAAACCTCATGAACGGGATTTTTACAAATATTTGGGGAAAACTGAATGGATAGCGGAGGATGAAATAGCTTTGTATTCCGAAGATGGGCAAGTATTTACCTGTAAAATCTAATGAAAAAATGTATGCTATATTAGTGACATCTTTCTTAGGCAATTTATTCTTTCCGAGATTGGTTTGCCCTGCCTGATATTGGGAGTTAGCGCATACAGCCTGTCCGGGGTAAGGATGGAAGTTAAGAATAAATCAAGATGAATTTGAAAAGTCGGTAAAATATGCTGGAGAAACAAAGGAAATTATAGTATCTTATATATATACAGGAATGAAATATTGTGAGATGTTACGATGAATTTAAAAGTGCCCTGGAGGAGTTAGGAAACCAGAAACATGGGAGATGTTTGAATTACAGGAAATCCTTGAACAAAAAGAGGTTTTAAAATGGAATTACTAAAGTGGTTGCAAGATTGGTGTAAAAAACAGTATGAGAATGAACTGGGGCATATACCTGAAATAAAAATATATAATATTGATAATCCGGGATGGGTTGTTAAAATTGACTTATCAAAGACAAAATTTGCAGATAAACCGTTTGAACAAATCCGATATGATGAAGGAGACAATGATTGGATGTTTTGCAATATTAAGGACAGTGTGTTTGACGGTTGCGGAGCCTCTCAAAAGTTAGCAGATATTTTGCGGGTTTTTAAAAGCTGGGTTAGTGAAAGTCGTGAATAGAATTTTAATAATATGTGACAGGAAGGTGTATTTGCCCGAATGAAACTAAAAGAGTCTGAACTAGATTTTCCATGTAAGAAGAATCATAATAGATTCAAAATGCCAGTAAAATATGCTGGAGAAATAAAGAAGTAGGATGCTCAAACAGAAACCAAAATACGGGTAAATCAGGAGGAGACAGGATGAAGATACAAAATAATGATTATGGTGGTTTTATAGTGTCTAAAAATATCATGAATGGTGAGCCGATAAGATATTCTTACCGTGAGGAGAGCGCAATACCACAGTTTAATGGATGGACGCTTTATTCAATAAAGGATGATGAACAATATGTGAATAACAGTGATAATTTTGTGGTTTTGAGTGCAAGCTCCATATTTGAGATAGCGCCGGTAATGCTGGAAATCTTTGACGCACCATATGGCACAGATATATGTTGGCTATATGAGAAGGACGTACATATAGGGTTTTATGATTTGAAAGAGGACAGGGAGACTACGATTGAGGAGATTCTGAATCGGGCATAGGAAGGTGAGGAGGATGAGGAAATGGGCTTTACAAGATATCACTCTTTTCAGGACATACTGGCATATCCCCGCATGAGGGAATATTTAAGCGTGTTTTTCTCGGAAAATAATCTCGCGCTTTTTCCTGAGAGCGCCCGCGCCCTGCCGCTTGCGCTTGCGGAACGGCAACTGGAAAGTCCGTGGAACGAACCGTTTTCCGAGGTGACGGGGCAATTGTTGGATGCGGCTCAGACTGTCCTTGATATAACGGAAAGGCGCGCGAGGAGATGCATTTCTCTGTGGGAAAGCGAAAAGGACTGGACGCTGGAGGGTGAAAGGAGAGGTGGAAAGGATTCTGTATTTTTGCTGGCCCCGGAGTTTGAGAAAAAGGCAGGAGTTTCGCAAATGCGGCCTGCGGTCATCATTTGTCCGGGAGGCGGATATGAGAGAGTGTGTTTCAGCGGCGAGGGGAATCCGGTGATGCGTTTCATGGAGGCAAGGGGATATGTGGTGTTTGTGCTGAAGTACCGCGTGTCGCCCGAGCGGTATCCGGCTCCGCAGGAGGATTTGGCCCTTGCTGTCCGCTATGTGAGGGAACACGCTCAGGAGTACGGCGCAGACCCGGAGAATGTGCTGCTTATGGGATTTTCGGCGGGAGGGCATCTGTGTGCGTCGCTGGGGTGCTTGTACAGGGAAATTGCACAAATGCTGGAGCAAGAAACCGGGGAAAAGGTGTTCCCGGACAGCCTTCGGCCGGATAAGCTCTGCCTTGCATACCCTGTGATCACTTTTGGGGAGGAATGCCATGAAGGCAGCTTTGCGGCGCTGACCGGAGGGGATGAAAGGTTGAGAAAGCCGCTCTCTCTGGAACACCGGGTGACGGTTGATTTTCCGGAGACATTTCTATGGGCGTGCGAAGACGACGGCTGTGTGCCGCCTTCCAATACGATGCGGATGGCGGCGGCTTTAAAGAATGTGGGAGCGGGGCATGAGATGCGGCTTTATCCTTCCGGAGGCCATGGCTGCAATCTTGCATTCGGCAGCTCGGCTTATGCATGGACGCAGCAGTTGCTGGAGTTTTTTCAGCAGCTGCCGCAATCCATTGGGTAACGGCTGTCAAAACATGCCCTGCACAAAGGCAGACCTCGCACGGTGAAAGACAAATCCTCCACCCGCATATATCCCAGGGAGTCCGCCCCGATAATCCGGCGGATTTCTTCGACAGAATGGGAGGCGGCCAAAAGCTGGCGGTTCGACGGTACATCTGTGCCAAAGTAACAGGGGTACAGAAACGGGGGCGAACTGATTCTCACATGGACTTTCTTTGCGCCTGCCTGCTTGAGCATATGTATCAGGTTGGCGATGGTCGTGCCGCGCACGATGGAGTCGTCTATCAGTACGATATTTTTGTCTTTTACCGTACTTTTAAGAACGCTTAGTTTCAGGCGGACGCTTGATTCCCGCTCTTTCTGGGTGGGTTTTATAAAGGTCCTGCCGACATAGCTGTTTTTATAAAAGACAGGCTGAAAGGGGAGGCATGCCGCTTTTGCGTACTCCAGGGCAGCGGTGATGCCGGAATCGGGAACGCCCGTCACCAGGTCGGCATCCGCCGGATACGCCTGTGCCAGCGCAGCGCCAGCCCTCAGCCGTGATTCATAGACAGAAACGCCGTCAAGGGTACTGTCAAGCCGGGCAAAATAAATATACTCAAAGACGCAGTGGGCATGTTTTTCCTGATGCAATTCCATATTTGAGAAAACGCCGTCACAGGAGATCGTCACGATTTCTCCTGGACGGACATCGCGGAGAAACTCTGCGCCGATAGAGCTCAGGGCGCAGCTTTCGGATGCCAGCACATAAGAGTCTCCCCGCCTTCCCAGGCACAGCGGCTTAAGGCCGAGCGGATCCCGCACCCCTATTAGTTTACGCGGGCTGGCAATCACAAGACCGTAGGCTCCCTTAAGACGGGAGGCAGTACGGCAGATTGCCTCTTCTACTGTCTTAGTCTGTACCCTTGCCCGGGCAATCTCATAGGCGATGACTTCAGAGTCTGTTGTTGTCTGGAAGATAGCGCCTGTCCTGGCAAGCCCGGCGCGCAGCTCTTCCGTGTTCACCAGATTGCCGTTGTGAGCCAGCGCCAGCGTTCCTTTGATGTAGTTGAGCACAAGGGGCTGGGCGTTATTTAAGGTGGCGGCGCCTGTTGTGGAATAGCGCACATGCCCGATTCCGAGATTTCCCTTAAGTTCTTTCAATGTTTTTTCTTTAAATACTTCATTGACAAGCCCCATGCCCCTTTTTGTTTCCATATTTCCTTTTGGCCCGCTGGTGTCAGACACGGCAATCCCGCAGGATTCCTGACCCCGGTGCTGGAGGGAGGAAAGTCCGTAATAGATAGTGGAGGCCGCGTCTTCGCCGTGTGGGTTGAAGATGCCGAATACGCCGCATTCTTCTTTGATGCGCCCGTTGTCTGTGTATGTATTTTTATTTGTCTGTTTCATGTGATTTCTCCAATTTTCTGTTTTGCAGGACAGTGAATACAGCGCCTGGCAGATGATGGATGCTGTCTGCAAAACGCTGTATCAATGTTAATATTCTATAATGAGAACAAAAGCTTATCGTAGGTCGGGTAAGGAAGAATGCTGTCAGGAATGAGCGCCTCTGTCTCATTTGCCGCAAGGCGCAGCTCTTCCATCTTTGTCAGGATGGCGGAGTGGCAGAATTCCGCGGCTTTCTGCATGTCTTCGATATTTTCGGCATCCGAGATAAGTCCGGTCAATTGTGCGATTCCGGCTGTGGCTGTCTCATAAGCGGCAGTAAGCTTTTTCACAAGTATCTCTTCTGAGTCAACGGAGAGCGCAGGGAGGAAAGCTTTTTTAGACGCTGCGTTTCGGGCGGTCTCCCCAGCGTAAGCGCTCAGTGCAGGCAGGAAGTCCTTAGTCAGCATCTCAGCCATCGTGCGCGCCTCGATAAGTACGGTTTTTGCATAGTTCTCCAGCAGGATTTCATAGCGTGAGAAAATCTCGTCTTTTGTAAAAATATGATGTTTCGTAAACAGTTCCACGTTTTTGTCAGCGATAAACTGAGGGAGACAGTCCGGAGTGGAAACCAGATTATACAGACCCCTGCCCTCAGCCTCTTTTACCCACTCATCAGAGTAGCCGTTACCGTTGAAGATAATTTTCTTGTGCTTGCGGATAGCGCGCTTGATAAGCTCGTGGACAGCGGACTCCATGTCTTCCGGCTTTGTGCCTTCAAGCTCTCTGTAAAACTGAGCAAGGCTTTCAGCGACTGCGGTGTTCAGGACGATGTTAGGTGTTGACACTGAAGCCGCGGAGCCAAGCATGCGGAATTCGAATTTATTTCCCGTAAATGCAAATGGTGATGTGCGGTTCCGGTCCGTGTTGTCCTTTACAAAGTGAGGAAGCACATGGGCGCCGATATCGAGCTGCACTTTTTTCTGTTTTCCGAAATAAGTATCGTTTTCAATGGATTCCAATACGGCGGTCAGCTCATCGCCCAGAAAGACGGAGGCAGGAGGAGCCTCGTTGCCGCCCAGACGGTGGTCATTTCCCGCGCTGGCAGCAGATACCCGCATCATGTCAGCATAATCGTCCACGGCCTTTATGACTGCCATCAGAAATACAAGGAACTGGATATTCTGTGCAGGGGTGCGCCCCGGATTCAAGAGATTTACGCCGTCATTGGTAATGAGGGACCAGTTATTGTGTTTTCCGCTGCCGTTGATGCCCTCGAACGGCTTTTCGTGCAGAAGGCAGACAAGGTTGTGCTTTTCCGCTACTTTTTTCATGATTTCCATTGTAAGCTGATTGTGGTCTACTGCGATATTTGCCGTGTCAAAAACCGGGGCAAGCTCATGCTGCGCGGGAGCGACCTCATTGTGCTTTGTCTTGGCGGGGATGCCCAGTTTCCAGAGTTCCTCATCCAGGTCATGCATATATGCGGATACCCTGGGCTTTAACGTTCCGAAGTAATGGTCTTCCATCTCCTGACCCTTAGGGGCGGATGCCCCAAACAGCGTCCTGCCGCAGAAAATTAAATCTTTCCGCTGGTCATACAGCTTTTTATCAACAAGGAAATACTCCTGTTCTGGGCCTATGGTTGTGGATACTCTTGTGGCAGTTTCATTTCCCAACAGTTTCAGCATCTTCACTGCCTCGTTATTGAGCGCCTCCATGGAGCGCAGGAGCGGGGTCTTTTTGTCCAGAGCCTCGCCGCTGTAGGAACAGAAGGCGGTTGGGATATACAAAGTGCGGTCCTTTATAAATGCCGGGGAAGTAGGATCCCATGCGGTATAGCCCCGCGCTTCGAAGGTGGCTCTCAGCCCTCCCGACGGGAAACTTGATGCGTCCGGCTCGCCCTTTACCAGCTCCTTGCCGGAAAAGTCCATGATAACCTCGCCGTCGCCCGACGGGGAGATAAAGCTGTCATGCTTTTCGGCGGTAAATCCTGTCATAGGCTGAAACCAGTGGGTATAATGGGTAGCGCCGTTCTCAACCGCCCATTCTTTCATGGCGACCGCCACGGAATTTGCCACATCAAGCTCTAAATGCGTACCGTTTTCAATTGTCTTGCGGAGCGCTTTGTACATATCCTTTGGAAGTTTTTTCCGCATGACCTTGTCGCTGAAAATCATGCTGCCGTATAATTCAGGTATTTCTTTGTTCATTTTAAGAGTCTCCTTTCAAATAAAAAAAGCGCCCTGGAAAAATCCAAAGCGCCTTTGCTTATGTAAAGCAGTATACACTGAAATCTCGAAATGTCAAGATTTTTTTTCGAAGTTTCTGCTCCTGTCTGCGGCTTTGTAAAAAAACATTTGACAAATCACCCCGGAGGGTTCATAATACTTTCGATAAATATATATGGCTGACAAAGGAGTCAGGAATCTCACGCGGGATTTCTGTCTCCTTTTTTTGATGGAAGGAGATGGGCAAGGGTAAATGAAAGCGTTTCTTATATTGGAGGACGGCACGGTTTATGAGGGTACAAGCATCGGCGTGGAGGGGAGCGTTGTCAGTGAGATTGTGTTCAATACTTCTATGACAGGGTATTTAGAGGTGCTTACGGACCCGTCCTATGCAGGGCAGGCGGTAGCCATGACTTATCCGTTGATTGGCAATTACGGGATTACGCCGGATATGGAGTCAGGGAGAGCCTGGGCGAAAGGGTACATTGTAAAAGAGCTTTCAGAAACGCCCAGCAACTTTCGGTGCGAGGGAACGGTGCAGGAGTTTTTGAAGGAACAGGGGATTTCAGGGATTGCCGGGGTGGACACAAGGGCGCTCACGAAACGGCTCAGGGAAAAGGGAACGATGAACGGTATGATTACAACGGATTCAGACTTTGTACTTGATGAGATTCTCTCAGAGATTAGAGAATATGAGGTCGGGGATGTGGTTTCGGAGGTGACCTGTGACCGGAGGCATATCCTTGAAGGAGCAGGATGCAGAGTCGCCCTTCTGGATCTGGGGGAGAAGAAAAGCATCCAGGAGTCGCTGCAAAAGCGCGGCTGCGAGGTGGAGGTTTTTCCGGCGGGAACATCCGCGGAGGAGATTTTGGGGAGCTGCCCGGACGGAATCATGCTTTCCAACGGCCCGGGAAACCCGGAGAGCTGCAGGACGATTATACGGGAGGTCAAAAGGATATATGAGAGCGGCATCCCTGTCTTTGCTATATGCCTGGGGCATCAGCTTATGGCGCTGGCAAACGGGGCAAGAACCTATAAGCTTAAGTACGGGCATCGAGGAGGAAACCATCCGGTCAGGGATTTAGGGAGCGGCAGGGGTTACATATCGTCGCAAAACCATGGATATGCGGTGGATGCAGATACGCTTGATGAGTCGGTGGCGGAGGAGACGTTCGTGAATGTCAATGACGGAACGAATGAAGGATTTTCCTATCTGGGTAAAAATATCTTTACCGTACAGTTTCATCCGGAGGCAAGTCCGGGGCCGCAGGATACAGGATTTTTGTTTGACCGGTTTATAGATATGATGAAAGGAGCATAAGCATGCCGAAAAACAGTGCGATTAAAAAAGTGTTGGTAATAGGGTCAGGGCCGATTGTCATCGGCCAGGCGGCGGAATTTGATTATGCGGGAACACAGGCATGCCGCGCCCTGAAAGAAGAAGGGGTGGAGGTAGTGCTCCTGAATTCAAATCCGGCGACAATCATGACGGATAAAGAGATTGCAGACCATGTTTACATCGAGCCTTTGACGGCGGAGGTGGTTGAACAGCTGATACTGAAAGAAAGGCCGGACAGCATCCTTCCTACGCTGGGAGGCCAGGCGGCATTGAACCTTGCTATGGAACTTGCCGAGAAAGGGTTCTTAAAAGAGCATCATGTGCGGCTTACAGGAACAACGGCGGACACGATAAAGAAGGCGGAAGACCGGCAGGAATTTAAACGGACGATGGAGAAGATCGGAGAGCCGTGCGCCCCCTCGCTGGTGGTGGAGAATGTGGAAGATGGGCTTGAATTTGCCAGGGAAATTGGTTATCCGGTAGTGCTGCGCCCGGCGTACACGCTGGGAGGCAGCGGAGGCGGCATTGCCCATGACGTAAAACAGATGGCTGAGATACTGGAAAACGGGCTCAGGCTTTCCCGGGCGGGGCAGGTGCTTGTGGAGCGGAGCATTGCGGGCTGGAAGGAGATTGAGTATGAGGTTATGCGCGACGGCAGGGGAAACTGCATTACGGTCTGCAGCATGGAAAATATCGACCCTGTGGGCGTCCATACCGGAGACAGCATCGTGGTAGCTCCCTCCCAGACATTGGGGGATAAGGAGTATCAGATGCTCAGGACTTCTGCCCTTAATATTATAGATGAGCTTGGCATCACAGGAGGATGCAATGTGCAGTTCGCCTTAAACCCGGAATCTTTTGAGTACTGTGTCATAGAGGTAAATCCCCGTGTCAGCCGCTCCTCTGCTCTGGCATCAAAGGCAACGGGGTATCCTATTGCGAAGGTGGCGGCGAAGATTGCCCTCGGATATACGCTGGATGAGATTCCCAATGCGGTGACAGGCAAAACATGCGCGTGTTTTGAGCCGGTGCTGGACTATTGTGTTGTGAAGATGCCAAGGCTCCCATTTGACAAATTCATCAGCGCAAAGCATACGCTTACAACTCAGATGAAGGCTACAGGGGAAGTGATGAGCATCTGCGACAATTTTGAAGGTGCGCTCATGAAGGCAATCCGTTCCCTGGAGCAGCATGTGGATAGCCTGATGTCAGATTTCTGCTGCGGGCTTTCGAAGAAGGAGATGCTGGAAGAGCTGCGGATTGTGGATGACAGGAGGATTTGGAAGATCGCGGAGGCGCTGCGGCATGAAATCTCTGATGACGAGATATGCGGCGTAACAAAGATTGACCGATGGTTTATAGATAAGATTGCTAATTTGGTAAGGATGGAGCAGAGACTTAAGGGCGTAAAAGGCGGAACGATTGATGCGGAGCTTTTGTGGGAGGCAAAGCGCATGGAGTTCCCGGATTCCGTCATTGCAAAGCTGACGGAGAAAACGGAAAAACAAATCCGGAAGATGCGTTATGACATCGGTATCAGGGCATCCTATAGGATGGTGGATACGTGTGCCGCAGAGTTTGTCGCAGAGACACCGTACTATTATTCCGTATATGGAGGGGAGAATGAGGTCAGGCAGACATCCGGCAAGAAGAAAGTTCTTGTTCTCGGTTCAGGACCCATCCGAATCGGACAGGGAATTGAGTTCGACTTTTGCTCCGTGCACTGCACCTGGGCATTTAAGAAACAAGGATATGAGACAATCATTGTAAACAACAATCCGGAAACGGTCAGCACGGATTTTGACATTGCTGACAAGCTTTATTTTGAGCCGCTGACCCCGGAGGATGTGGAGAGCATCGTGGAGCTGGAAAAGCCGGACGGGGCAGTCGTGCAGTTCGGCGGGCAGACGGCAATCAAGCTGACGCAGGCGCTGACAGAGATGGGAGTAACCATATTCGGAACCGCGGCGGAGGATGTGGACGCGGCGGAGGACAGGGAGCTTTTTGACCGGATACTGGAGCAGTGCCGGATTCCACGCCCGAAAGGGGAGACAGTCTACACGGCGCAGGAGGCGAAGGACGCCGCAAAAAGGCTCGGATATCCGGTACTGGTAAGACCGTCCTATGTGCTGGGAGGGCAGGGGATGCAGATAGCTGTGAGCGGCCAGGATATCGACACATTCATAGGGATTATCAATCAGGTCGCGCAGGAACACCCGATACTGGTAGATAAGTACATGCAAGGAAAGGAGATTGAAGTGGATGCGATCTGCGATGGCACGGATATCCTGATTCCCGGCATTATGGAGCACATTGAGCGCGCAGGCATCCACTCGGGAGACAGTGTGTCCGTGTACCCGGCAAGGAGCATATCCGAAAAGGCAAAGCAGACGATAGAGGAATACACAAAACGGCTTGCAAAGGCTCTTCATATAGTCGGGCTTATCAATATCCAGTTTATTGCTATCGGGGAGGATGTGTATGTGATAGAAGTAAACCCCCGCTCCTCCCGTACCGTGCCTTATATCAGTAAGGTGACGGGCATTCCCATTGTGGACCTTGCGGCGGAGGTTATGATTGGGAAG
>OFGQ01002110.1_pt1 | contig 11858 bp, 8 predicted proteins | sample 1521791 | NCBI WGS metagenome assembly OFGQ01 (sample SAMEA3504116, study PRJEB24116) | mouse gut metagenome | biome: mouse gut; feature: mouse-associated habitat; material: faeces | place: Denmark | collected 2011 | reverse complement strand
AGAGCATGCGGTTCATACCCGCAGTGTCGAGGGTTCAAATCCCCCTCTCGCTACTCACCAAAAACCTGAAATCCGTTGATGCGGTTTTCAGGTTTTTTTGATGCGCAGGGAAAGAATGCCGACAGACGGGGCGCGGGCAGTCTTCTCTGCCCGAATGCGCAGCCCCGTTCAGAGGAAAATGCCGGCAGGCGGCCCAGGGGTGCCTCCGGTCTCCCGGGTCAGCCCCCATCGGCCGCATCCCACAGATCTATCATCTGTCTGGCAAATGCAATTTCTTTTCCTGTCCAGCCGTACAAAATGCAGGTACGGTAGGCATATTCCGGAATACAGACATTATCATACCCGGCTGTCTGTATGGAAAATACATTGACACGGGGATTCACCGCCTTCCGGTATGCCAGAATCAGCTCAAAGACATTGATATAAGCGCCGTAACACCACTTCCCGGCCGTACATCCAAACCCTTTTTCCTGGTAAATTTTCCTCTGGGCCTCCGTGCCGTACAGTCCCCCGTGCCCGGCCTGCTGGTCTGAGTAAATGAAAATCTGATCCCAGTGCTCCTTTTTTTCAATGGCCTCGTTAAAAAATTCCCAGATACCGCCCTCCGTGTTGCCTCCCACATCGGAATCCATGTTTTCCGATATCTCACGACTCTGCCTCAGAATCTGTCCCCTGCCGGAAACCGGATACACCTTCAGCCTGTCACCGAATTTGCCCACATATCCCTCTTCGGAGGCCGCCGCCGCAATCACGGAGGAAAGATTGTCAATCACCGCTACCCGGACACTGCCGTATTCCGAGGGAATGGTTCCCCACGCGGAGCCGGAGTTGTCCGAAAGACACATGGTCTTTCCGCGGAATTTCGGCATGTTTTTCATGGACAGATCCACGCATTCCTCCAGGGCATCCAGAATCCGCGGTCTGTGGGCGCACTGACTCTTTTCTACCGCCGTATAGGCGCTGTAATAGCGGAAAGGGAACTGTCTGCCCCCGGCAACTCCTTTTTTCAGCCGCGCCAGGTACTCCTCACAGAATTCCGGATCCTCCGCCCCGGAAAACACGCCCCGCAGATTTCTCAGCAGCGCCATGTGTCCCATGGGAATCTGCCGGAAAATTTCTTTCCAGCCCATTCCCTCCGACCGTAAGTTTTCCCAGGTCTTCTTTTCACCGGACAGCCCAATGGTGCCCGTTTTCATATATTCGTCAATGACATCGGAACAGGCATGGGTAATGCACACGGCATTCCGAAGACCTATCTCCGCATTTTTGTATTTTGCCGCCTCATATCTGTCCAGTCCCCGCAGTTTTCCGGCCAGGGCACGCTTCAGAAGACTGGGCATCCTCTGCTTTCCGTGATTGCTGTACAAAAAATAAGCCAGCTGCACCAGCGCGTCGTCCCCCCGGCTCATAACCCTGCGTTCCAGTTCCCCGAACAGACCCGGATGCGTTTCGGTAAAAGCTTTCCTGCCGGGATGCATGGCGGCCCTCACCATAATCACCTGGGGATTCAGGCGCATGAAAAATTCCTCCCTGAGCGTCGCGGCCCATGCAAGGGTTCCTGCAAAGTCCGCCTCCAGCGCATCATCCACGGCCTGCTCCATAATTTCCGTGGTGGTACGTCCCTCCCAGGCATCCGCAAACAGCAGGTAACCCTCAAGCAGCCTGCAATGCCTGTACTGCGCATCCTTCACCTGCTTTCCCAGCCCTCCGTTCCGGTAATAAGAAGGCTCCCCGAAAATCGAGGATGCCGTAATCATCTTCAGGGTTTCCAGGGGGCTTATGCAGTAAGATTCCCCTCCCATAAAGTTCTCCACAATATTTTCTCTCCCGGCATCATTCAGCACATTCCGAAAACGGCTCACAGTCATTCCTCCCTTCCATACTCCCGGATCACTTTTCCAAAAATCGGGCAGGAAAGATTTTCTCCCTGCCCGCGGGCGCGCATTTATATCCATATTCTGATTCATGGGGACACAATTCCGAAAAGTGAAAAAGTGCTTACGCGCCCCTGGGCATAAAAAAGCCCCGAGAAAAGCGGAAACGGCATGTCGTACTCTACCATTGAGCTACTGCCGTTTTCACGGCAGGCAGGATTCGAACCTGCAACAACGCGATTCACTGTCGAAGTAACCGTTTCCTGTGCATCGGGGCAAACATCCATATTCATGATTCACTTTGCAGAAAATCCCGCATGGATACTCTTTTATTATCCTCCCCCGGAAAAGATTTGTCAATCTTTTTATCCCGCGGTTCCGTAACCTGTCCGGGCGCGGCGGTTCACAACAGCCCTGTTATGTCCGGCCTGCATGCCTCCGGCCCGGCTCCTTCCCTCACCTGGCCGCTTCCCTCAGCAAAATCTGCTCCTCAAATTCCCTCTCTCCCTGACGCCATACCGTCACGGAGGTGGCGTAGCCAAGTCTGTCTCTCTGGACGGAGACATCCACAGCGCCATCCTCTTTGGTCTGCCAGCAGCCCAGCATTTTATCATGGAAAATCCGGATTGGTTCATTCTGGTAAAGCCAGAATCCATCCTCCCCCTGGGTGAGCCCCAGGGCCTCATACTCCTTTTCAATCTCTTCCTGGTCCAGGCAGAGGCTGAAATCCATCGCAAAAGCCCTCTTCTCCACGCCGAATTCTTCTGCCAGCTCCGTGCGGATTTTCTCCTCCAGAAGCCCGGGATCCCCTGCCTTATCCGTTCCCAGCACCGATATCACGATCCCTTCCGCCCGGGCCTGGGCATCCTTTCCCAGGGCAATGTCCCTGGTGATCTGCACATAACCTCCCCAGCGGCAGTTGCTGCTGAAGCAATACGCTGTCAGACGGGTGGAAAAAGGAGCCTGTCCCCCGGTTGCAAACACCACCGTGCTTCCCAGGGTGAACAGCAGGGCCAGCGCCAGCACAAAGGCCGTGGCTTTCCTGTAATGCAGAATGCCCTTCACCCGCTTCTCCACTTCCGTCCTGGAAAAGGCGCTGTAAAGCAGTGTGGTACGGCTCCCTGTGACGGCCATGGCAAGCAGACTGAAGGCATAGCTTTTCCGCTCTTCCTCCCCGTAATTTGCCAGTACCGCACTGTCGCAGGCCGCCTCCAGGTCTGAGGCAAGGCATTTGGACAAAATCCACACCAGCGGATTGTACCAGTGCAGCGCCAGCGCCGCCACCATGACACATTTCAGCCAGTTGTCCCCGCGTCTGACATGCATGGTCTCATGGGCCAGCACATGGCGCAGGAGCAGGGTATTTTGAAAATCCATCCGGGTGGGAAGATAAATCCTGGGATTCCTCAGGCCGCACACCAGGGGAGATGCAATCTGGTCGCTGGTGAACACCAGCACATGTCCCATATCCATCTCCCGCAGCAGTGTGTTTACAGTCTCATTGTGTTCCATGAGAAAACTGCCCTTCAGCCTCCTGGCATAGCTGTATTTCTGCCAGCCCAGGAACCCCGTCACCCCCGCAAGACCGGCCAGATACAGAAACTGCAGCAGATTCTTCCCATACAAAAAAGAAACGTTCCACAAGTCCTCTCCCCTGTCATATCCCTGTTCACTCACCGCCACGGTCTCAGACCTTTCTCCTGCCATGTCTGCCCGGTCCTCAGCCATGCCTGTCTCTCCCGCTGTCCCTTCCAGGACGCGGGCATCCTGCCACTGGTCCTGGGCGGCAAAGCTGTCCTCATGGACAACCGCCTCCTGCCAGGCAGACGTTTCCGTCAGGAACGAAAGGGCAGGCACGGGCAGACTCATGGGACTGCTCAGGGAAAACGGCACCAGCAGACGCAGAAGCACTACACCCCAGAGTACGGGAAACACAAATCCGGGCAGCTTCTTTTTCAGCGCCGCCCGAAGCAGCAGCACCAGCACAATCATGATGCTTCCATACAAAGCCATATATACAAATGGCATATTCATCCGAAAATGCAGCATTTATTTCGCCTCCTCTATCATGCGGGCAAGCCGGGCAGCCTCTGCCTCAGATATCCCCTGATTTTTTAAAAATGATGAAAAAAACAGCTCACTGGAGCCGCCGAACATTTTGTCGATAAGCTGCTCCGTCTCACTCTGGGCCACCTCGTCCCTGGTGACCAGGGGCGTACACAAAAAACCCGGCTCAGACCGTTCTATGGCACCTTTTTCCATGCATTTTTTGATCACGGTGTATGTGGTGTTCTTGTTCCAGCCGATGCGCCCCAGCAGCACATCCACAATATCCTTTGCGGGTCTGGGTCCCTGCTCCCACAGAACTTCCATAACCTTCAGTTCCGAGTCAAAAAGCTTTACATTCATGGGATCTCCTTTCTGTCTGCATCCATATGGACTATTACAATAGTCTGACGTCATATACAGACTATCACAATAGTCCCGCGCTGTCAACACCAATTTCATTCCTGCCGGAACAAGGCATCTTCCGGCTCCCTTCCCATGCCTCTCCGGGCAGTCCGTACCCCCGAAAATGATACCGGCCCCATACATCCCCTGTCAGAATCCGGGCATCTCATAAAAGTACTGTACACCAGCCTCAGTCCTGCAGGATTTCACGGTGACTTTATAAAGCAGCTCCACAATACCCTCCTGCAGGATTTCTTCCGGGGCCGCGCAGCGGAGAATCCTACCCTCCTGCATGGCCGCTATCCGGTCTGAAATCTGCAGGGCAAGCAGAATGTCGTGCAAAACCAGGACAATGGTTATTCCTTCCCCTGCCAGTTCCTTCATCATCTGCGCAAATTTCATCTGCTGCCCGATATCCAGATATGTGGTGGGTTCATCCATGACTATCATCTGTGCCTGCTGTGCCAGGGCCATGGCAATATACACCTTCTGCCGCATTCCCCCGGACAGTTCGGACATTTGCTTTTGCGCCAGGTTTCCGATTCCCATGCGCTCCATGGCTTCCCCTGCCAGACGGAAATCCGTCTCCCTATATTTTCTGGGATAACGCAGATAGGGAAATCGTCCGTGAAGAACCATACGTCCTGCCGTGATGTCGGGAACGTTTTTTCCCTGGGGCAGATAGGCCGCTTTCCTGGCGATTTCCGCCCGCCCCATTTGGCTTACGGAAATACCTTCCATGCGGATCTCCCCTCCCCACAGAGGCATGAATCCCAAAAGCGCCCGCAGCAGGGTACTTTTTCCGCTGCCGTTGGCGCCGATCAATGTGATAATCTCTCCTTTATGAATCTCCAGGTCCACTCCGTGCAGGATCTCCTGCTTCCCATAGCCGGCAGACACTTTTTCCATTTTGATCATATTGTTTCTCCAAACATTCCCTCATCCCGCGGCTGCCCCCCGGATTTTTGAAAACCTTCCGGGCCCATCCGGCCGTAAAACCTTCCGGCCGCACAAGCCGTCCCGCAAAAATACCGGAAAACAGCCCAATCCAAAAAAACGGGCCCTGCAGCCCTTCACTGCCCGCCATGTCCTCCTCTGTGGCGCACCAGCAGTACCAGAAACACGGGCCCTCCCACCACCGACATCAGAATGCCCACCGGCAGTTCATAGGGCAGAAATAAAAGCCGGGACACCAGGTCGCAGAATGTCACGAAGGCCGCCCCGGACAAGGCGCACACCGGCAGCAGTCTGCCGCTTTCATTTCCAGTGAACCTGCGGACAAAATGCGGCACAATCAGTCCCACAAATCCCAGCAGTCCGGAAAAGCTTACCGCCGCCCCCGCCAGCAGGGCCGCCAGAACCAGAAAAATCATCCGGTAACGTCCCACGGCCAGACCCACTCCCCGGGCCGTTTCATCCCCCAGCGTGACCACATCCAGTTCATTGCACAGGGTAAACAATCCCCATAAGGCAAGGGAAATCAGCACTGCCGCAGGAACCAGGCGGGTAAAGGAAACCGCGGAAAATCCCCCCACCCTGAAATCAATGCTCAGCATGGCCAGATCCGTGTCCAGCACCGTCACCGACTCACAGACGGCATTCAGTATACTGTTCAGCGCCACACCGCTTAAAATGACAGTTGTCCTGGAAGCATTCATCCGATAGGAAAACAGAAAGATCAGAAATACACTGATAAGACTTCCGGCAAAGGCAGACAGGGAAACGGCATAGCCGGACAAAATGCCTCCCGCACAGCAGAGGGTGACGCCCAGGCCCGCCCCCGCGTTGACGCCGATAATGCCCGGAGACGCCAGTCTGTTGGCCAGCACATTCTGCAGCACGGCCCCGGACACTGCCAGCGCGGCCCCGGAAAAAAGGGAGGCCAGGGTCCGGGGCAGCCTGGCATAGAGCAGGATGCTCCTGTTCACATTTCCCTCATTCCCCCGGAGAATGCCCAAAAGCTGCATGGGCGTAAAGTGCACATTGCCCAGGCAAAGACTGAGGACAGTCACCAGCAGGACCGCCAGAATCCCGCCTCCCAAAAGCAGGCCCCGGCTTTTTACTTTATTCCGCATACAAAATCTCCTCCAGCTTTTCATAGGCCTCTGCCCAGCGGGCATTCGGTTTCAGATTATAGAGATGTTTGTCCAGAATATGCACCTGGCCGTTCTTTACCGCGTCCAGTTCTCCCCACAGGGGATTTTCCCGGAACATGGCGTCCACATTCTGCCTTGTGCCCTCTATGTCGTCCCCGGACTGGACGATCAGGATGATATCGGGATTCTGCAGCAGAATGCTTTCCACACTTAAATTTTCCAGAAGGCTGTCTTCCGTGTCCGCAATATTCACACAGCCGAAACGCTCCAGCATCTCCCCCAGCACATTGTCCTTGTTGCCCTTGGCCCGGATGCTGGTGGCAGAAGCCCGCATGTACAGGACGCTGCCCGGCGTATCGTCCTTCCTTCTGTCCAGTATTTCATCTATTTGCTCCTGTATTAACGTTCCGTACTGTGTATACCGCTCCTCCCGGCCCGTGATTCCGGTGCAGATCTTCAGCACCCGCAGATAATCCTCAAAATCGGAAACGTCAAAGTACGCCGTGGGAATCCCAGCTCCCTCCAGGGACTGCTGCCACTCCAGGTGCTGGCTTGTATTGGTGCTGGCGATGACAAAATCCGGATCCGCGGAGAGCAGCAGCTCCAGACTGAGTCTCTTGGTCTCCCCCAGATTTACCGTATCCTCTGCCAGCGGCAGGTCAAAATCATCAAAAGCATCCTCCGGGGCGGCGCAAACCTGTCCGCCCGCCAGAATCCACATATCCGCATAGCTGCCCAGGAGCACCGCTACCCTCTCCGTGGAGAAAACCGTGACTTCCCGGGAGAGATCATCGGTAAAAGTGTATGCCTCCTCCCCGGTGCGGGAAGTCTCCTTCCCGCAGCCCGGGACAGCGCAGGCCAAAATCAGCGCCGCACAAATCACCCTGCCGTAATTCCATATACTTCTTCTTTTCTCTGCCCTCATCACAACTCACAGTCCTTTCCGCAGCTTTTTGTCAGCAGGTAGCGCCGCCCTTCACTGTTTTCTCCAGCACCGCGGACTTATCGATGGCTGCATGAAGCAGTTTATCCTGCACATAGTCAAATCCCAGACGGCTTACCGTATCCGCAAAGCGCTCTCCCGTGATACCCTCGTCCCGGAAGAACAGAATGGCCCTTTCCACCGTATCCAGCACTTCTTCCTCGCTGGTGAAAAGTTTGTCCAGGGCGCGTCCGTTGGCAATTTTCTTGCCCCATCTGCCGCCGATATAAATTCTGTACCCGTCGGTATATTCCTCCGTGACGCCGAAAGGACATTTTCCCTTGCAGCGCCCGCAGCCGTTGCAGGCATCCCCATCCACTTTCAGCATGCCCTCTTCCACTTTTGCCACCTTCACCGGGCAGGAGGTTTCCACCTGGCATTTTCCGCAGCCCCTGCACTTGGAATAGTCAAACAGCGGCACTCTCTGGCCGATAATGCCCAGATCATTCAGATCCGGCTTCACACAGTTGTTGGGACAGCCCCCCACGGCAATCTTAAATTTATGGGGCAGCGTCACATGATGGTATCCCTCGTAAAAACGCTGGTGAATCTTCTCGCTTAAGTCAAAGGTGTCCATCAGCCCGTACTGGCAGGTGGTACCCTTGCAGGAAACCACAGGGCGCACCAGAGATCCTGTACCACCAGTCTCCAGATGATGCCCGGCCAGGAAGGCAATCAGGGGATCAATATTTTCATAGCGAACCCCCTGGATTTCCATGGTGAGACGGGTGGTCATGGTGATCTCGCCGCTTCCGAAACGTTCTGCCGCCTCCGCAATGCAGCGGTGCTCTTCCGTGGTGATCTTGCCGTTTCTGGTAATCACGCGGACATTGAACACATCCCCGTAGCGTTTATCCTGCAGACAGCCCAGCCCTTTCACCCGCCTGATCTCCTCCGGAGGCAGTTTTCCACCTGCGGGAAGCGTCTTTTTGATCACATTGAACGTAGCGCCGCCCTCTAATACACGGGTATTCGTAAATCCCAGGGCGCGGAGTTTGTTCTGGGTGAGGTACCCTCTCTTTCCCTTGGCGCAGACAAGCAGCAGTTTTTCATCCCGGGCATGTTTCTCCGCAAAGCCCTGGGGCTTTGTCAGGTCAATCCACTCTGCCCCGGGCAGCGCAGGCGCGGGATGTGCATCCACCACTCTGTAGTCCGCCCCGGCCCCGGCCAGATATTCCGCGGGGGTAAAGGATTCCAGCCTGCCGCTCATCTTGTTCACCAGAATGCCGCAGGCTGCCGCAAAGGGATGAATGGCCGTGGAAAAAGGCGGCGCGTAGGCAAAGTCCATGGTGATAAAGTCTTCCGCCCTGCATCCCATGGAAATTCCCACAACCGCAATATCTGCCATTTTGTCCACCGCTCCGCTTCCGATGACCTGCATACCCAGCAGTCTGTGGCTGTCCCCATCGGCGATGAGTCTGGTGGCAAAAAAACCTGCGTCCGGATAATAATGGGCCTTGTCATCCGTGATGCAGAGAACGGAAACCACGGAAAATCCAGCCGCCTTTGCCTGTTCCTCCGTCAGTCCCGTCCTGGCGCCGTTCAGGTCGCCGGCCAGTTTCACCACGCCTGTGCCCAGGCAGCCCTGGTAGGAAGTCTCCTCCCCGCTCAAATTCAGGGCCAGGGCCCTGCCCGCGATATTGGCAGTGGAACCCATGGCAGACCACTGTCTCTTTCCGGTGATGCGGTTCTTTACCAGACAGCAGTCTCCCGCAGCATAGATATCCGGCAGATTCGTCCTCTGGTATTCATCCGTGATAATGCAGCCCCGCTCCATGGCCAGGCCTGTGTTTTCCAGAAACTTCGTGGCAGGCCGGATGCCGGCTGCCAGAATCACCATGTCCGCCGGAAGGACCCCTGCGCCGGTCTGCACATTCTGCACCGCATCCTGCCCGCCAATGGCGGAAAGTCCCGTGCCCGTAAGAATGCGCATTCCCTTTGCCTGGAGCCTGCGCCGCACAAAATCAGCCATGTCCGCGTCAAAAATATTGGGCATCAGCTGGGGCGCCATATCCACCACGGTCACGGAAATGCCCCTTGCCATAAGGTTTTCGGCCACTTCCAGGCCAATGAACCCGCCGCCTACCACCACGGCCCGCTTACAGTTTTTCTCCCCGGCATATTTTCTGGCGCTTATGGCATCCTGGGGACTGCGCACCGTGAAGACGCCGGGAAGGGACGTGCCTTCCACCGGAGGCACCAGGCTCTCTGCCCCCACCGCGATCACAAGCTTGTCGTAGCTCACCGTCTCCACTGCGTCTCTTTGTACCTGAATGGTTTTTGCCGCCGGATCCACCGCCACAACTTCGCTTTCCGTATGTACCACGGTTCCCGTCAGTCCCATAAACTTCTGCGGGGTGTTGACAATCAGCTCCCCTTCCGTCTCAATGGCGCCCCCGATATAATAGGGAAGGCCGCATCCCGCATAGGAAATATCTTTTCCTTTGGTGTAAATGACGATCTCATCCCCCGGATTTTCACGCTTCAGCTTGGCGGCTACCTTCGTGCCCGCCGCCACACCGCCGATAATGACTATTTTCATGCTTTGTTTCCTCCATCCTAGTTCCGTCTCTTCGCTTCAGCACCCCGCTCCAAGACTGTTTCCATTGCTTTATTTCATCCTGGTTCTGTCTGCATTACATCTTCTCGGGAGCGGAAAATCCCAGAAGGTCAATGCAGGTCTCCAGCACATCCCTGGTAAGCATAAGCAGTGCGATAAGGCTTTGGCGCTTTTCCTGGTTTTCCTCTGCCAGAATCTTCGTCTCATGGTAGAAGTGGTTGAATGCATTGGCCAGGTCGTAAATATAGGCGCAAACCCTGTGGGGCGCCTTCTCCTGCGCCGCGCTCTCTATCATGGCGCCGAACTGCACCAGGGCCATTTCCAGCTCTTTTTCCGAAAGGTTGCCTGCCTCCAGGAATGCCTGTTCCTCCAGCTTTCCTCCCTGCTCCTGATATTTGTTCAGAATGGACTTGATTCTCACAATGGTGTAGAGAATATAAGGTCCCGTATCTCCCTCAAAAGAGGTGAACCGGTCAATGTCGAACACATAATCCTTGGCAATCTGGTTGGAAAGATCCCCGTATTTCAGCGCGGAGAGCGCCACCACTTCCGCCACCTTCGCGGCCTCTTCCTCCGGCATCTGGCGTCCCTCCCGGATTTTGCGGTACATCTCCTTTTTGGTCTCCTGCACCAGGCCCTCCAGCCGCATCACGCCGCCGTCCCTGGTCTTAAACGGTTTGCCGTCACTGCCGTTCATGGTGCCGTGGCCCAGAAACTTCAGTTCCGTCTCCGGCTTCACCAGCCTGGTTTTGCGGGCACAGCGGAATATCTGTTCAAAATACAATTCCTGACGTTTATCCGTTATATAAATAATCTCGTCCGGATCGTACAGCCGCATCCGTTCCATGATAGTGGCAAGATCCGTGGTATTGTAGAGGGCCGCGCCATCGGATTTTAAAATCATGCAGGGCGGAACTTCCTTGGTGTCCGTGTCCTCCTTCACATCCACCACCAGCGCGCCGTCGCTGATATAGGCATAGCCATTGTCCTTCATGCCGGCCACCATCTCCGGGATCAGGTCATTGACATCGCTTTCTCCCTTCCACAAGTCAAACTCCACATTCAGGCTGTCATAATTTTTCTTCAGATCCACCTTCGACACATCCACAATATGCTTCCAGAGGGCACGGTACCCCCGCACACCGCGCTGGAACTTCAGCGTGGCCTCCAGTGCCCTGGCCTTATATTCCGGTTCTTCCTTGGACCTGGCGCTGGCAAAGGGATAAATCTCCGCAAACTCTTCCTCCGTAAAAGGCAGCTCCCGGGGATATTCCCCCTGGTAATTTTCATCAAAATAGACCAGATCCGGTTTCCGCTCCTGCAGTTCCGTGATCACAAGTCCTATGGGTGTTCCCCAGTCCCCCAGATGCACATCGCCTATGCACTCATCTCCCGCATAACGGCAGATTCTCTTGATGCTCTCTCCGATGATAGCAGAACGGAGATGCCCTACATGAAGGGGCTTCGCTACATTCGGCCCACCGTAATCGATCACCACGGATCTCGGTTCTGCTGACCTCTCAAGGCCAAACCGCTCCTGTGTCATCATTTGAACACCTGCCTGTCTCAGCAATTCTCCACTTACTGTAATATTTATGAAACCAGGGTTGACTGCCTCAATCTTTTCAAAGGCAGAATTCTCTCTTAATCCTTCTACCACATCCCCGGCGATCTGAATCGGTGCTTTGTGATACTCCTTTGCCGCCGCCATCGCACCGTTGCACTGGTACTGGCACAGATCGGGACGATTGGAAATACTGATAAATCCGTACTTTTTGTCATAACCTGCCCGCTCAAAGCCGGCTTTTACAATCTCTTCTAACTGTTCGGTCAACTTTTTCATACTACTCTCCATTCATTGTACTAACAACTTTTTTTGTCATTCTTTTATATTA
>OFGQ01002107.1_pt1 | contig 11876 bp, 13 predicted proteins | sample 1521791 | NCBI WGS metagenome assembly OFGQ01 (sample SAMEA3504116, study PRJEB24116) | mouse gut metagenome | biome: mouse gut; feature: mouse-associated habitat; material: faeces | place: Denmark | collected 2011 | reverse complement strand
GTGCCGTCCATAAATTCCTCGCCGCCCCCGGCATAGGCGGTGGCGCTAAACCCGCATAAAAGAACAGCGGCAAAGAGCGCCGCTGTTAAGACTCGAAATCGTTTCATATTCAGTTTTCCTCCTTTTCCGCAGGCTCGGACTTCGGGACACTTTGTCCCAAAGCCCCGCCGTTTTTCAACTTTTCAAACAACAGGGGGAGCTGTGCAAGTGGGATGCTCATACCCCGCACGATGTCCACAATCTCGCTGTTTTCCGCCTCCAGCTTGTTTTTCTCCAGCTCCTTGAGCCGGGCCTGCTGGTCGGCGATTTTGGCCTTGACCTTATCAATCTCGGCCTGGATTTTCATACTTTTGGTTGTTGCCATAGAATACCTCCAATCACGGCAGACGCCCATAGGCGTATAGATGAGACTGCCAGTAGTTTGTATTTAGGTTTGCGTATCCGATGGGATCTCCACAGTGGAGCATCCGCCCGTCCCCTACATAAATCCCACAGTGGCTCACGCCCGATGTGTTATAGGTGCCTTTGAAAAACACAAGGTCGCCGGGCCTGGGGGAGCTTACCGGGGTACACAGGTTATAGAGCCCCTGGGCAGTCTGGCGGCCCACATTCCAGCCGGAATGGTTGATAACCCACGATAAATAGCCGGAGCAGTCAAAGGATGTGGCCGGGGAGCTCCCGCCCCACACATAGGGGTAGCCGATGTACTTCTGCGCCTCCGAGAGCATGGCGGCGAAAGTTTCATCGTCCAGATATTCCCCCGGAACTTCGTAGCCCTGGGGCGGGTTGGTAATGTATCTGTCCACATAGGGGGAGTCCGGGAACAGGTCGGGCCTGTTTCCCACAGTAGACATATAGATGGCGTACCGGGACATCTGCTCCTCGCTCATAAAATACACAGGCAGATGGGACAGGTTTTTGTTTTCCAGCGTTACATAGCAGATAGAATAGTTGTAGGGAATTTCCACCTCGTAATCGTTGCCCTCGCTGTCCGTCCGGGTTTCGGTGCGGTAGCGCACCTCCACCACCACTTCCTCGGTGAGAATGTACTGGCGGTCAAAGAGCGTCTGCAGGGTGCCTGCCGCCTGTGAAAGCGTCCATTGCCCCTCGTGGAGAGCCGACAGGATGGAGATCAGCACATAGGGGTCATGCTCTATCCCGTCCAGATCGAAGTGATACTCGTCATAGTCATGGGTGCTTTCGTAGGTATCGAGATAGTTTTTAAGTTCTGCCTCCAGCCCTGTATAGGCGGCCTCGGCCCCCAGCATATCCCCATCCTCGGACGGGTAGGTGGTGGCCCCTAAAGCCCCGGCCCCGGCGTTTCCAATCGTTACCAGCGAGGACGAGCAGGACTGCACCAGAAAGACCAGCAGGATGCAGGCAAGGGCGATGACGGAGCCAGCGGGATGGCGTTTCACAAAGCCCGCCGCCTTTACCGCCAGCTTTTCCGTGGCGGCGGCGGTTTTCCCGGCGGCCTTTGCCCCCTGTTTGGCGGCCTCCTTTGCCCGCTTTTGGTACTGCTTTTGGTTGCGCTGTTTCTGCCAGTACCGGGCGAAAAAATTTTTGGATAGCTCCGGGTGCTCCTGGGCGGCGGTGTGGAAGTGATAGTCCGCCGTCCGTTTGACATACCGGGCCTCGGCCTTTTGTACCGCCCTGGCCGGGTGCTCCCGGATTTTCCTTTTTACAAACCGGGAGCCATGCCGCAGTACGGACTCGCCAACAAGTTCGGAGCGGTGGGCCCCCTCGGTGCCCACATTTTCCTGCTCCACCTCGAAAATTTTTCCATGTACAAAACCATGAACAGAGCCGCTGGCCACCCGGCCTGCACGCTTTACCGGGCCGGGCTTTTTCGGCGGCTTTTGTCTTGCCAGCTTTTCCTTTGCCTTTTCTACCTTTCTGCCTTGCTTTTCCATGCGGAGCTTGGATGCCGCCGCCTGTTCCTGCTGGCTTTTCTGCCGGAATTTGGACTTGGGAGACTTCGGGACACTTTGTCCCGAAGTTCCCGCCTCACCGGGCCCAGACTGCTTTTCAGAGCCAGCCCCAAAAGCAGAACCGCCCGGATCGGCGGCCCCGCCCCCGGGGTCAGTGCGGCCTGTCTGCGCCCAGGGCTCCGGGCGTGGTTTATTCGGTTTTCGTTTCATTGTTCATATCCTCCGGGCGGGTGGTGAGCAGGTTGTAAATCTCACCCTTGGGGAAACGGTCAACAAAGGGGATGGTCACATTCCCATAGAACAGCAGGCCCTCGCCGGAATTAGAGTGGGTGATATAGGAAAGCTGGTGCTCGGAAATGCCGAGCTGTTTCGCCAGTATCGCCCGGTCGCTCTGGGCCTGTGACAGCAGGATCATAAAGTCGGTGTTGTCTAAAATGTTCTCAATCTCCCGGCTGGCCAAAAGGTCTTTCACATTCTGCGTAAGTGCGCTGGGCACACAGCCTTTCTTTCTCAGCATTTTCCAGACGGCCACAAAGTAGCTGGCGGTCAGCGGGTCACGGAGCAGGACATGGAACTCGTCAAAGTAGCACCAGGTCGCCACACCCTCCCGGAAATTGGTATCCACCGCCTGGGAGACAAACTCGTTTGTGATGTGCATGGCAATCTTTCTGAGGTTTTCCCCCATATTTTTTAAGACAATGCACACCACCCGGTTATCGGTTTTTACATTGGTGGGATGGTTAAACAGATTGAGGGAGCCTGTGCAGTAGAGCTCAAGGGCCGTCGCCACCCGCCGGGCCTCGGGCTCCGGCTGTCTGAGAAGTTCCTCGTATAAATCCTGTAACAGCGGGGTTTTGGTATTTTCGATCCCTAATGCCTGCTCCCGGTACACCAGCCGCACACAGCGGTCAATGACGGTTTTCTCAATGGGCTGGAGCCCGTCACGGCCTCCCACCACCAGCTCGCACAGGGACAAAAGAAAATCCGCTTTCATGGAAAGCGGGCTCTCCCCGGCGGTCATGTTAAGCTCCACATCCATCGGGTTTAGGTGGTGGGGGCTGTCCGGGGCAATCTCGATCACCTGCCCGCCCAGCCGCCGCACCAGCGGGGCATATTCGCCCATCGGGTCAACAATGATAATGCGGTCATGGGTAACAAGGAATACATTTAAGAGCTCTCTTTTAGCGGCAAAACTTTTGCCACTGCCAGTTGAGCCAAGGTACATCCCGTTGGCCGATTTTAATTTTTTCCGGTCAGCCATAATGACATTGTGGGAAAGGGCGTTCATGCCGTAGTAGAGGGCCTGCCCGTCCATCCGAAGCTCCCTTGTCATAAAGGGAATGAAAATCGCCGTGGAGCTGGTAGTCATGCCCCGTTTAATTTCCACCTCATTACATCCCAGAGCAAGGGAGGACATAAAGCCCTGCTCCTGTTGCCAGTCCAGCCGTTTTAAGGCGCAGTTATATTTCTGTGCGATGCCGCCCACGGTAAACACATCGTTTTCCAGCCGCTGGCGGGTAGGGGCAAGGTTTACCACCGTAAAAGTGAGAAGAAACATCCGCTCGTTGCGGGACTGGAGATCGGCAAGGAGCTCCGCCGCATCCTTGGAAAAGGTAATGAGGTCGGGCGGGAGGATGTCGGGATCATACCCGGAGCGGACGGCTTTCCGTTGTTCCTCCACTTTCATTTTCCCAATATCGGAAAGTTTTCCCTTAATGGTTTTGATGGCCTTTAGCTGATCCACGGTCTGGATATGGAGGGTCACGGTCATTTCCGCATCCAGCTCTAAAATTTCCGCCAGCAGTTTGTCCGAGAGCTCGGACGCTAAAATCTGCAAGTAGGACACGGCTCCCCAATACCGGCCCACCCGGAATGAGCGGGACTGGCGGAAGTCGAAGCTGTCCGGGGCGATAAAGTCCTTTGTCCCCAGCCCGGTCTGCGGAATATCTTTCCACGAAAAGCGGAACGGCTCCCGGTTGCCCGGGTGCATCTGGCTGTGGAGTAAGGCCAGCCTTGCCCGTCCGTCCATCGGCTCGGAGGGAACGCCCAGCCGCTTAAAATTCCCCATCACATCAGCCTCCACCCGCTCCAGCCGGGGCCGGGCCTCGGCAATCCCCTCGGCGGGGATGCCAAAAGTGATATATTTGGAGCGTTCAATGCCGTTGTTGCTTTTGGCGATCTGGTTTTTCAGCATCCCGGTATATTCCTCCCGAATGCTGTTGAAATCGTCATCCCCCTGGGGGATATTCACCCGGTAGCGGCTCCGGGAATGGGAACGGCGGTTAATGAAAGAAAGCTGGAACGGCAGGGAGCTGTCAAAGTAATTGAGGAATGAGCTCCAGCCGCCAAAAATCGCCGTCTGATCCTCGGTGCTTGCCACGGAATAATTGATGTCCTCATATTCCACGGTTTTTGTGTAAAGCCCGCCGGGGAGCCTGCACACCCCGTCCGGGTGCATCACCGTATAAGGGATTGACTGCTGGGCGGACAGGGCCGCCCGCTTTCTGCCCTTGGCGGCCCTGCGCCGCTGTCTTTGTTTTGTGGTCTGCAATCGCATCCTCCTTTCTCACAGGGCCCCGCCCGGTAAACGGGGCGTAAATGTTTTGCGTCTGATAGGGCCTTATCCCGGGACGGGTAAACCGGGCCCGGATGATGTTTTTTACCACCTTTTCCGCCGGGAGCCCGTCTTTCTCATACATGGCCAGCAGAAAGGCCGGGAGCATGATCACCAGCATGGCGAACATGGCCCCGGTGTTGCCGATGGAACTGCGGGCGAACAGGTAGGACGGGATGCCCACCGCCGCCGCACAGCCGAAACAGACAAGCTGGCGTTTGGTAAGGTTAAAGGCCATTTTGGTTTTGATTTTGGATAAATCGTTGGGGACATTTACATAAGGCACTGCTTGACCTCCTTTCCGGCCCCGGTATCTTCGGGACTCGTCGTCACAAACTCCGCTTGACTACCTCGGGACACTTTGTCCCGAAGTCCGTCCGCTCCGTTGTTCCTCCTCTCCCCACAAAACTGCTCGTTTTGTGGGGGCCCCATGAGCCCAAAGTCTGGGACGGTGCTTGCCACTTCATTTCCCCACACATCCCAGCCGGGCGGGGACTGTCTGGCAAAGAGCTCCACCCGGGGCAGGTCGCCCATAAGGGCCACAATCTTTTCCCGGGCCTCGTCCGGCTTTTTGCTGTGGGCCTCAATGGGGGAAATGATAAACTGATGGATATTTGCCGCCTGCCGTCTGGGATGGCCCCTTGTTGCCAGCAGGCAGACCTCGGCGTTTCCCCTCGTCCAAAAGCCCAGCCCGTAAAACCAACTGTCCGCCTTTTTATTCTTTTTCAGCCAGACAAAGGCCACGGACTTATACTGGAAGCCCCACGCCTTAATAAGCCGCAGGGCCTCCGGGAGCTGGGGGAAAGTGGCCCACAAAAAAAGTGCGCTGTCCCTGGCGGCTAGATCCGCCACCGGGAGCGCACAAAGCTCATCGATCCCCATTGTGGGGTAATGGTTCTGTGCCGCCCCCTGGACTTTACTCCGCTGGTACTGCCAGGGGGGATCGGCATAAATGATAGAATAGTCTCCGATAGTTACACTCCTTTCTCCCCGGACTCCACCGACACCCGGGCGGTATGGATGCGCTCGCTGGCGGCGGCATAAAAGGCCGGGGCTGTTTCAAAGCATACAAAACGGCGGCCCGTGTTGAGGGCGGCAACAGCGGTAGTGCCGCTCCCGGCGCAGATGTCCGCCACCACCTCCCCGGGCCGGGTGTAGGTCTTGATGAAATACTCGCACAGCTCCACGGGTTTCTGCGTGGGATGGACGGTGCGCTGTACCGAGGAAAAGGCAAGCAGGTTTCCGGGAAAGCGCAGGCCGTCCTCCGACCCGCTGCTGGAACGCAGGAATTTTCCATAGTTGGGGCTGTTGCTCCCCTCCCGGGAGATTTTCTTATAGGGCTTGCCCTGTTCAAACTGCGGATCGTAATAGGGAAGTTTCTGATAAAATACCAAAATATTCTCCGTCCGCTTTAAGGGGGCCCGCCTTGCGTTGAGAAAGCCGGTACAGCGGCTTTTGTACCATACCCACTCATAGCGGAGCATGGCAAGGTTGGATGCCCCCAGCACTTTATCATAGGGGCATTGTGCGAAGAACAGCACAGCCCCGTCGGGCTTGACGGCCCACTTGACCGCCTCCCACAGTTCCGGGAGCGGCAGGGGCACATCCCAAAAGTTCCGGGTGGTGCCGTAGGGCGGGTCGGTTAAGAGCATATCAACCGAGTGTTTCGGCAGGGAGCGCAGGCCCTCGATGCCGTCCATAAGGAACAGGCCCTCGGAGAGCTCCGCAGACTTCGGGACACTTTGTCCCAAAGTTCTCTCAGCGGTCATCCCGGGCCTCCTTTTTCTTTGCCGGGGCAGGCCGGGCGGCGTTTTCCTTTCCCGCCTCCTTTGCGGCCTGGGCCATCTGCTCCCTTATGGGGGCAGGCCGCACCGCCTCGGCTCTTGCAATCAATTTTTCCACGGCCACATGGTACGCTTGGGCGGCAATCTCATTGATCCGATCCCGGGTGGCCTGGTCTGGAACCCGCACCGTGGAGCGGTAGCCCGTCCTGCTGGTGGGATCGGGCTTTGAGGGAGCCCCTAAAAAAATCCCGTTTTTCCCGTCCACCACTTTAAAATCGTCAATCACAACACCGCCGATGGTTACGCTGGCAAAGCCGATCAGTTTCCCCTGCGGCTCAATGGGCCGCACCGATATTTCAATGGGAACCGCCTCCTTCAGCATGGCGTCCGTCCTCATTTTCACGGCCTCGTCTATGGTTACGCCTTTGACCTCGGCCAGCTCCGCAATCGGAACCTCAAAAAGCCAGCGCCTTTCCTCTGCGGCGATCTGTTCCGGGGTCAGTATTACATCCTTACTCAGTCCTGTTTCCTCCTTTCCGGGCGTGGGTATGACAGCCCCGCCCTCATAGTCATAGCCCGCCGCATGGATCGCGGACAGGGTTTCCGCTGATACCCTGCCATTCAAAAGCAAGTCCGTATCAGCCATAAACGCCAGCGTGTCCCGCTGGGTAAATTCCTCCGGGAGCTTGCCGTTCCATGTCCGGCGCATTTCCCCGTCCGGGCCCGGTTTGTAACGGGCGGGGGCCCGTCTTGGCATATCCCGCCTCCTTTCCGGCCTTGGGACAAAGTGTCCCGAAGTCCTGTTTAATGCGCCCCGAAGATGCGCTGGGCGATGCCGCCAGTTTTAAACAACATGAAGCACAAAAGCACCGTGTAGCCGATGGTGCCCCATATCGCCCCGATAGGGTCGCCGCTTGTGGCGATGCCCTGGATCAGCACCGCATAGATGGCCACGCATACCAGAATGAGCATCCCTTGAAAGCCCACGGCGAACAGGGATTTTAAGTAGTTCTGCCCCGCGCCGCCAAGCTCACGGTTGGCAAGGGTGGCAACGGGGAGCGGGGCTAAACTGGTCAGCAAATATATTTCTAGCATCCTGCCATACACCAAAACAAAAATAATGATCCCCATGATCTGCATGGTCACGCCGATAATGGAGGACTGGAGCCACAGGCCAAGGAGCGGCCCTAAATCCATCGCCTCCAGCGTGGTTTCCAGCTCGGCCAGCATATCCGGGGTAATATCCGTGGAGCCCTGGATCAGCCCCGCCGCACTGGAGATGGCGCTCTGTGACACATCGAACACGGCCATTACAATGTTAAAGGTGTTGGAGAGAATGAGGATGGCGCAGGCGGTTTTGAATACCCATTTGTAGATATTCGCCACATCAAACTCGTGCATATTGTTTTTTTCAAGAAGCATCTGGATAAGCTCATAGGTGGCAACAAAGGTCAGCACCAGCCCGGCGATGGGTAAGATCACCGTTTCGGAAAGCTGGCGGATGAGGGAGAAAACCCCGGCGTTCCATGCCGCCGGGGTCGTCCCTACCTGTACCGCAATCTCTCCGACTTTGGCGTTGACGGTATCAAAGAGCCCCTCCAGGTTCCCCATGATGCCGCCGATCAAGAGCTCCCGTATCCAGTTCTCAAGCCAGTCGGTGAGAAAATCCATAAGCCCTCCTTAGAACAAGCCGGACAGCAGGGGGATCAGCGTGGTGCCCAAAAGGATGATACCGCCGCCAGCCATTAACTGTTTCATGCCTTGACTTTTTGAGCCAGGGTTGTCCGAGCCGTAGCCCTCCAAGAGATTCACCACGCCCCACACGCCAAGACCTGCGCCGAGAGCCACAACAAGGGTCTGTAAAGTGCTGATAGCAGATGCAAAAAATTCCATATAGCCTCCATTTCTCCGGGATATTCCCGGCCATGAAAAAAGCCGCCATTTCTGGCGGCAGGTAACAAACCTCGGGACACTTTGTCCCGAAGCCCTATTTATGCAAAGGCATCCGGATCGTCAATATCGTCATAGTTGAGGATGTCCTCGTCCTCGCTTGTGAGCCCATTGTCCGGCACGGATACCTCATACACCTCGCATATCTCATTGGGCCCGGGCCGCCTTCTGCGGTTAATGAGCCTGTCGAGCTGAAAGGCATTTCCTGTTTTATCGGCCTCAGCCGTGTAGCGGTAGTTGGGGTGCTTTTTCAAATCATACTTGGGGGACAGGAACGGGGGCAGGCCCCGAAGCTGCAAAATGCACTTGTCCCCGGGCATGGTTGCCAGCTCGCTGGGGGTCATAAGTTCCCGGCCCAGCCGCTGGGTGTTCTGGCTGTAGCTTTCCGACTGGCCACGGGAGCGGCTGTCGGTCTGCATACTGATGGTGGCCTTTCCCAGCCAGTTTTCCGATATTTCCTTGATGGTGCTGGCCTCCCGGCCCCCGAGGAATACCACGCTGTCCATGTTGCCGAGTATCGTCTCCGCGTTCTTGTCGTAGATTGCCTTACATTGGGCCAACTGCTGGTAGAACAGCGTCAGGCTCACCTCCCGGGAGCGGATGACCGCCACCAGCTTTTCGAGGTTGGGCACTTGCCCGGTGTTGGCGGCCTCGTCCCACAGCACCCGCACATGATGGGGCAGGCGGCCCCCGTGTACGTTGTCCGCCCTTTCGCACAAGAGATTGAACATCTGCGAAAAGGCAAGGGCCACGATAAAGTTATAGGTGGTGTCGGTATCGCTGATGATGAAGAACGCCGCCGTCCGTCTGTCCCCCAGCTTGTCAAGCTCCATCTCGTCATAGCTCATAATCTCCCGGAGTTGCGGGATGTCAAATGGGGCCAGCCTTGCGCCACAGCTAATAAGTATGCTCCGCGCCGTCTTGCCGCTGGCCAGCTTGTACTTTTTGTACTGCTTGACCGCGAAACAGTCCGGCTTGCGCTTTTCCAGCCCGGCGAACATATAGTCCACCGCGTTCATAAAGTCGTCATCGTCCTCCTTGACCTCCATGCCGGAAATCATGTCTACAAGGGTATTCATGTTTTTATCCTCGTCCGGGCCCTCGAAGATGATATAGGCGATAAGGGCGCAGTATAGGAGCGTTTCTGATTTCGTCCAGAACGGGTCGCCCTCCTTGCCCTCGCCTTTGGTGTTGGCTATTAAGGTATTGACGAATTTCAAAATGTCGGCCTCGTTGCGGATATAGGCCAGCGGGTTGTAGTGCATGGAGCGGGAAAAATCAATGCTGTTAAAAACCTTGATTTTATATCCCTTTTTCTTTTGCAGGAAATACCCCGCCTGCTCCAGCACCCCGCCTTTTGGGTCTACCACCACATAGGAGGAATGGGCCTGCAGAAGCTGGGGCGTGAGCCAGAACCGGGTCTTGCCGGAGCCGGAGGAACCGACAACACAGCAATTCAGGTTCCGGGCGTTGGCGGGGACGGCGGGCCGGGTGTTGGTGGTGAGAAATTCCGTCCCGGTCAGAATGATGTTGTTCTCAAACCTGGGGTCGGTGAACGGCTTGATGTCTTTTTCCGTTCCCCAGCGGGCCGAACCATACTCTTCATCCCGGCGATATTTTTGGGCTTTTTTGCTTTTCTGGTAGATAACCAGCCGGATCGCCACGGCCCCCGCGATGCCAGTGAGCCAGTCAAAAGGATTGAGCCCCGGCGCGAAGTCGGCAAAGGCCGGGCCGAGGGCCGCCACCATCCCCACCAGCTTGTGGGCCAAATCCGCCCCCGCCGCCAGACGGTAGGCCGTCCCCACCTTTAGGCAGGCCCAGCCGATGAACAGATAGGGGAGGTTGGGCAAAAGGTACTTTTTCAGCTTATCTGTCCTCATGGGCGGCCTCCTTTACGCGGTCTTTCTTTTGGGGCGCGGGCTGGCGCAGTATCTCGGCGGCGGCCCGTCTGAGCTGTTCCCGGATGGGTACGCGGTCAGTCTTTGCCTTATCCAGCACCCGGCGGGAATACTCGGAAAAACAAGCGGTGATTGCGTCCGCCTGCCCGCTCTTGAAGAACAGCAGATACTTGTCCGGCCCGGTCTTGTAAAAGGCATAGTCAACATTCCACTTCCGGGCCACCCGGTCAAATTCCTTTGGGGCCCCGGTGAGCTCGATGCTGTTTGTGGCCGCGCCGTGGGCCATGAGCTTTTTCACGGACTGCCTGCCGTGGGGCGTCTGGTGGGCCCGGCGTTCCTTTTGTATCTTCCGGCCAGCCGCCCGGAGCGCATAGGCCAGCACCCGGGCCGAAAGTTTTCCCGTCCGTATGGATAACGCGATAGTGCGCCGGGAAACATCCTCGTCAATCAATCAAAACCGCCTCCTTTCATGGGGGATAGGCCCTCCGGCCTTTGGGACATTTTGTCTCGAAGTCACCGCCCCTCACGGCCCGGCTCCGGGCGGGCCCGGTCAGACGCAGGAGGAAAGCGGTCAATCACTTCCTTGTAGGCGGCCATCTGCTCCCGGATGGAGAGCTGGGGGAGGGCAAAAATCTTGTGCTCTTTTGGTATGTCCTCTGTCCCGTGGTAGATTTCTTTGAGGGTATCAGTCTGGATAATATAGCCGCCGTGGGAAAAGTGGCCGTTTTCGTTGGTGGATATGTCCCGCCCGTATGACTCATAGTCAACATAGTCTTTCAGCTCTGCGGGGATTGGCAAACCCTCCGCATAATAGCGGCCCAAATCGTCCTCGTTTTCAATATCCGGGTAAAATTCAAAATACTCCAGATTTTCCGCAAGGTTGATGATGTCCGCCAAGCTGGAGGTATGCGTTCCCATGCTGAGGGCCGCGCCGAATTTTTCAAAATCGTCCGGAGCCATTTCCGAGAGCAGGCAGGCCAGATGGTTCAGCTCGTCCAGACTTTCGTATTCACCGAGATGCTCCGAAAGCTCCGGCAGGATGCCGCCGAAGTCATAGCTGGCAATAAAAATTTCCTCGTAGCGTATGCCGTCCACGCCGATGTCCTTTAAGAGTGCCTGCACCGCCTGGGGGCTGGCGGGGAACGAAAGCGGCTCCCCGGCCAGCACTCCCTCGTTGTATTTCCCAAGGTTGGTGACGTGCGCCTCGAACAGCCCGGCCATGTCAGCGGCGGCCCTGGCCCTTGACGGTCAGGATGCCCTCAAGGGTGGTGGCGGTGATGCCCAGCCGCTGGGCCACGGCGATGTCGTTCTTCATGGACTCGGTGACGGTATGCCCGCACACCACCAGCACCCGGGAGCGGCGGAGCAGGTCGCGGCCAATGTCGATGCTGCTCTTGTGCTCCTCGGGAACCGCGTCATTGAGGAAAAGGGGCAGGAACAAGGCCGGGCAGATAGGGGCAAAGCCCGCATCGTAGACCGCCCGGCAGTACTGCGCGGCCAGCTCCGCATTTTCCGTATCGCCGCCATACCAAGCGGCGGTGATGTAAGCAAGGGGTCGTTTCATAGTCGTTTACCTCCGATATTTTAATAGTTGTCGTTCAGCCCTATCCCCCCGCCCTTTCCCATTCATGGGAAAGGGGGCGGCTCTGGAGGATATATCCCCCGCCGCGCCGGGAGGGGTGGCACAGCCGGGGCGGGC
>OFGQ01002103.1_pt1 | contig 11898 bp, 10 predicted proteins | sample 1521791 | NCBI WGS metagenome assembly OFGQ01 (sample SAMEA3504116, study PRJEB24116) | mouse gut metagenome | biome: mouse gut; feature: mouse-associated habitat; material: faeces | place: Denmark | collected 2011 | reverse complement strand
GGAAGACGGGATGCCGGAAATCGCCTCTGCAGTGTTAATGTACATGTTGTCGCCGTAGAAGTAGCGCAGGATTTCAATGGGGGAATATCCCTGGTCGCCGAGGGATTTACTGCCCCACTGGGTCATCCAATTCGGACACTGCACCTGCCTCCCGTCGCAGTATTGGGTTAAAATCGGCTGTTTCACGTTCGGCCGCGACAGATAATCCGCAAACAACTCATCCACAATCACAGATATGGTATCAAAAATATTCCTCTCTGGAATCCATTTATGGTCGAAAGCAGTAGACGAAGTAATCGTAAATTCATATCCCTGATTACGATACCATTCCGTAAACACCCGGTTCAAAGTAAACGACATAATCGCCAGCACGTTCGCCCGTATCGTATCCGCCGGCCAGGTCGCATAAATCTCACTGGACGCCACATTCTTTATATAATCCTTATACTTCACATAATAATTCCGCGCCGTAGTATCCCTTGGGCTTCCGTCATGCACAACAATATACTCCGGCACCACCACCCTGCTTAGGACAATCTCGCCCGTCTCGTTCATCGGCTTAATCTCATCCTCCGGAATCTTTGCCGGATAGGAGCCATAAAGCGTATGTGCAGGAATCACAAAAATCTCCTCCGACGGGTCTGTGGTTTCTAACGGGCTTAACGATATGTTCTGAATCGCCGTGACAGAAGACAGAATCTCCGCCCCGGCGACGCTGACCGGCTCATACCCCGGCGCTTCCACCCGCAGGGTATACTCCGAATAAGGCTGTATCTCATTGTCCACATCCAAACTATACTCCAAAGGCGGTGCATCCAGCTCAATGGTCTCCGTCTGCCCGGAGGAGTCTGTGGTCAGCTTCTCTAACTGACTGTCCGGCACCCCCGTATAAGAAATGGATATTGTCGCGTCAGCCACGGGATACGCCGTAATCTCCGACGTAAGATTCACCTTGAGTTTCCCTTTATCAGGAGTATCCTGCTGGGTCGCTTTCATAACATTCATAGCAATACCTCATAAAAGACTTTCTTGCGATTAGAATATGAGTCCGGCAAGAAATCGTTACCGATATTGTATATTTCGGGAAAATTGAATATAATATAGAGTATCGACGGTTGAGAGGAACTGTTTAGAACTGATACGGCAAGGAGCAGGTATGAAGAAAAGACGAAGAAGAAAACGGGGATGCTTACAGGCATTTGCAATGATAGGCGGGCTGTTTTGCATAGCGGTTGCATCATTTAGCATCGCCTATGGCATCGGATTCAAGCCAGACGTTGTAAAAGAGATTGAACGGGAACTGACTGCCCCCGAGGAGATTCCATTTCAGGAAGTAGTAATCCAGGAAAATGAAATCGGCCAAAAGTACTACTATCGTCAGCTAGACGAGGAAGAGAAGCTAATCTACCGTGAGATTCTGGAGGGAGTCCGTGTAAATACCGAGGAAATCTATATCCATTCCTCTGACGCGGAACGGTCCAATGAGATATTCCAGTTTATCTTAAAAGACTGCCCGGACATTTTCTGGTGTGACGGCACCATATCTGCCACCAGCTACGAAGGGGCAGAACCCTACACGGTACTCAAGCCCACATATACTTATGGCGGCGAGGCAAAAGAACAGATGAAGGCGCAGATTGAGGCGCAGGCGTTCCAATGCCTGTCTGGAATCCCGTCGGATGAATCAGACTACAATAAGATCCTGTATGTCTATGAGTATATCGTAAATACGGTGGATTACGACTTAGAAGCCCCCGACAACCAGAATATTTACAGCGTGTTCATCCATCAGCGTTCCGTCTGTGCCGGGTACTCCAAAGCGGCGCAATATCTGTTAGAGCAGCTCGGCGTGTTCTGTACCTATGTAACAGGGATAACCAGCGGCGGGCAGAACCATGCGTGGAATCTGGTGAAATGCGAGGGAGACTATTACTATATGGACGTAACCTGGGGCGACCCGGTCTTTCAGGCTTCCGAGGGGGAGGAAACCAACCAGTTCCAGTTAATCAGCTACGATTATATGCTCTGTGACGATACGGAACTTATGAAAAACCACACCCCTGACCGTGACGTTGTACTTCCGGCATGTACGGCAATGAACCGGAATTACTACATGATGAATAATATGTACTACACGTCCTACGACCCGGATCTGGTCTTGATGCGGATGAATAACGTAACCTCAAAGGGAGGGAACCCGACGGTGCTTAAATTCGCCAGCGACGCACTCTACGAAGAAGCCCATGACGACGTGTTCCAGAATGTCATGAAATCTGCCGCCCAGAACCTTGCAGACTGGTACGGGCTTACCGAAGTACGGTATCAATATATGGATGAACCGGATTTGAATAAAATTACGATTTATTGGCAGTATGATTAGTCATTCGTACCCTTGGGTATACAAATAAATGGATAGCAGGAAATGAAGAAGGACGCCGCAAAATACAGCTAATATAGCTATTTTGCAGCGCCCTCATTTGATTGCCAAAAAGAATTCCCCTTTACCCTTACTTCAGCATTCCCGCAAAATCCGCCAGCGTCTCCGAAATCTTAATCTGCTGTGGGCAGACAGCCTCACAGCTTCTGCATCCGACACATGCAGACGGCAGTTTGTCCTCCGGCACAGCCATCAGCGCCATAGGCGCGATAAACCCGCCGCCGGTAAATTTATGCTCATTATACAGCTTCAACATGGATGGAATGTCAATCCCCTGGGGACAATGGGACGTACAATAACGGCACGCCGTGCAAGGCACGCCATTTACCATTTTGTCCGCAATGCCAAGCAGTGTCTCCATCTCTTCCGGATTCAACGGCTTCTCACTCTCAAATGTATGTATATTCTTCTCAAGCTGTTCAAAGTTCGACATCCCGGATAAAGTCACCACTACATTTGGAATAGACTGCAGGAAACGGAACGCCCACGCCGGAACCTCTTCCTCAGGGCGAAGGGCGGCCAATTTCTGCGTATTCTCCTCAGAAAGGGAGGCAAGCATGCCGCCCCTAAGGGGCTCCATTACCCAGATTGGAATCTTATATTCATTCAGCAGCTCCACTTTCGCTTTCGCTTCCTGGAAATCCCAGTCTACATAATTAATCTGAAGCTGGCAAAATTCCATATCCTTCCCATAGGCTTCCAGAAAACGCTTGATGACATCGTAGCTTCCATGGGCTGAGAATCCCAGATGCCGAATCCTTCCGTTCTCCTTCTGCCTCATCAAATACTCATAGATTCCATATTTCTCATCCAGATATTCATTGATGTTCATCTCACAGACATTGTGGAACAGATAGAAGTCAAAATACGAAACCTGGCATTTCTCCAACTGCTTCTCGAAAATCTCCTCCACCTTAGGCATATTTGCAAGGTCATACCCCGGGAACTTCGACGCCAGATAAAACTTCTCTCTTGGATATTTACTTAATACCCGTCCCATCACAAGCTCAGAATTCCCACCATGATATCCCCATGCCGTGTCGAAATAGTTAATCCCCTTTTCAAACCCATACGCTACCATCTTTGCCGTTGCCGCCTCGTCGATGTTCTCATCCTTGCCGTCAACCAGCGGAAGGCGCATTGCACCCATGCCCAGCGCTGATAATTTCAAATCCTGAAACTCCTTATAAACCATAGCCTTCATCCTCCTTTAATCCCAGACCAGCCTGCCTGTCTCCATCGCTCTGTCATAACAGGAAATCTTATACTCCAGCCGTTCCATTGTGTTCTGGATTGCTTTAAGCTGAACGGTAAGCTGCTCCTTCTGCTCTAACAGAAGCGCCCGCCGGTCAGGAATGGTTACGTCCCCCTGCTGGCTCAACCGGACATACTCCGCTAACGCCGGAAGCGGCAGCCCCGCCCCGCGCATACATCCCGCAAGCTCCACCCAGCCGCAGTCCTCCTCACTATAGTCCCTGACCCCGCTTTTCGTTCTGCGTACCGGAGGGATAACCCCGACCCGTTCATAGTATCTTAATGTATCCTGTGAAATTCCATATCGTTTACTTACTTCTGAGATGGTCATAACTTTCACCTCTTCTTTTCAGTGTTTTCTCCCGTCTTTCCAGAACCTTCCAGCCACCCCTCTGCCAAAAAAGAAACCCTTCATGGCAATCCGCTAAAGACACTATACCATCTGGAGTTTACTCTAAGTCAATATATAATTTAAAAATATTTCCCAAGGCTATGTCTGCACAAACTTAAAAAAACACCCTCCGTATGTCGTTGAACATCACGAACACCATCAGCGCCATCAACACCACAATCCCAATCATATGCACATACCCTTCCTTCTCCGGCGGAACCCGTTTCCTGCGGACTGCCTCAAGGAACAAAAATACCAGCCGTCCGCCGTCCAGAGCCGGAAGAGGCAGCAGGTTCATCACGCCTAAGTTCGCCGACAGCATGATTGCAATATTCAGAAGCTCCACCAGCACGACAAAATTTCCGTAAGACCGGCTCTCCTGATAGGTGTCTTCCACCACGTCCACAATCCCCACCGGCCCGGTCAGGTTGTTGATGCTGACCTTTCCCGTGACCAGCATCTTCAGGCTCTCAAGGGTCGTGCTGACCCAGTATTTCACAGAGTAAGCCCCATACTGCACAGCCGTTAAGAAGCCCGCCTTCCGATACCCCTCGGAAGTAATACCAAGCCAGCTGTACCCCGCTTCCTCGTCTTTCTTAGGAGTCAGCGTAACCGTGTACTTTTCCCCGCCGCGGCTGTAGGTAATCTCCACGTCCTCCCCCTGATGGAACTGGTTGTATATGGAAATCTCCCGAAAGATGTGAATCCGCTTGCCCCCCATCCGCTCAATCCTGTCGCCCTCAAGAAGCCCTGCTTTTGCCGCCGGGAACCCTTCCTCCACGGCTCCAACCACAGGACGGTCATAACCAATCATCGCCGTCAGGACGATGGCAAATACAAACGCCAGTATAAAATTGAACACAGGTCCCGCCGCAATCACGGAAATCCTTGCCCACACAGATTTGTTATTAAAATTATTGGGCGAATCCGTCGCTTCCTCGTCCTCACCCATGGCGCAGAATCCACCGATTGGGAAGAGCCGAATCGCATATTTCGTCCCCTTATACTTCTTAGAGTACAGGGTCGGGCCCATTCCAAGGGCGAATTCATCTACATCAATACCATTCTTCTTTGCCAGTAAAAAATGTCCCAGTTCATGAAAGAATACGATAAAACTAAAGATTATGATTGCTAATATAATACCCAAATTATGAGTTACCTCCTACTATTGATCCTGTCATAAGTTGCCGCCTCCGTATCCAATATCTCCTGGAGAGAAGGGTTTTCAATATTCCTGTGTACCTGCATACAATCCTCAATAATCTCCACAATCTCAAGATACTTGATCTCCCGGTTCAGGAATTGGCGCACCGCCAGCTCATTTGCCGCATTAAAGACCGTCGGCAGGGTGCCACCCTTTCGTCCCGCGTCATAAGCAAGTTTCAGCCCGTAGAACGTATCCATGTCCGGCTTCTCGAATTCCAGTTTCCCAAGGCTCCAGAAATCAACCCTGTCCCCCGGAAGATACCTTCTCTTGGGATAGTACAGCGCATACTGGATCGGCAGCTTCATATCCGGCGTTCCAAGCTGCGCCATCACCGCGCCGTCCACATATTCCACCATAGAATGGATGATACTCTGAGGCTGCACCACCACCTGCACCTGGTCCACATCCACGCCGAACAGCCACTTCGCCTCTATGACTTCCAGCCCCTTGTTGACCATGGTAGAAGAATCAATGGTAATCTTCTGCCCCATCGCCCAGTTCGGATGTCTGAGGGCGTCCTCCACACGGATTTCCAGCAGATCTTCCTCCTTCTTCCCGCGGAACGGGCCGCCAGACGCCGTAAGGAGAATCTTGTGGAGCGTCTTTCGTTCATTTCCCTGCAAAGACTGGAAGATGGCGCTGTGCTCGCTGTCCACCGGGAGGATGGATACATGGTTTTCCTTTGCCAGCGGCATAATGATATGCCCCGCCGTCACCAGCGTCTCCTTATTGGCAAGGGCAATATCCTTCCCTGCCTTGATCGCCTCGATTGTGGGGCGGATCCCAATCATCCCCACAATCGCTGTCACTATTATCTCCGTTTCTTTAAGAGTTGATACCTCCAGAAGTCCGTCCATCCCGGACACTACCCTCGTATCCGTATCGGAAATCCGTGTTTTCAGCTCCTTCGCCTTCTCCTCGGACCAGACTGCCGCAAGCCGCGGACGGAACATGCGAATCTGCTCCTCCAACAGACCGATATTGCTGCCCGCTGCAATGCCGCAGACCTCAATGTCGCCATTTTCCCTGACAACCTCAAGCGTCTGCGTACCAATCGAACCTGTAGAACCTAATATGGCTATTTTCTTCATTACATCTCTCTCCCATACACTATATATATGCAGGAACCGTTCCTGTCATTATATAAAACAACCTGCTACAAATTCCCCGCCAAGAGCGTCGCCAGGTAATAGATAACCGGCGCGGTAAAAATTACACTGTCGAAACGGTCCAGGATCCCGCCATGGCCGGGAATCAGTTTCCCATAATCCTTAATCTCATGGTTGCGTTTAATCGCAGACGCCGCCAAATCACCTACCTGTGAAATAGCTCCGCCCGCAGCACAGATCACCGCATAATGCACAGGCGAGACAAAAGCTCCTCCAAAGCGGTTCACAGCAAGGGCAAACAGCGCGCCAAGCAGCGCGGCGCCCACAATCCCCCCGATTCCGCCTTCCACGGACTTCTTAGGGCTGAGCTTAGGCGCCATCTTATGCTTCCCAATCAGTACACCCACACAGTAAGCACAGGTGTCACATCCCCACGAACTCAGGAAGATCAGCCACACTACCACACCGCCGTCTGAAAGCATGCGGGTCTGATACACATAGGAAAGCATGACCGCCACATAGAAAAAGCCAAAAAATACCGTCATAACCTGCTCCGCACGGAACTTCGGAAATGTAAATACATACACAGCCATGAGCAAAATCAGAAATAATATAGAAAGCATGGTGACATACTCCGAAGCCCTGCACCACAACAGCCCATAATAAACCAAAGCTGCCAGATACCCGGCGGCTCCCAATACCTTTCCCTGAACTCCAACTACTTTATATAATTCTGTCATGCCCACCAGGCTGATGGCTCCAAGGAATGCAAACAAAATCTCCCCGCCCAATCCAACCGTCGCCACCAACACAATCACCAGCACGATCCCGCTTAACAGCCTCGTCTTAAACATCCTGCCCCTGTTCCTCCTTTACTCCGCCGAAACGTCTGTCCCTTGCGTTATACTGCTCAATCGCCTTCATCAGCTCTTCCTTCGTGAAATCCGGCCAGTGGACGTCCGTAAAATAGAATTCCGTATACGCAAGCTGCCACATCAGGAAATTAGACAGCCTAAGCTCCCCGCTGGTCCGAATCAGCAAATCCGGATCCGGGATGCCATGGGTATCCAGATATCCCTCCAACAGCTTCTCATCAATGGACTCCGGCTCCACCTTCCCGTCCGCACAATCCCTGGCAAGCCTTCTCACTCCCCGGATAATCTCATCCCGGCTTCCATAATTAATTGCAATCTGGAAATTCAGCCCCCCGTTGTCCTTCGTGGCTTCTTCAAGCTCCCCGATTCGGCTGCGAATATCTTCATCCAGCTTAGTCACATCGCCGATTACACGGATCTTCATGTCATTCTTCGCCGCCGTTTTCAGGCAGGTCTTCATATAATTCCGCAAAAGCTTCATCAGTGCGGCAACCTCGTCTCCCGGCCTGTTCCAGTTCTCCGTGGAAAATGCATACACGGTAAGATACTTGACCCCCATACGGTAGGCGTCTTCACAAATGCGCTCCACATTCTTGCTTCCCTGGGCATGACCGTAATTGCGCGGCATCCCTTTTGACTTCGCCCAACGGCCGTTTCCGTCTAAAATAATCGCAACATGCTGCGGTATTACCATAGCTCTTCTCCTTTCCACAAGTGCGCTGATATCTCATGCATGAACGGGGGGACAGACCCACACACAGGCTTTCGGTCTGTCCCCTCTCTCACGAAACCGTCATGACTTCCTTAAACCGTCATAACTTCCTTCGACTTATTATCCACTGCCTTATCTACTTCCTTCACAAACTTATCCGTCAGTTTTTGAAGCTCTGTCTCCATATCCTTAATCTCATCCTCCGAAACCTCCGTCCCTTTCAGCTTCTTCAGCGCGTCATTGCCGTCCCTGCGGATGTTGCGGATTGCGACCTTCGCCGCCTCTCCCTTCTTCTTGACATCCTTCACCAGCTCTTTTCTGCGCTCCTCCGTAAGCTCCGGGAACACCAGCCGGATCATGCTTCCGTCATTGGTGGGGTTGATCCCCAGATCGGAAACCTGAATCGCCTTCTCAATGACTTTCAGCATATTCTTCTCCCATGGCTGAATCTGAATCATGCGCGCCTCCGGCACAGACACATTCGCCACCTGCTGAATCGGGGAAGGCGTACCATAGTAATCCACCTTAATCTTATTCAACACATTGGGGTTGGCGCGCCCCGCCCGGATCGTCCCCAGTTCGCCATCCAGATTGGCCATGGTCTTATTCATCTTGTCCTCATACACCTTTAATCTTTCATTCATAATTGCTTCCTCCTTTATTCTGCCCAATATAAATCCCAGCTATACCGTCACCCTGGTTCCCGTAAATGTCCCTGTCATCGTCTCTACAATACTGTTCTCTTCATTCAGCCCGAACACCAGCATCGGCATCCGGTTCTCCAGGCACATAATCGAAGCCGTCAAATCCACAGCCATTAACTTTTGGTCAATCACCTCCTGGATGGAGATCTCATCATACTTCTTCGCATCCGGGTTCACCTTAGGATCGCTGTCATAGATCCCGTCGATCGCCTTCGCCAGCAGCATGGCGTCCGCCTCAATCTCAATGGCCCTAAGCACTGCCCCCGTATCCGTGGAAAAGTAAGGATGTCCGGTTCCTCCGGCAAAGAAGACGACCTTCCCCTCCTCAAGGGCTTCCACTGCCCTGTCCTTAGAGAATAACGAAGTAAAAGCGCCGCACACAAACGGGGTAAATACTTCCGTCTTCATCCCCACATAACGAAAGATATCCGATACATAGATACAGTTCATCACCGTAGCAAGCATCCCAATCTGGTCAGCCTTCACACGGTCAATCGTCTCACTGGTCCTGCCCCTCCAGAAATTGCCTCCGCCGGTCACAATCGCTACCTGGATGCCGCCGTCCACCAGTTTCTTCACCTGTCTGGCAACACCGACACAGGTCGCCTCATCAAATCCCGTCTTCTTATCACCTGCGAGAGCTTCCCCACTTAGTTTCAACAATACTCTCTTCATCCGTCCATACTCCTTATTCTATTCTTTCCATAGCGAGAATTATTTCCAAACCATTCTTGCATTCACCATGATAAATTATATCATAGGAATAAAAAAAATGGAATACACTACCGCCAACATTCTACATCATTCACAAAATTACATGCCATACGCAAAAATTGTCGAAATTGTTTAAATTCTTAAATTGTTCATCTGGAATTGACAGCAATTTAACTAAGTGCTATAATGTACCATAACAATTCGTTATGGGGACATAACATTTTGTTATGATACTATTGCATACATAGGGAAAGAACCAAGCATTAGTAAAACCAATAAAAAGGAATGAGGTGCAGTTTATGAGTAGTATTAGTATTGTAATTTTGTGTACAATTCTTGCTTATATGTGTCTGCTGATTGGCGTCGGCATATATAATGCAAAGAAGAACAACAGCAGTGAAGATTTCTATCTGGGCGGCAGGAAGATGGGCGCGCTGGTGGTTGCTATGAGCGCCGAGGCAAGCGACATGTCAAGCTGGCTTTTGATGGGACTTCCGGGAGTTGCCTATCTGACCGGCCTGGCAGATGCATTCTGGACAGCGGCAGGTCTGGCAATCGGTACATATCTGAACTGGCTCTTTACATCCAGAAGATTAAGACGGTATTCCGAGAGAATCGGCGCAATCACAGTGCCCACATTCTTTGCCAAGAGATTCCACGATGAGAAGAACATCATCACCGCGATTTCCGCAGTGATTATCGTAATCTTCTTCGTTCCGTATGTAGCCTCCGGATTCGCGGCATGCGGTAAGCTATTCAACTCTTTGTTCGGTTTGGATTACATGACCGGAGTTATTATATTTGCAATTATTATCGTAATCTATACGATTATGGGAGGATTCACCACGGTTGCCACCAACGACCTGATCCAGAGTATCGTCATGTCCATCGCGCTTGTTTCCATCGTAACCTTTGGTGTGAGCAACGCAGGCGGCATGGGCGCTGTTATGGACAATGCAAAGTCGCTGTCCGGCTATCTCTCCCTCTCCGCAATCCATGACGCGGTGGCAGGAACGGCAATCCCCTATTCGCCGCTGACGGCAGTATCCCTTCTGGCATGGGGAATCGGGTATTTCGGTATGCCGCATATTCTGGTAAGATTTATGTCCATCGAAGATGAACAGAAATTAGTACTTTCCAGACGCGTTGCTTCAATCTGGGTAACATTTGCCATGGGCATCGCAATCTTTATCGGTATCGTTGGTCTTGCGGTAGTCAATGCCGGCGGCATGGCTCCGTTAGAGGACAGCGAACGTGTTATCATCGCACTTACGAATGAGCTAAGCCAGAACGGCGTCCTGGCGGCAGTCCTTGGCGGCGTGATCCTTGCAGGTATCCTGGCGGCTACCATGTCCACGGCAGACAGCCAGATGTTGGTTGCAGCTTCCGGCGTATCCGAGAATATCGTGCAGGATTTCCTCGGTAAGAAGCTGACAGAGAAACAGGGACTTAACATTGCCCGCGCCACGATCCTTGGCATAGCGGTAATCGCGCTGTTCTTAGCAAGAGATCCGAACTCCAGCGTATTTGGAATCGTATCCTTCGCATGGGCAGGCATGGGCGCTGCATTCGCCGGCGTTATGATTTGTGCATTGTTCTGGAAACGTACTACCCTTCAAGGCGCGCTTGCCGGTATGATTGCAGGAGGCGCAATGGTATTTATCTGGAAATACATGGTTCGTCCATTAGGCGGAATCCTCGACATCTATGAACTGCTTCCGGCATTCTTAGTGTCACTGGTTATGATTATTGTAGTGAGCTTGGCTACGAAGGCTCCTTCTCAGGAGATTATTGATGAGTTTGACAGTGTTACTGTGAAAAAATAGCAACCTCTCGTTCATTTACCTAAGAAAAGAGGGCTGTCAGGAATGACCAACCCTCTTTTCTGTCCATATTTTTTGTCTACGTATATCCTTTCTTCAGCACAGGAACCATCTCCTCTGGCTCCTCTTTCATCATTCCTTTTCGCTTATACTGGTGCATAATCCTGAAATACATCCCAAGCAGAAGCCCTGCCGCCAGAACCCACGCTGCCGGACTTGCAAGACAGATTCCCAGGAAACTACCAAACCGTGACGCCGCCAGGGCCGCAATACTTCGTCCCGCCAGCTCTGCGATTCCTGCCGTCATAGGCAGAAGTCCAAAGCCCATGCCCTGGATCCCGTTTCGGTAAATACTGACCACCGCCAGGAACACAAAGGAAGCCGCCGTACAGCGCAGGCTAATGTCCACGTACTCCGTAATCTCCCTTACATTTTCCGACACAAACAATACGGTCACGGATTTGCCCCAGAAGAATACCACAAGTCCTGTTAAGACTGCGTATATCCCTCCCATCCATGTGGCGCTTCTAAATCCCTGGCGAATCCTAAATATCTTTCCCGCCCCCATATTCTGGGCGCAATAGGTTGACATGGCCGTTCCCAACGCGATATATGCCTGCGTCACAATCTGTTCGATTTTCACAGCCGCAGAATATCCTGCCACAGCCACAG
>OFGQ01002098.1_pt1 | contig 11946 bp, 7 predicted proteins | sample 1521791 | NCBI WGS metagenome assembly OFGQ01 (sample SAMEA3504116, study PRJEB24116) | mouse gut metagenome | biome: mouse gut; feature: mouse-associated habitat; material: faeces | place: Denmark | collected 2011 | reverse complement strand
GAAGGCGCAGGGTAAACTGTTAGGGAGGGCGGACGAGATCGGCGATATCGCACACAGTGTGGAGAAGCTTGTCCACAGTCTGTCGGATATCGTGGTGGACATCAAGGGGGCATCGTCGGATCTGGACAGCATATCGGCAGGATTTTCCGGCTCCTTCGGAAAGATGGCAGAGAATATCGGCAGTGTGGACAGGGCAGTGGAGGAGATGGCAACAGGTTCCACACAGCAGGCGCATGATACCGCGGATGTGGGGAACAAGATCCAGTATATGGGTGATGCTGTCGAGATCACGGCGCAGAATGTGGAGACGCTGGTGGGGAATACCGGCAAAATGCGCGATTACAACAAGAGTGTGGAGAATACGCTTGAGGAGCTGATCAGGACCAGCAGCGAGACGAAGGACGCGTTCGATGTAGTGTTTGACCAGACCAACATGACCAACCAGTCGGCGCAGGATATCCAGACCGCGGCTGACGTGATCACGGACATTGCGGATCAGACGAGCCTGCTGTCGCTCAACGCAAGCATAGAGGCGGCGCGGGCCGGGGAACACGGCAAGGGATTCGCCGTTGTGGCTGACGAGATCCGAAAGCTTGCGGATCAGTCTGCGGAGTCTGCCAGCCGCATCACAGGGATCATTGCGATGCTGATCACCAATTCCAACACGACGGTTGACACCATGAAAAATGTCACGGCTGCGATGGACAAACAGGGCGAGGAGCTTGGCAGGACAAAGACCGTGTTCAACAGCCTGAATTATGAGATTGGAGAGGTCGGCAGCGCTGTGGACAATATCCGGGGTGAGATCGATAAGCTCAATGATCTCAAGACCGATGTGCTCAATGCGGTTCAGAACCTTGCAGCCATCGCGGAGCAGAATGCAGCGAACACACAGGAGACCTCCGCTTCCATGCAGGAGATCAGACAGATCGTTTCCGAGTGCAGCGGGGAGGTGGACGGGATCGTCAACACCTCAAAGGGACTTGCACAGAATATTGAAGTGTTCACGCTGGAATGATCGACAAAGATAAAAGAATAAAAAGCGCTGCGTCAGACAGCGCTTTTTGTATGTTCGGATATCCCGCGTTCGATGGATCTGCCAACAGCGGGGAGCATTCCCGCTTTTTTCAGCGCCGGGCGGACGGCGTTGTACACCGCGACAGATACGATCGTGGAGGTGACGGCATTGACAGTGGTCGCAGCGATGTCCGGCAGCAGCGTCAGCTCTGCCATCGGTCTGCCGAGGATGACCAGCTTGTAGCAGTAGCCAAACAGCGGATCGAACACCATGTTGAAACCGAGACCGCAGACCGCGGCGGCGAGAGACCATTTGAAAGCGGTTCCGGCATCTTTGCAGGCGGACAGTCTGCCGAATCTGTGCGCGACGCATCCGGTGACAAGACCGATGCAAAACTTCAATATAAATGTTTTGGGTGCGGACAGGATGTATACGGGATCGAGCAGATCTCCGATCGTCATGCCGACAGCGCCGCCTGCGCCGCCCAGGGGACCGCCAAGGAGCAGGGCGCCGAGCACGCACACTGCGTTTCCCAGATGGATGCTCGTGGCGCTCTCCGAGCCTGGGATCATGATCTTGATCTGCAGGAATGTGAAGACCACATAGGACAGTGCGGCGATCAGACCTGTGAGGGCGATTTTTTGGCTTGTAGAATTTTTCCGGTTCATAACAGTTCCTCCTCGTGATATGGATATGTCCGTTACGCGCTGCATCGTTTTGCATAACAGAGTCCGATTCCTGTTGTAAAGTATAGCGCAAAGTGACATTTTAGAAATAGACAATTTTATGATTTTTTGCATGTACAGTTAGGAAAGTTAGAAATGCTATTGATTTTTGGAGCCAAATAGGATTTAATATAGATAAGAGAGTGTGAAAAAGAAATTCAGGAGGTTTCATATAATGGATAATTTTGGAGCAATGAGGAACACGGAAACAGCGATCATTCCAAAGGGAACAGTTATAAACGGCAACATCGCGATCGAGGGAAAGCTTGAGATGTACGGCGTGGTCAACGGTGATATCAACTCCGACAGCCGCGTCAACGTTTCCGGCGATATCACAGGAAATATCAAGGCGAATGATCTCTACGCGAAGGATTCCTTCATCGTGGGGCAGATCGAGTGTGCGCAGGGTGCCACGATACGCGATAATACGGTTATCCTCGGCGACATCAGGGCGGAGAACCTTGTGGTAGACGGCGCGATACAGGGCAAGATCGACATCAGGGAAGGCATCACGGTGGGTGAGGGGGCGATCCTTGACAGCGATATCAAGGCAAAGACCATCCAGGTCAACAACGGTGCCGCGATCAACGGGCACTGTTCACTCTGCTACGCGGATATCAAGCTCGAGGATATCTTTCCGGTGACGGAGGAGACGGTCGAGGAGCCGCCGAAGGAGACGGTCGAGGAGCCGCCGAAGGAGGAAACAAAAGAGCCGGAGCCAGCCGAGGAGGACAAGCCAAAGGCAGTGGCAAAACCCAAGGCGATCGCAAAGCCCAAGGCAGTGAAGAAGCCGGACGCCGAGTCCTGATCGGATCAAGCGTATTGAGACAAAAGAGGCTGCTATAAAAATACTGAAATGAAAGAGACAGGCATAAAGGATATGGATTGGGAATACAGCAGGGAAACCTACAGTGATGACTGCACTGCACAAGAGCGGTTCAACAGGACAGAAGAGATACTCGATTTTGCCAATATGGTATTTAGTGTGGCTTACGGCGGAACGGATTTTGGATGGCTTCTGCCCAAGGCGTACGCCCCGCAGCGCAGCGGTCTGCCGATCCACCACATGATCAGGAGCAGGGGCAGGGGCAGGATCAGGGCGCTGATCGATCTCTATCCGCTGGATCTGCAGCTGCGCGGAAGGCCAGACAGGATCAGGGCAGTCTACGTGGGGACTGTGGCGGTGCACCCCAACGACACCGGGAGAGGGTACATGACAGCGCTCATGCAGAGGGCTGTGGCGGATGCGCGCAGACAGGGGTGCGCACTCATGATCCTGGACGGCGCGCGCCACAGGTATCAGTATTTCGGGTTTGAGCGTGCGGGGATCCGATACGATTTTCATATCGAGACGAATAATATCGAACATAGTTATGCGAAGCTGTGCATGAAGGACACAGCGTTTTGCTTTCAGGAGCTTGAGGAGGGCAGTCCGTATCTTGACAGGCTGTACGGCTTGTATTGCAACAGGCTCGTGACGGCGCGCTCGCGGGGGGATTTCTGGCTGTCCCTGCAGAGCTACAACGCGTCTGCTTACGCCGTTCTGCGGTGCGGAGAACCGGTCGGGTATGTATGCCTGTCGGAGGACAGGAGATCGCTCACGGAGTTTGAGATCATGGAGAGCGGGGATCTGTGCGGTGTGCTGCACGACCTGATGGAGTCGTTTGAGTTGGGGCAGCTGCGCGTCAGCGTGGGTATGGACGAGACGGACAAGATCGAGCAGCTCGAGTATGTCGGCAATTCCTGCAGTGCATCCACATCCCATCAGATCAGGATATTGGACTACGAGGCGGTGCTTGCGTTCCTGATGAACTGGAAGCGACAGTATGCGGCGCCTGCCACCGGTGAGTATGTGGTGGGGATAAGGGATGCACAGGAGGGCTGTGTCGAGAACTATCTGCTGTCTGTCACAGAGGACAAGGCCAGCGTGACGCGCACAGAGAGAGAAGCGGACACGGTTTTCGATGGCATGGAACTGATCCGCATCCTGACGACGCCGCTGTGTTTCGTGCAGCCGCAGAGGGGGCTTGGGAACAAAATAAAAAATGCGCCTGCGGGCTGGTTTCCACTGCCGTTTTACCTACCCGAAGCAGACACATTCTGATGATCAATCCATATACTTCCATGTGTACATGTTTGCACTTCTACACTTTGGACACACGATTTTGTACTGTTCGAAGATGAACATCTTGATCTGGTCATCTGCGACATTGGTCGTGACAATGCGGCTCTGACCACACTTGCATAGAAACAGGATCTTGCGATTCAGGCGCACAGACAGGCTTTCGCCCCTCAGACTGAGCGTCTTTTCTATGTACTTGATCTGCTCTTCGTTGTGAACCCCGCACTCCTCAAGAGCCCATTTGTACTCATCGCGTATGATGTGAAGTGCATCTGATGGGATGGATGAATAGTGCTGTTCTAATTTTTGTTCAGTAAACATGTTGAATTCCTCTTTTCTTTCAAATTTTTTCATAATTACTCGGATTACAGTTCCTTCATATTCTGAATCACTTTTTATGCACTTAGGAACTGTTAAAGAATTAATCTTTACATCTGACTTGTCTAAATCTTCTTATGCCGCGTTGTCGTCAATCGGCGTACCCCCAGTACGCCTCATTCCTCCGCCTTGCATAAAAAGATTTATACTGCGTCATCTGCAAAGTTAATTCTTAACAGTTCCTTACTTACATTTCCATGGCATCGATCGTCAGTAACCACTATTCACCTATCTACTAACGAATGAGACTCCCTGCAGCCTCTTTATTTTTCCTCTACATACCCACCCCAAAACAATTATGCCCATCGTTACTAATGATATGATTTCGCATAATCTCCATGATACAGGAACCACATACTTTATGAAAATCATCCCCTGATAATTTCCCGGTATAAGTACTCTGATCCTATTATCCTCACCCGTCTCTACGCCAAGCTCCTTCCCATCATTTGTGTACACATGATAATTGTCATACGCATGAATCGGTACATCTATGAAATTCTGTACATCTGCTTTATTATTGCACGATAAATGATATTTTCCATTTGTATCGTAATACAATTCCGTACATTCCATATCCGCTGAATGTATGATTTTTCTATCTTTGTAAGCATCTGCATCCGTGTGCCACAACAGGTATTCTGCCCCTGCTATATTCGAACCTACATCAGCTTCCGAATAGACCCGCTTCTCCTGCTGGAGATTGACATACTCCATAACGAAATAGCCTTCAGTAATGACCATTGCAGCTACCATTACAAGTACGATTTGATTATAAGCACCCGCAGATATATGTTCCTCCAATATTTGAAGTATGCAGATTATCATTGTTATCAAGAGCACCGTAGCAATCCCCAGATATCTCCACGGAAACTGCACCATACCTGCAATTCGTGCTATATTCGCGCTGAAATATATTAAATTGTCCCACCTGAACAGACTGGATGCGAGAACCACCGCTGTCAAACCTAAAACAAAACATATCTTTGCCGCCTTCATTTTATCATGATGCTGTAAATTCCATTCATCTTTTCTGATATAAACATATATAAATAAACATATACCAATCATCAATGGCAATCCAATGGATAACGGCATTTCTCCCTGAGTGGCCCTAAACTTATTGCCACCATTTGCTGTATGGAAAATCCCAAACAGCTGGGCTAAATAAGCAGTGCTCTTCTCGATATAATTGATTTTTTCTTTGCTGCTTACATTTACATGCATTCCCATGGATTGGATAAAAGGAACGATAAACCACATATTCAGCAAAAATGAGATAATGGCACTTCTCACCAACACTGCAAGAACATTCTTCCTAAAAGTTTTCTTAAAGCATACCAGCATAAATAGAATAACAAATAACAGTACCATCTCACAGCTTAAAATATGCGAATGTATTATTCCTGTCGCGGCAAATATCATAGGCAGGCCATCATTCATTGAAGTTTTATCGTACACATCTTTACTGTATATGCGCCATAAGCTATAGACCAAAAGTGGGAAAAACACCAGTGCTGTGTATTCCCCGACTGCTGCCCTCACCATTACATCCATCATCCTGTATGATGCGAATGTATATAGGAGTGAACCCAGCAATCCCTTCTTCCAATCATTTGACATTCGCGTAAAACACCAGAAACTAATGATACATGTCATAAAATTGACCGCTACCACAAAAATCTGATAGCAGGTCTGAAGCGGCAGATATAAGTTGTACAATATTGCCGGCAGTATCAGGAAAACTTCACCATAATACAATGGCGTAGCATAACCATACCCATTCATCATTTCAAACTGAATTCTATGGGGAATCTGATATTCCTTCAAAGCATTTGCAAGTGATACAATTCTTGATAGATGGAATGCCATATCATGCCCCCAGTACAGAAAATCAGCCAAAAAAGTTATACTGGATAATATTGTAATCCCCACAACGCCTGCAATAATTTTTCTTTTCTCCCGCATGGAAGGTGTGACATCTTTTTTCACAAAAAAAATGTATATCAGATCACAGATTGTCAATACGCCCATCACAGCAAAGCAGATCAAAATCCTGTATTCTCTCTTTTCTTCAACTTGAACACTTTTGACAGAAAGTTTTCCCTCTCCATGATATCTTACGATCATTTTTACTTCATTGTACCCATTCCCTCGCTTGATCCAGAACCTTTGCCTGATCCACAACCTTGACTGCGCCTCATTGGCTCCATCCTGCAGACTAATATTCAACGTTTTTAAAATTGACGGATTTCCCGTACTGAGAACGAATTCCCCTCCACAATCATCTGCATTGTTATCACTACTGCTAACGGATTCATATATAACCTTTACATCATATGCCCCACTCCTTAGTCGCAGCGAACACTCCATGACATCTGTCTGATCTGATCCGTTTGTCTCTATACCTACACTGCCATCATCAAAATATTTCAAGTCCCCGTTAAAGCACTTGCTGAAATCATTCTGATCCAGTGTATACGTTGAACACTCCCCAAAACATCTCAACACATATATAAACAAGATCACAATCTCTGAAATAACTGCAATAGTGCTTCTATGTATGCGCAATGTCTCCATCCGTACATCTCCATTCTTAAATACTTCCATTCAAATGATCTATTTATTCTTAATAACTGTATCGGTATCGCGCAGATCACAAGATTGTTGGAATATTTATTGACAGGTTCTTAACTTTATTATTTTATTATATACCCGTTCACAGTTATTCGCATCCCGAAATGTAAAAAACGCATCAATGCGACGTCTATATTTTTCCTTTAACTGACAGCCGTTTTTCATGTAACCCACCAACAGATCTACCGTCTCGCTCATATTTTTTGCTATTTCACCAAATCCATCCCGCTCATAATCAAAATATCCTTCCTGATAATGATTCTTATCAAAATGAACATACGCGACCGGTTTATGTAAATACGCAAAATCAAATGCAACAGAAGAATAATCTGTAACGATCATTGCACTTTCTGCGAAAATTTCATTGTATGCCGCAGAAGAGCCACGCATTATCACACGACTGTCAGGAGAAAATCTGCTAATATACGGCTGAAAAACCGGGTGTACTAAAAACTGTATTTTATATCCCATACTTTCAGCCGCATCCAATAATAATCCGGAATTGATCAATTCGTTGTAAAAAAGAAAAAAATCGCTCTTCTCAAATCCGGGAAGCAGACTCCATTGCGAAGTATGTGGATCATATGATCCACACAAATTTCTTCTCCAGGTCGGCATGATTGTGATGAAATTTTGCGTATCATTGTACAGCAGATCATACCTTGGAAGCCCTGTCAAGATAACTTGTTCCTTGCTGTAACCATAATTTCCATCAATGACCGATCTCTGCTCTCTCTCTGTAGATGTGACAAACAATGCATAGTTTTTGCTCATCCGATTTAAACCGACAGATACATCATCCTTTATTATACCATGTTGCAAAAACACAATTCTGCTATCCTGTACAATGTTTGAATAGTAATAATGATGGACTAAATAGGGACTGCTGACTTCCTCATGACTATATGCAGAAATGACAAACTCTGCAAACAAAAACAGAATCTTGTGCTGCAATGACATATACGGAACGACATGGCCGATCTTCCCAAGCCTTTTATAATCGTCTGAATGTTTTCCGACTACAAATATCGGACAGCAGTCGCTCTCCTTACAACCGACGAGATATCTGAAAAAAGCTTCTCCGTTATCACCAGCCCGATTTGCCTTATCCATGATCAGCCATATCTTTTTAGGCATAAACCGCCTAAAACAAAAATAAGCTTTTCTCGATAACAGTGCCTTTATCGCCCTTGCGCTATGTTCTTTTAATAGGCCTGCCGAATACTTCCGTTCGTTTTCTGCTAACTTTTTTTGGTCAGCCTTCTCTGCCGAAATACCACCTTGGTTCCGTTGAAACACGATTCCATCTTTGTAATAATAGGAACCTTCGATCCTATCAGTTATTGGAAAATACTTTCCATACAATACACACTCCTGTATAATATCATAATTTTTATATCTTGTCATGATTCTGATGTCTGTCTTTTGCTGAAAGCTGTTTATCGGAATACTGCCTTCAAAATAATATACCCTTGCAATCACAGTGCCAACAGACTTTATTTCCCTTACATACGGCAAAAGTTTCGTCTCGATCATTGTATGATCATGAAGCAGCAGAAAAAATGCAGGTTTGTCACCGGATTTCCTCTCGAATGTTATCTGATCTGCCTGTATGAACACTTGATCCTTCTCCATTCTCAAAAAATCCATATGTGAAACCGCCGCATTGTACTTTCCCAAAATCATATTTTTATAACCATAATACACCGTTTTGTCCACACCAATATAATGATCTGGTTCACAGCCATATTTTTTATATAAGAGAAAAAGCTTATGCTCCGTATAGATATTCTTCTGACTGACGATGACCTCATCGTCAATATGATCTACTATGCCAAATAGCTTCTCTCTATACAAGTCCTCTTCTCCAGCGTCCAATACGCCCCGTGGGATCTCATTATTTAAATACTTCCACTGCAGATCATAAAAAACCATATATTGAACAAACTGCGGAACTTTTCCCAGCTTTTCTCTGGAATACTTTATGGCCCAATATGAATAATGATCCAGATAATCAATATACCAGCCTTTTTTTCGCTGTGCGCTGCGCACTGTAGAATCAGACCTTATTCTGTACCAGTACCTCGCGGAAGATACTACTCCCATTTTCTGCTTCTCTAACAAAATCTTTACATTCTCTTTCGCATCCTCGGCTGTAACAAGTTCTCTGTCAAAGTCCATCAATCCAACGGCTTCCCTCGTGTAAAAAGCCGACGCACAGCTTAACAAGACAGCATTGGGCTCTTCATTCAAATATATAACCCTGGTACCGCGATCATATTTGTAATTCAGCGGATGTCCGCCATTTCTTTCCCCAAACAACACCAATGGTATGCTGACTACATCAACATCATTTTCTTCGAAAAACCGAAATATATCCGCAAATGCATTGCAGTCCAATACGTCATCTGGATCAAAAAACGAAACGTATTTTCCCTGCACATATTGAAGTCCTTCCATACGCGCGGATGACAATCCTTCATTTTTCTTGTGAATAACAAGTATATTATCCCCATACAATTTTTCATATTCATCACATAGTATGCCTGACCTGTCTGTAGAGCCATCATCAACAAATATGATCTGTATCTTCTCCAATCCAATTGTCTGATTTAATATACTGTTCACTGCTTCCTTAATATACGGATCAACATTATATACCGACATTATTACTGAAAAAATATATTTATACGGTATGCTTTCCATACTCTAACTGCTCCTTCCACAAAATCTGTTATCGTACAGTATTGCACTTTTTATGCTCCAAACGCAAACAGATATTATTGTTTGCAAAAAAATTATTGTACACAATTTCCGAAATGTATCTTTTCTATTTGTGTACAATCACAGTTTCCCAGGCTGGCAGTACAGACTATTGATCGCATTGCCGGGCTGCACACGATCCCTCAGCACTTTTAATCATTCTCTCATATAACTCATAATTTTTTTCACTATAAAAATCACTTTTTTGATATTTCTCCAGTTCGAAATACGGAAATATCTCTTCCACTAAAGCCTTTTGTATAACCCTTCTGCTGTCATCAGAGCCTGCTGTTTTATAGTTGTAAAGACAGTCTCCCAAAAGCATATTGATGAAACTCTTTTCAAAACATGAATATTTATTTATCTTGATCAACTCTGTTTTTAACGCCTTTAGTGCCTTATAAAATTCCAATGGAGCTGTACTTTTATTTCCCTGAATACTCATATCATTATTGACGCGATATGTTACAAGCGCTTCATCCCGAACGCAGGTAATTCGTTCAGACAAAGCACATGCAGTCCGCACAAATAACACATCATTTGCATTTTTTGTATTTTGAAATTGCAATTGATTTTCTTTAATAAATTTATGTTCGATCAATTTCGACCACGGACAGCTGGAAGTGATCTGAAATATTTTTTCGCTTACGTCCATTGCCGAAAAAACTTTTTTAGGTATATCCTCTTCACGAAGTACCCAATTCATTTGCCCTGTCCTCCCGCTGCTCATATCCACCCGATCCGCCTTAAACAGACATATTTGCGCCCTTTTACTTTTTGCCTGATAATATGATTGATCGCACAATTTTGGATTAAAATAATCATCCGCATCCAAAAACAATAAGTACTCTCCTTTGGCGTGTACCATACCATTATTTCTGGCGATCCCTGCCCCTTGATTCTCCTGGTTGATCACTATAATCCTGTGATCTCTTTGCTGGTATTCCGTCAATATTTCCAGACTGTTATCTGTTGAACCATCGTTAACGCATATGATCTCAATATTTCTCAATGTCTGACAAAGCAGGGAATCAAGGCATTCTCTTATGTACTTACCGGCATTATATATCGGAATAATGATGCTGACGCAGATTTTACTCGGAGAAGCTTTCAGTCTGATCTGATAGAATATATATAAAAGCCCATTCAGTCCTCTGATAATGCCTTTTCCTAAATGATAAACTTTTCTCGGTATATATGTTATCAATAACCCCAGTTTATATGATATACTATTTTGTACCCTTTCATTTTGTTCTCTACTCGTAAGCCCTGCTGTTTGAATCTTTTTTTGTATTTCATACACCCACAGAATCAATCCCATAACATGCTTCGTAGGATGTCCTTCTAATACTTCGAAAAATTCTTCATAGTCGATCCTTCCGTTCAGTTCTCTCAACGCTGCTGCCTGTAAGCCTCCCAGAAACTTTTTTATATTTATGAATTCATCTCTGGTGAACTGGCGGTTTGTCATCATTTCACTGATCTCTGTTATGCAGATATAATAACCATATGCACTTCTAATCGGCTGATTTGTTGTCATGATCGATTCATCATGCACACGACGCATATAATACACTTTTTCGCTATACATGACCTTGCGAAAAAGGGTCATCACCTGAAAAGAAAATAAGTTGTCTTCATGAATGATGCCATTATAAAAAGAAACATTATTATCTTTCAGTACATCACATTTAATCAGCTGAAGACACGGGGAGGGTCTGAAATCATCGTTCATACTCATCTCGCAAAATAATTCCATCCCATCATAAATATCAGGATAATTATTATTTCTTGTATAGTAGGTTTCATATTTTATATTTCTTGCTTTTACATCCTCTGTCTCAAAAAAAGCAACAGCATTAAAATACAGGCAATCCAAATCATATTCATCAGCCTGCATATATAACTCTTCTAAAGTTTCAGGCACTATATAATCGTCACTGTCCAAAAAAAGTACATACGCCCCTCCAGCTTCTGCAAATCCAGCGTTTCTGGCAGATGATAGACCTCCATTCATTTTGTTGATGATTTTGATCCGTTTATCCTTCAATGCCATTTTTCCAACTATTTTCATGGAATTATCCAGACTTCCATCATTTACACATATTATCTCTATCTCCTTAAGTGTTTGTTTTTGAACCGATTCAACGCATTCTGCAATATATTTTTCCACATTATATATTGGTATGATCACAGAGACTTTCGCTTTATCCATTTTCTTCCCCCGTACAAAGATCAAATCTTTTCCAAACCTCTCGTTCCATCGCCTGATTTTACGTTTTCACAGCGGTATATCATTCAAA
>OFGQ01002097.1_pt1 | contig 11947 bp, 11 predicted proteins | sample 1521791 | NCBI WGS metagenome assembly OFGQ01 (sample SAMEA3504116, study PRJEB24116) | mouse gut metagenome | biome: mouse gut; feature: mouse-associated habitat; material: faeces | place: Denmark | collected 2011 | reverse complement strand
ACGTCATGAGGTTCATGGCAGTATCGGAATGCTGAGTGTTAATAGTTTTCATAATCAGGCATGTTTTGATCTGCATGAACCGCTGGAAGCGCTTGCGTGTACAGAAGACGGAGTCATAGAGGCTGTTTGCTGTGAAGAAAAGCGGATACTGGCAACGATGTGGCATCCGGAGCGGGAACAATCGTTTGCAGATGCAGATATCAGCCGATTGCAGAAATTGTTTAAAAAATAAAATCGTAATGATATAAAGCGAGATGGGAACAGAGGGAAGGATATGAAGGTAATTATATTAGCGGCGGGGCAGGGAACCAGGCTTCGGCCATTGACAGACGACAGACCGAAATGTATGGTGGAAGTGAATGGAAAGAGCATGATCGAACGCCAGCTGGACGTTATGCGTGGCTGCGGGATCAAAGATGAGGATATTACGATTGTTGCAGGCTATCGCAGTGATGTGCTGATTAATAAATTTTTAAATACAGATATTCGGGTAATAAAGAACGAGCAGTTTGAAACGACGAATATGGTATGTTCTCTTATGTGCGCGGGAAATCAGATGAAAGCGGAAGAAGATATTATTGTGTCTTATGGAGATATTATTTATGATGAGACAGTGTTTCACTCGATTTTATCTGCACAGGACACAATGTCTGTGATAGTAGACGACGGATGGTACGAATACTGGTCTGAAAGATGTGAAAATCCGCTCGATGACGCAGAAACATTAATGTATGATGACGATCATTATCTGACAGAAATCGGACAAAAGACTACGGAGCTGGATAAAGTGCAGTCTCAATATATTGGGCTGATGCGGTTTCGCGGCGACGGATGGAAAGCGGTACTGCAATTAAGCGCAGAAGCGGAAAGAAGAAGCGCACAGGGAGAAGCGCTCTGGAGAACAGACAGAACTTATGCAAAGATGTATATGACAGATCTTTTGCAGGGGTTAATCGATGAGGGACAGAAACTGCGTGCAGTGCACATTCACAGAGGATGGTTCGAAATCGACGACTGCGATGATCTGAAAGTTGTGGAAAAGAAGCTAAAGTGAGGAATATGCAGTAGCAGTACAATGAAGGCAGGGTGCGAATGGGTGCAGTTTATTGGATTACAGGACTTTCCGGAGCTGGAAAGACTACAATTGGAAAAGTGTTTTATGCCAAGATGAAGGAGCGGTATCCGAATACCGTATTTCTGGATGGAGATACATTACGGAGTGTATTTGGAGAATGTTTTGGATATTCGCTGGATGAACGCAGAAAATGCGCGATGTGTTACGCAAGACTTTGTGCCATGCTGCAGGAACAGGATATGAATGTGATCTGCTGTACGATATCGATGTTTGACAGTGTGCGGGAATGGAATCGGGAGAATATTCAGAATTATAAAGAGATTTATATAAAAGCTTCTATGGAAGTCCTTAGAGAAAGGGATCAAAAAGGATTATATAGCGGCAAGACAAAAGAAAAACAGAAGGAGGTTATGGGAATCGAAATTGAGATTGAAGAACCAGAGTGCCCTGAGTTGGTATTGATAAATGATGGAGAGAGTACGCCAGAAGAATTGGTGCAAGAAATATATCTAGGTTTTGTAAAGAGATAAAATAAAGGGGAATGGAATTATGTATATCCCTTATCAGGATTTAGCGGGAGTTCATCAGAATATATATGGAGAATTAGAGGATGCATTTAGAAAGGTGCTTCATGGTGAGTGGTATATCAGAGGGGAAAATTGTCAGGATTTTGAAAAAGAATTTGCATCATATTGCGATGTACGGTTTTGTGTGGGGGTCGGAAATGGATTGGATGCCATCCGGCTGAGCTTGATGGCACTGGACATAGGGCAAGACAGTGAGGTGATCGTATGTGCCAATACATTTATTGCAACGGTACTGGCGATCAGTCAGACAGGGGCGAAACCGATTTTTGTGGATGCAAATATAGAAGACCTAAACATAGATATTTCTAAAATAGAAGAAAAGATAACAGAAAAAACGAAGGCGATTATTCCAGTTCATTTGTATGGTCGGCTGGTTCCATTAGAACAGATCATGGATCTGGCAGATAAATATTGTTTAAAAGTTATTGAAGATGCAGCACAGGCGCATGGAGCAGTCCGATCCGGAAATAGGGTGGGAAGTCTAAGCGATGCTGCTGCATTTAGCTTTTATCCAGGTAAGAATCTAGGAGCATTAGGGGATGGCGGCGCGGTCGTAACAAATGATAGAAAGCTATATGAAAAAATAAAAAAATTAGCTAATTATGGATCGGGGCGAAAATATGTGCATGAATTGCAGGGGATCAATTCCAGGTTAGATGAGGTACAGGCAGCATTTCTAAAGGTAAAGTTAAAAAATTTAGATGCCTGGAATGAGGAGCGAAGAGCTATCGCTGAGTTTTATGAAAGAGAATTAGATAAAGAATATTGTATATTGCCAAAAAAAATGAAACGGGAGGAAAATGTTTATCATGTGTTTCCTGTTTTGTGTGAGGATAGAGACGCGTTAAAAAAGTATTTGGAACAAAACGAGATATGCACCAATATCCATTATGCGATACCGATCTACAGACAGGAGGCGTATAAAAATGAGTTTAGGAATCAATCGTATCCTGTTACAGAACAGATCTGCAAGCAGGAATTGAGCCTACCGATTTATCCAGGTATGAGCAGGAGCCAGATGGAGTATGTAGTAGAGACAGTTAATAGATTTTGGAAATGTTAAATTTGACAATCCGTCAGTAATCCGTTTCATTGCAGGAGTTTCGATGGGAGTGTAAGAATATGACCTATCAAATAGAGTGGTATGAAAATAGTTATTTTGAGGAATGGGATACGTTTATATACGAAAGAGCAGTAAATGGTACTTTTCTGCAGACGAGAAAGTTTTTATCATATCATCCTAAAGACCGTTTCAGAGATTGTTCTGTCATAGTTAAAAGAAAAGGGATGATCGTAGCAGTGTGTCCTGCATGTGAATCATTTGAAAACGGGACTAAGGTCTTTATGTCCCATGGTGGTAGTACATATGGCGGATTGATCATATCGTCGAGCATTTACAAGATTGAAAAAATGATCCAGCTGATCAGGGATATGGAGAATTTTTTGAAAAGTGCAGGTTTTTTTAAGATCATTTATAAACAGACAACGGACTTATTGAGTCAGACAAAAAATGATCTATTGAATTTTTGCATGCAGTATGAAGGATATAAAGAAGAGCAGGAACTGAATCTATACATTGATCTTGAAAGGTATGCAGAACCGATCATTGATCATCTTGATCAAGGTAGGAGAAGGTGGATCAAGAAATGTTTGGTTCGAGGAATGAGATTAAAAGAACTGCGAACGGAGGGTGAGTATAAAAGATTCCATGAAATTTTATCTTTAAATCTGAAAAAGTATGGTCTTAGTCCTGTTCATACGGTTGATGAGCTGATGTTGTTGAAAAATCTATTAAAAGAAGAAGTGAGATTATTTGGTGTTGAATTTGATGGTATGATGGCAGCGGGAACAATGGTGTTTTGTTTCGAGAAAGTAAGATGTTTGCATACACATTATCTGGCAGCTGATCCAGGTTTGGAAAAATATAGTCCAATGTCTTTTGTATATTATTCGATGATCGATCATGCAATTCGGCATGGATACAAAAGGATCAGTTGGGGGATCGCTACAGATCATGAGGGAAATGTAAATTGGAATTTGTGTAGGACAAAGGAATCTTATGGGAGTCAACACGAGATCAATAGGAGATTTGTCAAGAGGTTAGAAGGATAAAAGCAGACCGTTTTGGCTATAAAGGACGATCAGTATTATCCTTGAAAGTTGAGTAGATATTGTGAGGTGAGGTTTGATGCAGGTAGTAAAATATGCTTTCCAGCAGCATGGAGATGACAGGGGACAGTTGGTCGCGTTGGAAGAACTGCGCGATATTCCTTTTGAAATCAAGAGAGTGTATTACGTGTATGATACAGTTGAGGGGGTTCGAAGAGGATTTCATTCACACAGTTCCCTTCAACAAATCTTGATCTGTATCCATGGTTCGTGTAAGGTTTTGCTAGACAACGGTAAAGAAAAAAAGATTATTTTTTTGGAGAAACCCTATGAGGGACTTTATGTGCCGCAGAATATGTGGAGGGAAATGTATGATTTTTCGCCAGATGCAGTATTGATGGTTTTAGCATCGGAATATTTTAGGGAAGAAGATTATATCAGGGATTATGAAGAATTTTTGAAAACAGTCAGCGAAGCGTAGACGCCCCAACTCAACTATCAGTGTAGAACCAAGATATGCATAGGTTTTTAGGCATAACCCGATGACGCAAGGGACGAAAAGATAGTGTAATAGATTTGGAGAGAGGAGATCATGATGTCCAGACCAGATTTTTTTGTAGCAGGATTTTATAAGTGCGGCACAACATCATTATATTTTATCTTACAACAACATCGAGATATTTTGGTTTCCAAAGAAAAAGAAAATCTGTTTTTTGCAGATGAAGAGTTATATAAAAAAGGGATCCGATGGTATGAAGATACTTATTACAATTTTGATAAGACCAATAGCAGAGAGAAGGTCATTGAAGTAAATCCGGGTCTGGCAGAGGCAGCCGGAACAGCAAGGCGACTTAGGCGTTTTTACAGTCCAGGTACTCCGATCGTGTTTATTGTGAGAAATCCAGTTGATCTGTTGTATTCACATTTTAAGTTTCAGGTTCGTCGAGGAGAGTATTCGTTAAAAGAAATGAATTTTTGCAAAAAAAATACCTATGCGGTCGCCTTTGAGCGTTATGTCAGAAATAATGGGAAAGAAATAAAACAGTACAAACATTTTTTCAGTACGCAATTAAAGGAATATCAGAAATACTTTAACAACATTAAAGTATTGTTCCTTGAAGATTTGCACCGTGATGCAAAAAAAGTTTATTGTGAAATACTTGCTCATTGGGAGTTGGAGTATGATGAAGTGGATATTGATATCAGGGCAAATGTAACAGATTTTGTACCTCGCTATCCTCTGGAAAAAAAATACACCTGGGGATCAGAAAATGTAATCAGCAATCACTGTTAAAGGAGAAAAACGCAGTTGGTCAGTATATATTTAAAGTCACAAGGAGTATCGAGGATCGACTTTTTGAGCATATTAAGAAAACGGGGATAGAAGATAAGAGTGTGATGTATCAAAAAACAAGAGCAGACCTGCAAGGATATTTTGAAAGCGAAAAGAAGATCATAGAAAAGATCACAGACCGGGATCTAAAGGATATTTGGTGGTGACTGATCTGGTATGTTTGGAAAGGAGAGGAAATGATTCGGTTTTATCGGGGGAGGAACAGCGAAATATCGTACCAGGATCTGCGAAAAGAGTCGTTAACACAAGTGTTTCAGGATGATGCTTTAGACAAGATCGTATGTGTTAATGATGGAGATGGAAAGTATATAGGTAATATTACTTGGAAGTCTTTACGCTCGAATGAAGACATTGAAATGGCAATCTGTAGAGATAGAATCTGTCTTGATGAGGATATTTGGGGGAATGGAGAAAAGTATTTCCGGAAACAGAGAGTAGATCATTCCATAGATTTGAAGATCGCTGTAGTAGACAAGGATGACAGATTTCTTTGTTTTGCATATCAAGATGACGATGCCGATACAGAGCTGAGAATGCTCAGGGAATTACATGATAAGGACATGTTGAATTTTCAGGATGTTCTTCCAGAATATCATAGTGTGGAGATATACGGGGTCAATGAATTAGCATATCAATTTGTCAAATATCTGAATCATTGCGGAATCCCTGTAGAAGTACATGGTGATATGTGGGAACAATTGGGGATCAAGGGGCGACCGTGTTATAAAGACGAAAACAGTTATGTGATCTATGCGGAAGGGACATGGCAGAAAAGTGGAAGTTTATACAAACAATCACTTCGGAGTGCTTCTGTTTGTTTTGAATGCATTGATAAAATTTATGGCTCGAATGTCAAAGCAGGAAAAGTCCGCAGAACGATGGGAGGAGAAAATGAATTTATTGATCATCTGAGCCAGAATAGGATCGCTATCATTGGGACGGACGCGGTTGCTGCTGACGTATATGATCAGTTATTAGGAAAAGGGATACAAGCTTCTTACTTTGTTGATATCGACCACATATGTGATAAAAAATACATGTTTAATAAGCCAGTGCATAGTTGTCAAGAAATCTTTTCGTGTGATCCGCAGGTGATATTTATAGAATGTCACGGAAATGATAGCAGATGGGGATTAAATGGGGTGGATTTTTTTGATTATCATGGCTACTACAGAAACGAAAAATACTTTTTTGTCAGAGACTATCTTAAACCAGTACAGGGGCAGTTAAAGAATGTCATAAGAGACTGTGAAGAGATCATAATGTTCGGCTCGGCATCCATGTGCGCATATTTAAGAAATCAAGCGCCCTTTACGGATAAGAATGTGAGATATATAGATCTGCTGAATGAGACGGGAGAAGGTGATCATGAGATTGGACAGATCGAGACAAGCGAAAGAAGAACATGTCTATTTGTATGCCCCGAACTTTTATATGAGGATAGCAGGAAGTATGAGCAGCTTGTAAGTGCGTATAGGATGTCGGCCTTAAATGCTGGGTTGAATGATTATTCTGATTATTTTACAAAAAATCTATCGTATATTGGTTTTGAACGTGATCATGATATTAGTAAGCGATTGATGCCGCGTGGGATAATGCTTGGAGCAATTGATGGAAATAGTGGAAATATTTTGTTTAATGGGGTTTTGGATGAGCATCCCAACATTGTCCGAATGGATCCATGCTATTTAAAAGAAAACATGTTTTCGATATGCCTTCGTTTGTCTCAGAAGCATTCTAACGAAATATTGCCCACTTTCTGGGGATATTATAAAAAGGAAGCAGATCCTAGCAAAGAAGCACTGTTCTGCAGTGTAAAACAACGATTCGAGATCGAAGTAAAGAAGCTCTTGGTATTAAAGGAGAGATTTACATCACAGGAGTTATTTATGATCTTTCATTTGGGGTATATCAGGGCGGCAGGCACCGAAGATATTGAGCTTTGCGATAGGATCATTTATTGGGAATCTCACTATTCTTCAAGAGAACAGATGGAAAAGTATGCAGACTGGTTAAAAAATGAGCGGATTGCTGGATATATTGTCAATATGACGCGACATAACTGTACGAGAGCAGGATCTTATTTTGCAATGTGCTGTCGGTATGAAGATATTTTGGAGAAGAGCGAGGCGTATCGCAATATGCTTCAGGCACCAAATAAACGGATCGAAACATACGATGGATATACGCGTATTGTGCTGTCCTTTGAGAAAACGAAAATGAACCCGAAAGAGGTGACAGAAGGACTATGTAAAATATTAGGGATCCCATGGTCAGAAAAGATGCTTTCGGTCACAAATCATGGAAATGAATCTGTGACACGTAATGGGATCAAAGGGTTTGATATTAAGCCAGTATTTAATCAATATGATGAGTATTTTTCAGGATATGATAAAATGAGGATCTTGCTGCTGACGGCTCCATGGCAGAAGAATTATGGTTATCCATATGTTGATTGTATGGATTTTACGAGGTATGAATTGCAAGAATTGATGTTAAAGGATTTTCGGTTTGAGAAGTTTATCGTATTCGCTACGCAGGAAAACGAAAGAAAATATAGGGTCAGCAGAGTAGACTGGTTAAAAAAAAGAATGCGTGTCATCTACAGTGAGATGCAGCAGCAAGAATGAGAGGAAAGTTATGTATGAACGCACCAGAACAGAAGGATGGAATCAGTTACTGACAACTGGAATGGCAATCGATGGGGACGAGGCATGGTTCTCAAATAATATATTTAATGGATTGTTTCGCGTGGATCTGCGAACAGAAGAGATCCAGTTTGTCACCATGATCCCAAATGAGAGGATTCGTATTTTTCTTTTGTATTCTAAATGCCATATTTGGAAGGACCAAGTTGTGCTGATACCTGCCAATGCAGATCATATGTCTGTATATGATCGGAAAACGAAAGAGATATCCCAATATAAGATTGTCGATGACAAAGGTGAGACTGTCAAAGGGTTTTTTACGTCTTGGCAAAGAGACAACGACATATATTTTATATCATTAAGAAAACCTATTATAGTCAGATTTGATGTGGATGAACAGAAGATAGATGTCTATAGTGGATGGGATAATGCGATCAGAAGCAGGGAATGCCAATACTCAAAGTTCTTTTGGGGAGAGATATTAGTCGAGGAGGGGTATATTTATATTCCGTGTCAATATATGAATTGCATTTGCAGGGTGGATTTGGAACATAACAACTCAAAGATGATCGAGATTGATGCAAATATTACAGGGATTTATACAATATGTAGATGTCAGGAAAAACATTATATTTCTACTCTCGCCGGAGAGGTATTTGAGGTAGATCTAAATGCAGAGAATGTCACGCCTAAACAAGTCGGCTATGTAGCAGGAGGTTTTTGCAGGAGCATTGTTATTGGAGAGGACATATACTTTTTTCCAAAAGCAGCAAGAAGTATCTATAGATATTCAACAGCAAGTAGAAAGATGGAATCTTGTTTCGAAGATGATCTGTATGATGAGGAAGCGTGGAAGCCGGTTGCCAGAAGTTTTTACTATTACAATAACAGTTATTATCAGATGGTAGAGAAAATAGATGATAATGTTTGGATATTCATGCTTTCAAACGGCTACCTGTATTGGTTGTCCAATGGAGACATTAAAAATAAGAGGGAGATGTACTGCAGTACCAATGAAGTACCGTTATGTATATTAGATAGTGATTATCCAGAAATTTATGTAGAATCTTGTGACAAAGACAATATTCTAAGGAATAGCTTATCAGCTTTTCTGCAGATCCTGGATAACGAGACAAAACAGCTTAAGTCGCAGGAACAGGCTATCATCGGAGAAAAAATATATGAGAGTATTATTGGTCGGAGAGTTTAGCGGTGTACATACAAATCTAAAGGTAGGGTTGGAAGATCTGGGAGTACAGGTAACATTAGCCAATACAGGGGACGGATTTAAGGATTTTTCAACTGATATGCTCATGCGGATCGATGGGGATAGTTGGAAGACAAGGCTCCAGAATGATCTTCTGGAGATCTATAATTTATACTATATGAAAAAGTTTGATGTCATACAGATCATGCATCCCAATGCTTTTGACCATTACGATCATTCCAAAGTATATAAAATGCTGGATAACGCTGGATTAGTTGTGCAGTTGATCGGTGGGTGTGATTATGCCTTTAACAGATACTACAGGTTCCTTGATGAGAGGCTGTGTCAGGAATGCAGAATGTATGATTATCGTGGACGACAGTGCCATTATAGGCAACCAGATGTGGTGGGATATGAGAAGGAGATCTATAAACGTGCGGATGTCATAGTGCCTTTGAGTTGGGAATATCACTATATTTATAAGCAATATGAAAAGGAATACGCAGATAAGCTTCATAGTGTGGTGCCAATGCCTATCGATCTTAAGAAAAACAGAATGTGTCCGCATCAAAATGAAAAGATCCACGTTTTTCATCCCTTAAACAGGGAGGGTTTTAAAGGAACTCGTGTATTTCGGATGCTCTTTCAGGAGCTACAGAGAGAATATAATGAGATTGCAGAATTTAGTATAGAAGGGAAAATGCCGATCGCGCAATACAGGAAGTATTTGTCCCATGTAGATATTGTAGTGGATCAATTGTATTGTAATACTTATGGAATGAATGCCTTATATTCAATGGCAATGGGGAAGGTGGTCTTTTCAGGAAACAGCACCCCAAGGATGTTTGACGATGTAGAGTGGCTGCAGGATATGCCGGTTTTGAGCCTGGGATATTCAGAAGAAGAGATGAAAGAGAATATCATGAGGGTCGTGAAGTCCGATAAGTTGAGGGACATCAAAAATGCTTCCAGAAAATATGTAGAAACCTATCATGATACCAGGAAAGTTGCCAGGTTATTCTTGAAATTGTACAAACAATATTTATAAGTTAAAGAAGAACATAGTGGATTTTGCGATATCATAGGAAAGTTTCGACTGACCGTTTGATTTTAGGAGAATAGTAGATGAGGGATTTAGAACAATATGTGAAAACATACGAAAGAAGCGATTTTGAAGTGAACGTGCAGGTCAGATATAGGAGAAAGTTTGTCGTGGAGATCATAGAAAGATTTTCTCCTGATAGTATTTTGGAGATTGGGTGTGGGATAGAACCAATATTCAAATATATTGATATGAGGAAGATGAGCAAAGTGACCATTATGGAACCGGCCGCTAAGTTTGCAGGGGATGCAAGACAATGTGCTGACAAGATGCAGCTTGAAGATAAGGTTCGTGTTATCGGAAAAACGTTAGAAACGGGATATAAGGATTTGTCGGATGATCATGACATGATATTGTGTTCCGGACTTTTGCATGAAGTGGATGATCCGGCAAAGTTATTAACATGCATCAGATCAATCTGTAATAAAAATACGATCGTCCATATCAATGTTCCTAATGCATATTCCCTGCATCGGTTGCTGGCATATGAAATGGGCATTATCGGTGATGTCCATGAGCTTTCCAAAAATAATCTTCAGTTTCAACAATATTCTGTGTTTGATATGGAAATGTTGTGTGAAGTGATGGTTGAAAACGGATTTACTATCTTGGATAAGGGTTCCTATTTTTGCAAGCCTTTTGCACATCAACAAATGTCAAAGATGCAGGAGGTCAATATTTTAAATGAACAGATATTGGATGGATTAGATAGATTAGTAAAATATATGCCAGAGTATGGATCTGAAATATATGTAAATGCAAAGATCTGACGTATATCGAGATAAGGCGAAAAATGAAAATTGATAAAAAGGTCATTCTTTATGGACTGTGCGAAAAAACGATCTTCGTAGAAAGAGCACTCATGCCAGAGTACAATATAATCGGATACAGTGACAGCTTTGCCGAAATCGAAGAGTATAATAATAAACCGTTTTATCCAGTGGCAGGATTGGCGGCTATTGAGTGCGATTATATTATAGTATGCCTTGGCAATAGAATGGTCTTCAGTGAGATCAGAAATATCTTATCAGATATGGGGATCGATCCAGATAAGATCTTGGATATTGCTGCTTTGCTAAAAAGGCAGAGGATAGATGCTGTGATGGGGATAGACGCTAAAAAAAATGTGATGGAATCATATTAGGGTGCTCACATGCGGCATGGGGGATCGATTCTCATTTGTTGATGGGTGATTGCAGCAATCTGGCAGTCAATGGAGAAGATATCTATTATCATTTTTGTGTGTTAAAAAAAGCATATGATGTGTATCTGCCTCAAATTGATGATCTCAAATATGCAGTTATTGACTTGTGGGATTATCCAGTCTTTAATCTCGACTTGTCAATGTCCTCTGGGTTATTACAATATTTCAACAGTTATGGGTTTATGGAGGATCTGCATAATTATAGTAAGAACTCTTTATATAAAATGGATATCGATTCGGAGATGCAGGCAAAGAATTTTTATGCATCCTTACCATCAGAGAGGGATAAGAGCATTGCGGATGCTATGTTTGACATGTCATATGTCAGAAAAAGTTATGATAGATTCTTCAGAGTGCATTCTTTGGGAAATATAAGACCAACAAAGTCAAGTTTATATTGGGAGTATCGCGTAGAGGATGAGTATGATACAGGTATTTCAGCAAATGTGGGATTCCCACACCACGGATATTTGGCTTGCACAAAAACATATTATGGGGAAACCAATACAGAAAATAAAGAAACGATAAGGCATATCTGTCAATTATTGAAACAGGTGGATCCGGATCTGCAGATATATTTTATCTTGATGCCTAGGTATGTGAGAATTGAAGATCTTCACAATGATAATCTGCGCATGACCAAATATAAGAAAGAGTTTTT
>OFGQ01002087.1_pt1 | contig 12002 bp, 3 predicted proteins | sample 1521791 | NCBI WGS metagenome assembly OFGQ01 (sample SAMEA3504116, study PRJEB24116) | mouse gut metagenome | biome: mouse gut; feature: mouse-associated habitat; material: faeces | place: Denmark | collected 2011 | reverse complement strand
ATGGGGAAACCATACGGCACCATTCCAATACCCATCTACTTTATAATAAGGCGCAGACTGGTCTACCGTTGAAATTCCTACTTTTGTCCATAACTCATCGGGAGAAAACAGATGTCCCACCAACCTATTTACCTGATCCGGAGAACAGATACCTGCTGTCAGAGGAGTCACTCCATCCAACCCCTTGTTAAAGTTCGACCGGTCCTTATACCGTAAGATTTCTTTCGCATTCTCCAAGGAATCATGGAGCACATACCCAAAATATCCGCTTTCTTCGTCCCAAGAGTAGGTTTGCAAAGCATTCGACAGTCGTCCGATTACCTGCTCATATTCTTTCATATCCTTTTTCAGTCCCAACTCTTTTGCCGCCAGGCGCAGTATTTTCGCAGCCCGCAGATAATAAGCTGAAGTAACTACAGGAGTCACCAGTTTATTCCCCCCACGTGCATGTTGAGGCGGATAATCGTCCCATCCACCGGAATTATAGAAATAATCCCAGGTGCGAAGCAGACCGGAACCTTTCATCCGGGTAGTAGAGTAAGGATCGTTTCCAACCATAAAGTTAAAGAACTGTTTCAGTCGGGGATATAAGAATTCCAAGCTCTCACGCGACAGGCTATTGTTCCACAAATCAGCGTAAGCATACATCTGGATAGGCAATGGAGTGCCATGATGAATAAAAGCCGATTCACTCCCTACCGGAGTTGTATAGGCCTTGATGCATTCGAAAGCCTTAGCCGGATCCACATCAATCAGTCCCAGTGCAATGAATCCGGAATCCCAGGTATAAAGACTATTCCAGTTCTTGCCCGGTGTAAAATGCCTGATGTACTCTTTCTGCGTATAAACCGGATATACGATATTCGATAAAAGTGAGGCTTGCAATAAACGATTTCCCAGAAGATACTTCTCTCCGCCCGGTAACACTTTATCCTTAGACTTTGCACCTTCCGTAGATTTAACCTGCGCAATCAGTTTATCCGGAGTTGAATGGAAACTCTGCAATTCTTGTTGTACCTGTTCCTTATCTCCTGTGCATACCAACATGTAAATGGTCTGTTCAGAATCTGGTTCCAGCACGACAGGACGCAAAAAAGCATTCGTATAGTGCCACTTCCTATCTCCAACCAGCCTTGACGAGACATGATCGTGCACCTTTCTCCGGAAGAAAGATTCCAATTCACCGTTCAGTATTTCCCGAACTTCCGAATGCCGATGGTTCCAAGCCACCCCATAATAGTTTTCACAGTCTTTGTACTTCAGGATAAAGTCTTTCTTGTTTTTACCTACTTCCATTGCAGGAGTAAAAGGTATCGGCGTATGGACTACTTTTACATTGCTGATATCATCCGCACTGCCTATAAAGAATCCATCCAGACCGATTTCAACGGTACTGCCCGAAATAAGTTCCAGTTTGTATTCTCCCGCCTTCTTATTCTGATAAAGAACTGATACGAAAGAAAATTCTCCCGTACCTTTCAGAGTAACAGATTGTTCTACCAGTCCTTTCATCTGTAGTACAGCGTTCTCTCCCTTTTTTACCTTAAATCGGATGCCTATGGCTCCGTTTTCCTGATCCGGAAGGATCTTCACCTGATAACTCAGGCGGTCACCTTCGCTCCTACCGAAACCTCTCCCCAGAATCGAACCATCGAGAGACGAAGCACTACGTTCTTCATTCCGCCGCCACCCATCATATACCAATCTGTATTGAGGCGATTTCCGAACAGGTTCATTCTCCGTATAATCAATGGCATTATACCATTGCAGCCGCGATGCTCCTGTAGCAGTTACCTGCGGATACGTCTCAGGATAGTCTATATAAGCCATCTGGTTCAGGACCAGATTCTGAGACATCCCTGTATTGTTGACACAATGTATTCCGACCAGTGTGCGGTTATCATCCAACACGTAATAAGTGACATCCGTATAAACCTTGTCCTTCCACTCCAGTTCATATCGGTAAGTGATGCGATTCACCTCCGGATTTATCTCCCATGGATAGTAAGACGATTCAAACAGGACATGCGGCACCAACTGGCGATTCCGATAATATCCAGGCATCACGGAGAAATCAAAACGTATTCCTTTACTCATATCAGGTATGTGCGAGATACCTGCATAGCGTTTGGAATAAGGTCCCCATGCATGTAAAGACGCTATATCATGGCTGTCCACCCGGGAGGGCAAAGAAGCCCCCATACAGTCAAAAGCCATGAAAGCGGCCAAAAATATCATCAAATATCGTTTCATCTATCTATTATTTATCGCTTGCTCCAACAAACAGATTGCAAAAACCATGTTGCAAGATCACTCTTCATTCCTTGTCGTTCCAGCACTGCAGGCAGTTCATTATAACTTTTCCAGAAATCAGCGATCAAAGCGGACATTTCGGAGGGAGCATAGGTCACTGCTTCACTCAAACTTCCCATTTTACCAAACTCTTCTTTAAAGACAATGTATGAATTACGATATTTCAGTTGTTCCATACTCTTCGCTATTCTTCGGGATGCTCCAAGAAGTCCATCCATATCGACCTTTTCAGACGGATAAACGATTTTAACCACCTTTTCCTGATCGCAAGCCTGAGCAGGAACATCGATCAAAAGGGCAAAATCTTCACCTGAGTACTGGTATTCAGCCGGACGCCCATTCACCGTAACAGACAGAGGAATCAGAGAAGAAAGCACCTTTACCTTAAACGGGCGGGCAAGGGGCATATCCTTATAAGCACCCTCACGTTTACCTATCACAAGCGTTTGTTCATTACCATTGCGGACAGAACTCAACTTAGTCACAGCATATTCGGATGCATAATTCTTATCATTGCCATTATCTTCGTACAACTTGAACTCGGCAGTATCGCCTCCACCGGGGAAAACCGTTACTGCCACCTCTTCGTCATTGCCATTCAGATTCATCACATTATCCAGATACATGGGCAATATGGCACCTGCCTTTATATAAATCGGATATTCATCAACGGCAAAAGAGCGTTCCACAATCTGATTCCCTTTCAGCAAAGCACCTGTATGCCATTCATACCATTCTCCTTCCGGCAACCATACACGCACCTGTGCATAGCCATTCTCTACCGGAGCAGTGACCGGCATAACCAGCACATCATCTCCGAACATATATTCATTTCGGAACTCATAGGCTTCCTTATTTTCCGGATAATCATAATACATGGGGCGGCAGAGTGAAATTCCGTCATCATACCCCTTGCGGGCCATCGTATAGATATAAGGAGCCATCACATAGCGTTGGCGAATCGTTTCACGAATGATGTCACAATATTCCTTATTGAACACCCAGGGTTCTTTATTCAATTTAGCCCCTTTCTGAGAATGCGTACGCATAATCGGGCTTAATGCTCCGAATTGTAACCAACGGGTATACATTTCGGGATCTATCTGACTACCGATATGTCCTCCTAAATCATGGCTCCAATAGCCATACAGCACATTAGAGGCAGTAGAATTGAAATAAGGCTGAAAATCCAATGATTTCCAAGAGATCACCGCATCACCGGAAAAGCCTACCTGATAACGATGGTTTCCTAATCCTCCCCAACGGTGATATAACATCGGGCGAGTCTCCCGGCGCTTTTCCATATCACTAAAGAATGCATAATTGATCCACCATGTATTACTCAGATTCTTCATCTTCGGGTCAAACATTCCCTGCTGCCAGTCCAGCCACCAGAAGTCTACTCCATCTTTCTCCATCGGACCCAGTATATTCTTAAACATACTCCGGATGAACTTTTTATTGGAATTAACCCAGGGAATCGTCTTCTTTGTCTCAGGATCGACACCCATGTCTTTCGCCATCTCCGTATATTTTTCTTCGTATGCAGCCACTCCGTCTGCCGGATGCAGATTGAGAGTAATTTTCAGGTCATTCTGCTTCAGATATTTCAAGAAACCTTGGGGATTCGGAAATAAATCCCTGTTCCAAGTCCAACCGGTCCAGCCTCCTTTACCCTTCTCGGTATAATGCCAGTCCATATCTACCACCAACACATCCAAAGGAATCTGATAAGTATTAAAATTATCAATTAGGTTACGGAACTCTTTATCAGAATACAACCAATAGCGCGACCACCAATAGCCAAACGCATAGCGGGGAGGCAACGGCATCTTACCTGCAAAGAGAGTGTAGTCTTTCAGAGCTTGCTTGTAATCATGCCCGTAAGCCATGAAATACCAGTCCTGCCCTCCATTGGCGGGACGTTCTTTCACCCACTCCCAATCCGGATCGTTATCGAACAGAAGTCCTTGTGAATCATCAATAAAAGACCAACCGTCGGTAGCCAGCAAACCGTCTTCCAACTTCAGTTGTTCCCCTTTCTTGGTATCAGCTACCCAAGTTTGAGTTTGCGTTTCACCATCCATTCCGTCCAGAGTGCGGTAAGTACCTTTCAGATTTCCTTTTTGCTGCACTCCGGGCTTCCAAGTGAATGGAAATGCCCCTTTCACCGCTTCAATCACTAGATTGTCTCCGGTAAACTGACCACTGTCTTTTTTATAACGCATCCTCATCTTAGAAGTCGTTATTTCAATCCACGCCCCTTTTGACTTCAGCTTGTAGTCTACATCCGGATAGAGGCGGTTCACCGCAACAAAAGATTTGTTATCTACAAATTTGCCATCCGGAGCATACTCTAAACGGAGTGTTCCATCTGAGATAACCGTAAAGCGCACATGGTTGTCAGCATATGCTATGTTCTGATGCATATCCTGAGCTCCCAACGATAACAAGATACCTTGTAACATACAAAAGGCAAGTATTAACTTTTTCATCATAGTAATATTGATATTTATGCGAATCAGGGGTTAAATAATGATTCATCGTATATTTCATCAGTTAGCAACTATACTTACAAAAAGTTCGTAAGTTTCTTCCTTTCCTGCAGCTACTCTTCCGACTCGTTGAATGAATCTGATTCAGTCAGGGACTGAATGCCTTTCACTCACTGACTGAATGCCTTTCAGTCCCTGACTCATTGTGCCCCCATCCAGAAGGTATCTGAGAGGGGGGAATGGTGGTGGAAAAGGTAACAAGACAAGAAATAAAAATTACACACAAAAACATAGATTGATTCATTTTTATCCCTCTTTTATTCCTTTCTGGTAGGTCGCGGTCCCATATAAGAACGCTTCATACCACCAAAGTCCAATACAACCTTCTGCAAAACGGTTCCAGCATCTCCACAGATGATTTTCACTGTATGCTTGCCCGGCTTGTCTATATGAAGGGTCGTCTTATTGATTCTGCAATTCTTCAATACGCTCTCATACCAGATCTGAGCATATTCAAAGGAAGAAGTAGACGGATTCATAACGGGACCCTCATCGATACATACGCCATATTTAGTCTCAACATTAGTTGCTTCATGTCCGGCATATCCTCTATCCTTGCTTATGGGGAAGGTAGGAAGTACATAGGTGTAAACATCTACCGATCCCTGTTCAAAAGTATAGAAATCATATTCCAGACGCGGTGTATTACGTCCCACCGTACGCTGTGCCTTTGCCATAGGATTACCCAACTGAACAGCTATATTCTCAAATCCCAGGTTCGGAATCACAATCATCTTAATATCATCATTCTCTACTTTACGGTGGAAACTTGCCGCATCCATCGCAACATATCCATTGTTCTCTACAAACAGAGTATCCATTTCGGCCAATGAAGGAGATGTAGGATTAAAGACGGAGATATAAACACTTTCTTTCTCACCACGGTCGGACATAATATCCAATGTACCAAGAATTCTCTCACCAGCCGGAACCTTTGCCCAGTCGATGGAAACTTCAATACGCTCTTCGGTAGCTGTCTCTCCGGACTTCTTGCTTACCAAAATCCAATCGTTTGTTACAGATGTTTTCCATTTCAACGGAGTAGCACCTTTATTGAATACATCTATATAGTAAGATTGGCGCAGGTAAGTATTGAAACATGGCAATGAATGGAAGCTTTGCAGACCTTTCAATACTGCCTCACCCTCGGCCATTACACCCAGAGAGGCTACAGGAGCCAGTTCAACATCTCTCAACTTCGGAAGTTCAAAATAAGCAGCCGCAAATCCTTGCTTCATGGTCATCACATGATTCCATTTACCGTCGAGCAGTGAGTTATATCCTTTGGTTATAACTTCCAGACTGTCATAACAAGCTTTTGCTGATTTCTTCAAATCCTTAGCCGATGCTCTTTGCTGAATAGCATACCAACGGTTTCTTTGTCCGTCCAGTACCATTCTGTTCAACAGTTCGCATCCCTTTACCGGATAATATAATGACTGATAGAAACATGCTTTCTGTTTCTCATCGGACATATTATTCAGAATATTCTCTACGATACCTCCAATACGGCGGTATTCGCTCAAACGGTTGTCCACTTCACGATAGTTGGTCAGTGAGAAGTCCGTATCCGTATTCCGTTCTCTACCATGTTTATCAGTCGTCCACTGGTAACCCCATCCCATAAATTCGGGTTTACGTGCAAAAGCCAGCTTATAGAAAGAATTGACTACATCCTGATACTCATTGCGGTATTGGTCGCCCAACATTCCACACAACCATTCTGTACGATAATTGGCTGCTCTTTCAAAGTTGAAAGCATCAATATCGAAAGCCATTGTCAGGAAGTAATCCACTGCGAATTCACATGACTTAATGTCACCGGCATTCAGTAACCAGATGCGGTCGGCTGTTGCATCATAGGCTTTACGAAGTTCTTCATACATCAATGTAGGAGAAACCGTATTCATCCAAAGGTGATCGTGAGGCTTGCCAAGATAAGAAGAGTGATAATATACACCCGAACGACCCGAACGTTTCTGTTCTTTCGGGCTACTCAAACGTTTCATATAACCGTAATTATCATCCGGCCAAATGATAGTTACATCATCCGGTAGTTCCAAACCTTCATCATATACGTCCAGTACCTCCTTATAAGGAGTAAATGCCTGGGGAATTTCTTCTCCCGGTTTACCGATTGCATCGATCAACATCTGCCTTTGCGCCATCAGAGCTTCCTGAAGCATATCCTTTCTATCACCCATATCATTGCTTGCATTCATGGCTCTGTCATGCAGTCCGCGCAATGCCAGCGTATATACATTTTCAAAAGGAGCGCATTCCTTCACACGGACATTGAGCACGCTGTCTACACCTTTTTTATTATTGATGTAATCCCATTCGCCCATCTTATCGCGTTTCCATTCACTTGCCGTATTAAACAATAACGGTTCGCAGTGGGAAGCTCCCATAAGGATAGCAAAGCGGTCTGCAACCACCCTGTTCTCCGGAATCCGGTGGAATGCCATAGATGCATCGTGCATAGCCGGACACAAATAGTTGGCCTGAAGCCGAAGCAAAAGCTCACAAACTTTGGCATAAGTCCGAGGACCGAAATTGCCCAATTCTTTCTCGAAGTTATCTCTTGACCAACGGTAAAGTCCCCAGTCTTCATCATTGATGAAGATACCTCTGTACTTCACTGTAGGTTCTTTAGAAATATACTTGTCTACTCTCAGGTGTAACTGATCCTTCTTTATGATAGGAGCATCCGCCCACCAGTACCAAGGAGACACACCGATAGTTCTTGATACAGAAAGCAACCCGTAAGCAGCACCTCTGCGGTCGCTACCTACAATTACCAATGCCTTGTCCACACCCGGAAGCGGATTGCGCACAAGCTGCACCAGATAGCTTTCCCAACGATTCTTCAAAGGTTCTACATCCAGTTTCTTCTTTGCAATCATCTGGTCGATCCACTCATTATGCCCCAAGGTACCGATGATAATACAGTTCTTTTGAGGCGCTTCTTTGGTAGTAGCAACGCCCAAAAGCTGTCCACTCACCTCTTTCACATCATTTGCAAATAGTCCTGCCGTAGTCTTTACAACTTCAAAGTCTTTTGCGTCATAGTACACGCAGGCTTTATCCTTCTTGCCAACGAGACTAAACACGTTAGATCCGCTACTATTCTGTGATAGCGAAACCTGAGCCAGTGCTGCCGAGGAACTCAGCAGCAACATGCCTCCTAATAAAATAGATTTAAAAATTCTCATGCTTTATCGATAATTATGAATTATTTCTCCATCAGGGCAACTACACACCAAAGGTAAGGGCCTTGTGCATGAAAATCACCGGTACGACGCGGACGATCATAATAGTATTGTTTGTCATTCTTCTTATTGGTACCTACACAAATCTCTCTTACCTGATTCTTCTCGGTCAGATAATTCACTAAAGCCATCCATGCCTTGCGAGCTGCGGGCGCATACTCTTTGGCATCCAGCCAACCGTTCTTTACACCCGTAATAAAAGCAAAAGTAAACATAGCAGAGCCTGATGTTTCAGTCCAGCATTCAGGATCATCCAGCAATTGGTTCCACAGTCCTTCCGGATTCTGATATTCCTTCAGACTCTTCATCATAGTCAGATAACCTTCCATGATGCGGGGACGGTCTTTGTGATTCTTAGGTAAGTAACGAAGCAACTCTGCCATACCTGCTGCCATCCATCCGTTTCCACGTCCCCAGTAGAAGGGTACATCCGGTGCATGATAGAAGAGACCGTTGGGACGTTGCAATTCATCCAGATACATCACCATCTCTTTGGCTGCACGATCTATATATTTGCTGTCATTGGTCACTTTGTAGGCATGCGTCTGCACAATAGTAATCATATACATATCGTCAATCCAAAGGCGCGTTTGCCATGAATAACCCTTCTCCGCCCACGCTTTCTCTTCAGGTTTTGCATCTTCGGGAACTTCCCATTGAGTATCAGCATAAGGCAATCCCACTTCTTTATAGCGTTCATCCTTCGTCACCCAATAAAGTTCCAGAGGCAAGCTACCGAACATATTCAAATCTACATGATTCTTGATAGGCAACAGAGCTTTTTCCGTCGTAAACAGAAGTTCAAATCTGTTCTGTAAAAGCTTCACAAGCTCTTGATCATTGGTGAGTGCGGCAAATTTCAATCCACCATTCCAGGTAAAAGTCTCCGGATAGCTAATCCATTTTCCGATATGAAGCATATGCTTTCCATCTACAAAATGATATGCCAGACGTTTACCTACTTCTTTGGGAGTATATCCTTCAGGAAAATCGGTCAACAAACTTGTCTGGGCAAACACCAACTGAAAAGGAAGCAAAAACAGTAATAATAACGACTTCTTACACATAAGGTTAATTTTTTATTTATTAGACATTAAGAAATACATAATTGTTATCATGGTATATCTCTTACGAGATGGTTACAAAGATAGCACGCAGCATCTTCTCAATAGAGAAGAAGCATTCCAATAAATAGAAAAAACATCTCAAAATCGCATAAAAGTCACAATTTTATTCCCAATAAAAGCACTATCCCCCTTATCCGGCAAAATCTTTCGGAAGTACTCCAAATTGTTTCAGGAAACATTTAGAGAAATACGAAGAAGAACTAAACCCTACCATATAACAGATTTCATTAATACGACTTTCACCTTCTTTTAATAACTGGGCAGCACGTTTCAAACGTTCTATACGCAAATATTCGTTCGGGCTCAAATCCAATACCCCTTTCATTTTACGGTAGAAACTGGAACGGCTCATATTCAGACTTTCTGCCATATCATCCATACTAAATTCCTGGTTCGACAAGTTAGAAAGAATAATCTCATTCAATTTCTTGATGAATTCTTCATCAGCCTTGGTCAGTGCCATTGTATTGACTGCTACAAAAGGAGATTTAGCAAAATCCCGGCGAAGCTTTTCCCGATTGTTTATCAGATTAGAAACCACAGCCAAAAGATATTCCGGTGAAAAAGGTTTCTCAATATACGAGTCCGCCCCTAATTCCATACCCTCAATCTTAGACTGAATATTAGTCTTAGCCGTCAAGAGTATAACAGGAATATGACTATAACCCACATTTGACTTTATTGTCTTGCACAATTCAAAACCATCCATTAACGGCATGACAACATCACTCACCACCAGATTCACAAAATTACCATCCAATGCTTCCAATGCCTCTCTACCATTAGTTGCCGTAACTACAGCATATTGGGATGACAACTGACGTTCGATGAAAGCGAGCATTTCCGGGTTATCTTCTACAACCAAAACCATATGCTTACTTTCTTTTGATTGTTTTCCCTCCGATTTATCATCCGAATATTGCTCACCAGATGCTTCTGTTTGTAACTCTGCATCCATATTCTCCATATCAGAGTCTAAAGTAATCACCGTATCCTGAATAATAGGAAGTGTCAGGACAAAGACATTGGCATCTTCACCCGGAGCCATAACCAGGGTCCCACGATGGAGTTCTGCCAGAGAACGGGAAAGAGCTAAGCCAATACCCGCACCTGTAGCAAGCTTTCCTTCCTCCTTCTGACTGAAACGAACAAAAGGCTGAAAAATCTCCTCTTTCATTTCATCGGGAATAATAACTCCATCATTCTTTGTCACTACATAAAATGCCTGTATCTCTATATCTACTTCCAACTTAATATGCATATAGCTATCGGCGTACTTCATCCCATTATTCAAAAGATTACTGATAATCTTCGTAAATGCTTCACGATTCACATGGGCGCAGAAATTTTCTTCAGGCAACTCCAGATTAAAATCAAGACCTTTCTGACGTGAAAGAGAACTAAAACGCATATAAGTTTCTTTCAAGATATTGGTAATATCACATTTAGTAAAGTTCAAGCTATAACCCTGACTCTCTACTTTCCTGAAGTCCAGGAGCTGATTTGTAAGGTTCAGTAATCTTTCCGTATTATGTTGCATAATATTCAGATCCTCGTGAGTCTCCGGGTCCAAATGCTTTTTCAAAAGAATATTCTCCAAAGGCCCTTTAATCAACGTTAGCGGAGTCCGGATTTCATGTGCCACATTGGTAAAGAAATCTATTTTAGCGTTATAAATCTCGCGTTCTTTTTCCTGCTCAAACTTCTCGAGTTGACGGCGATGCTGCCTGCTGCTGCGCTGCCTGAAATAGCAAAAGGCATATACAGAACCGACAATAAACAACAATATATAAATGCAATATGCCCAGAACGAAAGATAAAAAGGAGGAAGAATATGAATATATAGCAAATGTTCTTCAGGCCCCCAAATACCATCACTATTAGACGCTTTCACACGGAACACATAATCACCATGCCACAAATTGGAATAAGTGACAATAGGGCTTTCGCCCACAGTAATCCAGTCTTTATCAAAGCCATCCAACCTATACATCAGCTTATTCATTTTCGGCACCTGATATCCAAGGGCTGCAATACGGAAAGAAAATGAGTTTTGATTAGCCTGAAGAGTGATACTATCCGAGAAAGTGATGCTCTTTTCAAGAGGAGTATTTTCTTCATCTGCGCGGACTTCTTTATTGAACAGCATGAAATCTGTAATCACTACCGGTGGCAAGCTTTTATTCTCAGTAAATGTTTTGGGATTAAATACTACAAAACCATCAATACTACCCAGATAAATAGCGCCCGTTTCATCCTTATAACTGGAACGGTAGTTAAATTGATCACCAAGCAAGCCATTGGCCGTTGTATAACCCTTTACCTGTTTTGTTTCGGGATTAAAGCGTACTAACCCGCTATTCGTTGTCAGCCAGAATAATCCTTCTGCATCCTCTACAATTTGATAAACCACATCATTGGGCAGGCCATTGGATGAATTATAGCTGGTAAAGGTCTCCGTTTCGGGATGGAACAAGCAGAATCCTCCCCCTTGTGTAGTCAACCAGATTTGCCGATGTGAATCTTCAAAAATACTCAAAACTTTGTCATAAGGAAGACTCTCTTTATTACTTTCATTATGCACGTAGTTCTTCCATTTTTTTTCATTGACATTGTAGCAATAGGCACCATTCACATAGGTAGCTAACCATAAATTGCCACCCGAATCCTCTTTTATATCATATACAAACCTACCGGCCAACTCCTCTATTCTGTCAAAATCATCTGTCTGTTCA
>OFGQ01002086.1_pt1 | contig 12004 bp, 11 predicted proteins | sample 1521791 | NCBI WGS metagenome assembly OFGQ01 (sample SAMEA3504116, study PRJEB24116) | mouse gut metagenome | biome: mouse gut; feature: mouse-associated habitat; material: faeces | place: Denmark | collected 2011 | reverse complement strand
GGTTTTTTATAGAAAGGAGGAGAGAATGAAAAAAAGATTGTTTTGGCTGCTGGCCGGAGTGACACTGTTGTTTCTGTTGTCCGGATGCAAAGTGTCGGGACGGCCCCTGCCCGAGGGGATGGACAAGGACACTGTGCTGGAGGAAGGCCGGGAGATTGTCACAATGCTGAACGACCAGGATTGGCAGGGGGTCTACGACCGCCTGCGTCCGGACGCCAAAGAGGGGGCTTCACAAAAGGATTTTGAGGCGGCTATGCTGAAAAATCTGGAGAAAGCTGGAGCCTATGAGAAGGAGACCGAAGCTATGACCACGGGGCAAACCCTCAAAACCACCGGTGAGGAGTACGGCACAGCAGTATTCTACTGTAAACATGAGAAGAAAAGTGTCCTGTACCGTATCGCCTACAGTGTTGAAATGGAACTGATGGGCGTGGAAGCCCAGGTGCAATAGCCGGACAGTATGGCGAAAAGCATTACACCGTTATAATAAAACGAACAAATATTACGAATTTGGAGGTAACCAACATGAAAGAACCCAAACCTTACGGCTTAAATGAGCTGCGGGAGATGTTCCTGAAATTTTTTGAGAGCAAAGGTCATCTTCGTCTGCCCAGCTTTTCTCTGATTCCTCAAAACGATGCCTCTCTGCTGCTCATCAACAGCGGAATGGCCCCTATGAAGCCCTGGTTTACCGGGGAGGAAGAACCTCCCCGCCACCGGGTCTGTACCTGCCAAAAGTGCATCCGCACCGGCGATATTGAGAACATCGGCAAGACGGCCCGCCACGGCACTTACTTCGAGATGCTGGGTAACTTCTCCTTTGGCGACTACTTCAAAAAGGAAGCCATCCCCTATGCCTGGGAGTTTCTCACTTCCCCGGAATGGGTGGGCCTGGACCCAGAGCGGCTGTACCCCTCTGTCTTTGCTGGCAACGAGACTACCCCTGCGGATGACGAAGCCTTCCGCATTTGGCATGAGGAGATCGGAATTCCCACCGAGCGTATCTTTAAGTTTGGTAAGGCAGACAACTTTTGGGAACATGGTTCAGGCCCCTGCGGTCCCTGCTCCGAGATTTACTACGACCGGGGCGAACAGTGGGGCTGCGGCAAGCCGGGTTGTACCGTGGGCTGTGACTGCGACCGGTATATTGAGGTTTGGAATGTGGTGTTTTCCCAGTTTGACAACGACGGGGAAGGTCACTACGAGGAACTGAAGCAGAAGAACATTGACACTGGGATGGGCTTGGAGCGGCTGGCCTGTGTCTGCCAGGGAGTGGCTTCCCTGTTCGACGTGGATACGGTGATGAACATTACCAACAAGGTGAGTGAGATCACTCATGCCCACTACGGAGAGTCGAAAGAAAAGGATGTATCACTTCGAGTTATCACCGACCACATCCGTTCCGCCACCTTTATGATCTGTGACGGTGTCCTTCCCTCTAACGAGGGCCGGGGTTATGTCCTGCGCCGTCTGCTCCGCCGCGCTGCCCGCCACGGCAAGCTGCTGGGGGTCAATGAGCCCTTCTTGTACACCGTCTGTGACACGGTCATCCATGAAAACGAATGTCACTACCCCGAACTGCGGGAGCGGCAGGACTATATTACCAAGGTTATCCGGGTGGAGGAGGAAAATTTTTCCAAGACTATTGACGGCGGCCTGAGAATCTTTGCTGATATGCTCAAGGGGCACCAGGAGAAGGGAGAGAAGACCTTCTCCGGTGCAGACGCCTTCAAGCTGTATGACACATACGGATTCCCCGTGGACCTGACTTTGGAGATGGTAGAGGAACAGGGTATGACCCTGGATGAGGCAGAGTTCCACAAGCAGATGGAGCAGCAGCGCCAGCGGGCTCGGAAGGCCCGGGAAGCCCTGGGCGACCTGGGCTGGGCCGGTGTGGAGTTCGGCAAGGAGGTGCCCGCCACCGAGTTTGTGGGCTACACCGAGAACGTGGTGATGGATGCCAAAGTGGTGTCCATCGTGGCCGAGGGCCAGCAGGTGGACGAGATCGTCTCCGGCGTAGAGGCCATTGTTGTTCTGGATAAGACCCCCTTCTATGCCGAGATGGGCGGCCAGGTGGCCGACCACGGCCAGATCGTCTGCAAAGGCGGGCAGGGCCTGCAATTTGAGGTCACCGATGTGCAGAAAAACAAGGGCGGCAAGTATATGCACTACGGTAAGATGACCGAAGGTGTGCTCAAGGTGGGGGACGCGGTCACCGCTCAGATCGACCTCGACCGCCGGGCCGCCGTCATGCGGGCCCACTCCGCCACCCACCTGCTGGATGCAGCTTTGCGGAAGGTGCTGGGCGACCATGTTCATCAGTCCGGCTCTCTGGTGGAGCCCGACCGCCTGCGCTTCGACTTTACCCACTTCAACGCCATGACCCCGGAGGAACTGGCTCAGGTGAACGGTCTGGTCAACGACATGGTGCTCTTAGGCAGCGATGTGTGTACCGAGGTGCTCCCCATTGAGGAGGCCAAGAAGAAAGGGGCCATCGCCCTCTTCGGTGAGAAGTACGGCGATACGGTCCGGGTGGTGGAAATGGGCAATGGCTTCTCGGTGGAGTTCTGCGGCGGCACCCATCTGGACAACACCGCAAAAGTGGGCGTGTTCCATATCACCAGCGAGTTTTCTGTGGCCTCCGGTGTGCGCCGCATCGAGGCCACTACCGGCCGGGTGTCCCTGGAGACCATGAACCGCAACCAGGAACTGATTTTCAAGGCCGCCGCCGCCCTCAAAGCCAAGCCCGGAGAACTGCGGGAGAAAGCGGAGGCTGTGATGTTAGAAATGAAGGCCCTGCGCCAGCATGTAGAAAAGCTGTTGGCGAAGGAGGCCGCTGGTGAGACGGAACGTATCATGTTCGGAGCCCATGAGGTGGGCGGGTTGAAGGTGATTACCGCTACTATTTCCGATGCCGACTCCAACCGCCTGCGCCAGATGGGTGATATCCTCAAGGACCGGGACCCCAATGTGGTGGCTGTGCTGGCTGCGGTCAGCGGGGAGAAGATTACCTTCCTGTGTGTCTGTGGCAAGGAGGCGGTCAAACGGGGCATCAAAGCCGGAGATATCATCAAACAGGTGTCCGCTATCGCCGGTGGTTCCGGCGGCGGCAAGCCAGATTCCGCTATGGGCGGCGGCAAGGACCCGCTGATGGTGGACAACGCCTTGGCGATGGTAGACAATGTGGTATCCATGAAACTGGGGCTGTAAGGGAGGCGCAGGAGAATGAACCCTGAGTATCCTGTCTTTCAATATCATCCAGATCCCTTTGCGACCGGACTATTTCAAATGCAGAATGAGCCAGTCACCTGTCCTTGCTGCGGGCGGGATACCTCTGTCATTTACAAGGGCCCCTTTTACTCTGTGGACGAGGTGGAGAACCTGTGTCCCGACTGCATCGCCAGCGGGGCGGCGGCGGAGAAATTCGATGGCGAGTTTCAAGACAGCGAATCGGTGGACGAGGTGGATGACCTGGACAAGGTGGACGAGCTGATTCACCGTACCCCTGGCTACTGCGGCTGGCAGCAGGAGTATTGGCGGGCTCACTGCAACGATTTCTGTGCGTTTCTGGGCTATGTGGGCTATCGGGAACTGGAACAGATGGGACTGGTGGACGAGGTTCTGGAGGATCTGGATGGCTGGAACAAGGAGCACATCCGGGAGCTGACCAACGACGGAAGTTTTCAGGGCTATTTGTTCCGATGTCTCCACTGCGGAAAACATCTGCTTCATGCAGACTGCGATTAAGGAGGAGATTTTATGCTGCCTCAGGACCCCATCATTTTGCTCAGCTATGTCAATACCAAGCTTCGGGATGAGTACTCCACCTTGGATGAGCTGTGCGCCGCTCTGGATGCCGGCAAAGAGGAGCTTGTCCGCAAGCTGGAGGGTGTAAATTACACCTACAGCCCGGAGCAAAACCAATTTATTTAAAAGAGGAGGTTTTTCTATGTCCAACTGTTTATTCTGTAACATTGCGGCGGGAGAGATTCCGTCGAGCAAGGTCTATGAGGACGAACTGTGTCTGGCCTTTTACGACATCGACCCCCAGGCGCCTACCCATTTTCTGGTGATTCCCAAGGCTCACATCAGTTCTGTGTCAGAGATAAACGAAGAAAATGGAGCAATTGTGGCCCATATTTTCCAGGTGATTGCCCAGGAGACCAAAAAATTGGGTTTGGACAGTTACCGGGTGGTGTCCAATATCGGGGCGCAGGCGGGGCAGAGCGTGTTCCATCTCCATTTCCATGTGCTGGCGGGCCGTGATATGACCTGGCCTCCAGGCTGATGCGGTCATGTTCGTAAAGAATCCAGAGTATTTTCTTGCCATTGTCAAGGAGCGCAGCATTTCCAAAGCAGCGGAACGGCTGTATTTGTCTCAACCCTACCTGAGCCAGTATCTGGCCAAGCTGGAGAGCGAGCTGGGGGTGGTCCTGCTGGACCGCTCCCATTCTCCGCTTCGTCTTACTCCGGCGGGGGAGCTGTTCCATGCCTATTTGGAGCGGCAGAGCTATTTGGACCGGCAGCTGGTCAGTGACCTGCGGGACCTCCAGGACAAGAAGCGGCCAGTACTTCATATTGGGGTGTCCTCCTGGCGGGGCTCTGCCCTCCTGCCCGATATTCTGCCGGTGTTTGAGGAGCAGTACCCTGATGTACAGGTGGTGCTCCACGAGGCCCCTGTTCCAGAACTGGGGGCGCTGGCCGAGGCCAATGTGATTGATTTTTGCGTTATGCAGCCCCCCGGCGACCTGACAGAGCTGACTTACGAGCCGGTTATGCGGGAGCTGATTTTCCTGGTGGGCCACCGGGACCACCCGCTTCTTCAAGGGTTAGACAGTACGTATAACGCCCCAAAACCCTTTCCGGACCTGCGTCTGTTGGAGCATGAACGGCTTATCATGCTGCCCGCTGACTGGCGGTTGTCCAAGCTGCTGTATAACACCTTCTCGGTCCACAGTGTAGAGCCGCAAAATATTTTAGTCACCACCAATACGACTACCGCCATCAATCTGGCGTCAGAAAAGATGGGCTTTGCTTTTTTGCAGGAGAGTGGGATTCCGCGTACACCCTATTTGGACCGGCTGGCCTGCTTTACGGTAGGCGAACCACCTCTGGCCTGTCCGCTGGCGGTGGTCTACAAGAAAAACGGGTTTCTTTCACCGGCGGCCCGGGCCTGTATCAACCTGATCCAGGAGTTCTACAGCCGGTATGATCGAAAAACAGACCTTTGAATTTGGAAAAACGGAGTGGTACATGGTACCACTCCGTTTCGATTGATTGGGTCTGTTGTGCCGACAGCTCACTGCGGCGCTATCTGAAATAAACCAGCGGGTCTTCTGGAGCGTCCGCTTTTTCTACGGTTTGGGCATAGAGTACCACACCTTCATCCTCGTAGACATCGGCATGTTCCCACTTGATTTCGGCGGTGACGGTAACCCATTCTCCCTTTTTAAGGGAGCGAGCCTTGTCGTACTTGCAGAGGAAGCCGAAGAAGCGGATATCCTCCACACAACAGGTCATGGCGTTGCGGCCAGGGACAAAAGCTCCCCGGGGCAGCTTCAGTCCCGTCATGGCCTGGGCTTTGTAAGTGATGGTTTTACCGGTGTAGCGTTCAGGATGCTCCTGAATGTCCAGATACCAGATGCCATAGTCGGCGTCCTCCAGGGTGATGTGGGGCTGTTCCAAGGAGTAGGGGAGGATATCCTCTACCTCCAGTTCCTCGCCCTGCTGGTCCTCAAAGACAATTTCACACATCCGGTTGACGGCCCGAACGGACCGTTTCCATCCCGATAGAGGCATATCCGCTGTGCAGCGGTTGAACAGAACCATATCTGCGTTGGACACCATGTCGATAAACATAGACTGCATATTCTTCAGGTACATTTCAAAGGTTGAGCCGTCCACCACATGGATGGCCTGATACAGCCCCCAGTTTCGGGGGAGCTTCAGCTCAGCGAGAAGCTGTCCCGGCCACATGCCGTTGTACTCCAGAAGCACCCGCTCCGGCTGGTAACGGCGGTCCACCTCCCTCAGAAATTCGGTGTTCAGCTGCTCCGGCTCCTCGATAGGGATGAGGCGGCAGTTGCGCTGAGAGAGAAATTGAGCGTCATACTCCTCCTCGCCGTCCTCACACAGGAGAAGAACTGTGCGCTGACCATCGTTGAAGTAGTCCATATTCAATGTGTCACTGAGAAGTGTGGTCTTGCCGGCATCCAGAAAACCGGTAATCAGGTATAGGGGGATCCGTGAATCGGACATATTGTTTCACCTCATCGGTATGTTGATTGCTTGAAAAGGGCGGCCGCTCCGCTTGGGGCGGCAAAATTTCCCGGCCATCCGGCATGTTCATTTATGAACACCGGCGCTTAACCAATCGGCTCTTTTTATGCCAGCAAAAACAGTTTTTCTAGTTCAGCTTCGTTCAAATGGGAGCCGATAACACACAGACGGCCGGTATAGTCGGCGCTGCCCTCTCGAATCTGGAATTCTTCGGGGACTAAATCGAAATGGAGCCAGCTCTGCCCGTCCTCGCAGGGTACCATACCCTTAGCACGGAGGATATAGCCGTAGTCCTGCCCCATGGACAGGGCAGACAGCGCCTCTTGCAGTTCCTCGCGGCTGTACTTCCGAGGAGTTTCCCGGCCCCAGGCAGTAAATACCTCGTCTGCGTCATGGTGGTGATGGTGCTCGTGACCGCAGCAGGCGGTGCAAGTGTCGCCTTCATGATGATGTTCATGCTCGCAATGTTCGTGGTCGTGATGGTGATGTTCGTGCTCGCAGTGCTCGTGGTCATGGTGATGGTGCTCATGCTCGCAATGATCATGGTCGTGGTGGTGGTGTTCGTGGTCGATCTCCTCCATCAGCTCAAGGGCCAGGTCTTCTACCCCTTCCATAGCGGAGAGAATCTGCGCTCCGGTAAGCTGATCCCAAGGGGTGGTGAGAATTGCGGCCTTGGGATTCTTGGCCCGCAGGAGAATTACCGCTCCATCCAGCTTCTTTTGGTCCAGGTTCTGGGTGCGGGAGAGGATAATGGCGCAGGCGTGTTCCACCTGGTCGTTGAAAAACTCGCCGAAGTTTTTCATGTATACCTTAGCCTTAGCGGCGTCCACAACGGTAACGAAGCTGTTCAGATGTAAGCTTGCGTTTTCCGCCTGAACCCGCTCCACAGCGGCCACAACGTCGGACAATTTCCCCACACCGGAAGGCTCAATCACAATGCGGTCAGGGGAGAATTGCTCCAGCACCCGCTTGAGCGCCTCGCCAAAGTCGCCCACCAGGGAACAGCAGATACAGCCGGAATTCATCTCGGTGATTTCGACTCCGGCATCTTTCAAGAAGCCGCCGTCGATGCCGATTTCGCCGAACTCGTTCTCAATAAGCACAATCTTTTCACCTTTGAAGACCTCGTTCAGCAGTTTCTTGATGAGAGTAGTCTTTCCAGCCCCCAAAAAGCCGGAAATAATGTCGATTTTGGTCATGTTGAGTCAAGTCCTTTCTTAGTTAAGTTCAACCAAAGCCTCCCCCCCGTTCGGGGGGAAGGCTTTACAGGCGCTGTTTGGACATATTGGCGTGGTTCAAACAAGCCCTAGTTCCAGATTAAGCAGATGTTTTCCATCAGCCGGCAGAGCATCCCGGCGGCAACTTCGCGGGTTCCCGGGTCGGTAGGAGCCAGACCGCCCACAAGGGCCTCCAGAACGTCCAGATTTCGGGCGGGAATCTGTGCCCACGTGGCAAAATCGCGGTAGACTACAGCTTCCTCCAGCAGGAGGGGTTCCTGTTCCAGGCTGTAGCCGTCAATGCTGGCCCAGGCGGCGACTTTGGACAAGACGGTGACCATTTCCTGATAGCAAATAGTTTCGTTGGGGCCGAAGGTGCCGTCATCCCGGCCCGAGAGAAACCCCATGTCTGCCAGCGCGGATACTGCGCCGCCATACCAGGAATCCGCCGTTACATCGGAAAACTGGCTGTTTTTGCCGGCAGGCAGGTCCAGGGCGGAAGCCACCAGAACGGCGAACTGAGCCCGGGTGATCGTATCTTCCGGATGGAAACCGCCGTCCTCGTAGCCGTCCGTGATGAAGTAGGAAGCCAGGGTGTTGATTTCCCGGTCAAATTCGCTGTCCGCAGTGTCCGGGAAGGTGCGGGGGGAGAACTTCAAGCCCCGGTCTTCGGCCACCTGGTCGGGAGTGGTTTCGGTCCAGGTCCGCTCACCGGAGCCTTGATATAACTTGGCAGAGGGGGGCAGTGCTTCCAGCAGTTCAGTAAAAGCGACCCGGTGCTCGGCTGACGATGCCTCTTTCAAGTCCAGGTAGAAGGTCTGACCGGCCAGCTCCAGTTTCAAGGCGTTCTGAGCCCGGGCAGGCTCAGGGTAGGCGAGGAGCAGAGCGGCTTGCTCGGTATTTTTCGGGGAAATCAGCAGGGTAGGCAGGACTCCGACGATGTGGTTGGTGGCTCCGTCGGGGGCGAAGAAACGGTAGGCGGTGATCTTCATGGCCTCGCCGTTTACCATGTACTCGCAGTTGCGGGCCTCCAGGACAATCTGGGCGGTGCCCTTGCCGAAAGTGCGTTGACCCAGCGCAATACCTGCCTCGTAAGCCCGGATATCTCCGGCAAACAGCTCGGAACCGCTGGCAGAATGCTCGCTGGTGAGGACTATGACCGGCTTGTCCGTTACGGCGGGGATGCCAGGTTCTGCGTAGTAGTCCCCCGCGCCATCCCGGAAATAGAGCATGATTTTACCGCCGGTGAACAGGCCGGCTGCCGCAGCAGTGGCGCTGCTGTCGCCGCCGGGATTGGAGCGCAGGTCCACCACCCAAACGGCGGTGTCCTGGTTCATTTCCTCAATGGCCTCCATCATGTCCATCGGGGTGGTGAGGCCAAAGCTGATGCAGTCGATAACCCCGGCGCTGCCCGCCTGTTCGTAGGTGACGATGGGGATGTTCACCGCGCGGCGGGTAATGGTGAATTCCAGCAGCTGTCCGCTCCGGTTGATGGTGAGGGTGAGCTGAGTGCCCTCCTCGCCCACTACGGGACCGCGAGGGTCGATATCAGGGGGGAGGGTTGTGCCGTCTACAGCGACAATAATGTCGCCGGCCTGAATGCCTGCCTCCAGCGCGGGGGAGTCGGGCAGAACGGACATGATACGGTAGCCGCCGTCGTAGGCGGTCTCTACCGTAGCGCCTACGCCGACCACCGTCTGCCCGTTTACCGACTGGTTGAAAGATTGGTATTGTTCCGCGGTCATGTAATAGGTATAGGGGTCGTTGATGGCCTCCAGAACGGCGTCCAGAGAGTCCAGCTCCAGCACCTCTGGGGGAACGCCCTCTACATAGTGGACAGCCAGCAGTTCTTTGGCCTCATCCAGCTCCAGGGCAGAGGCAGGCAGAGCCGCCAGGGACAGAGTCAGACACAGAGCCAACAGCGAGGATAGCAGTTTTTTCATGTTTTTCTCCTTTGCAGGTGGGTGGCAGGAAAAGACTTCCCCAGAGGGGAAGGCTTTTCACTGCATGCAGAATCCAGATTTTATAGCTTCGGTTTTCGATAGGTGATGTCCTCACGTCGGGGACCGGTGGACACCATAGTGATGGGGGTATGGATGCACTGTTCCAGGAAATCTACATAGGATTTTGCGTGGATGGGAAGGGCGTCATAGTCGGTACAGCCCCGGATGTCACACTGCCAGCCGGGGAGAAGTGTAAATACCGGCTTGGCCCGAAGCAGAGCGGGGGTGGTGGGGAAGGAAGCTGTGACAGTTCCGTCAATTTCATAGCCGGTGCAGACAGGAATCTCCTCCAGATAACCTAAAACGTCCAGACAGGTGAGCGCCGCCTGTGTGGCTCCCTGGACCATACAGCCATATTGGGAGGCCACCGCATCGAACCAGCCCACCCGGCGGGGGCGGCCTGTTGTTGCGCCGAATTCACCCTGATCGCCGCCCCGGCGGCGCAGTTCATCGCCCTCCGGTCCGGTAACCTCACTGACGAAGGGTTCGGTCTGGGACCCGACGCAGGAGGAGTAGGCTTTGGTGACGCAGAGGACCTCTTTGATGGAGGTGGGCGGTACGCAGGCCCCTACGCAGCCGTAACCGGCCACGGTATGGGATGAGGTGGTCATAGGGAATATCCCCAGGTCCGGGTCCTTCATGGAACCAAGCTGACCCTCCAGCAGAATGTGCTTTCTCTCTGCCAGGGCCTGATGGACAAAGGTGACAGTGTCTCCCACGTAAGGGCGGATGCGCTCGCGCAGGGTGAGAAGCTGATCCATCAGAGGCTCTGCCGCTAAGGCGGGCTTGTGGTACAGATGGGTAAAGAGTACGTTTTTCAGCTCCACCGCCGCAGTCAGCCGCTCCCACAGAAGGTCTTCGGCAAAGAGGTCGCAGAGCTGAATCCCCGTCTTGGCGTACTTATCGGAGTAGAACGGGGCAATGCCGCTTTTGGTGGAACCAAAGGCTTTGCCGCCCAAACGCTCTTCCTCGTAGGCGTCTTGAAGAACGTGGTAAGGCATAAGCAGCTGGGCCCGGTCAGAGACCATCAGCTTGGGTGAGGGTACGCCCTGGGCTTCCACCTGCTCCAGTTCGTCCACCAATTTGGCAATGTCCAGTGCTGTGCCGTTGCCAATGACATTCACGATGTGAGGATAGAACACTCCTGAGGGCAGGGTGTGCAGGGCAAACCGGCCATAGCGGTTGATAATGGTGTGGCCGGCGTTGGCGCCTCCCTGAAAGCGGATGACGACATCGGACTGTTCGGCCAGCAGATCGGTGATTTTGCCCTTGCCCTCGTCGCCCCAGTTGGCGCCTACAATTGCTTTTACCATACTTATAAAAACCTCCGCGGTCCGGGTTTTGCAGCCTTTATAGGTTTGCCCTATCCGGTCCGCTTATGCCGTTATTATACTGCGCGTTCCAGTTCTGCGCAAGGGGGAAAATTACGAAAACTTCCGATTCGTCGGGTGGGGCGGGATTTTTGGGGGAAGCCCAAGGTCACCTTCTTCTCCCAGTTCCCCAAATCAAACTTTCCTCACAGACAGAATTGACTTTTCACTCAATTTATGCTATCCTGACAGAAATCTCTGGAAGATTTATCAAAGGAGGACATTTTTATGGACCTGAAAAACAGCAAAACAGCGGAAAATCTCCGCAAGGCCCTGGCCGGGGAATCCATGGCCCGCAACAAATACACCTATTTCGCCCAGGCCGCACGGGCCAACGGCGACGACGAGATCGCCGACGCCTTTGAGCAGATGGCCAAGAACGAAATGATGCACGCCAAGTTCTGGTTTGAACAGCTCTACGGCCGTCCGGACAATACCCAGAAATGCCTCATGCAGGCCGCCCACGGGGAGTACAGCGAGTGGCACGACATGTACCCTGACTTCGCCCGGCAGGCCCGCGAGGAGGGCTTGGAGGACATCGCGGTCATGTTCGAGAAGGTTGCGGCCATCGAGCGCAGCCATGAAAACCGCTTCCTGACCCTGATGACCAAGCTGAACCAGACCCCCAAGGCGGAAGATGTGGAGGAGACCTCCCCCACGCCCCGTGAGAAGAAAAACGGCTACCGCTGCCAGTTCTGCGGCGCGGTGTTTGACGAGCGCCCCGACGTGTGCGACACCTGCGGCGCAATCGGCGCATTCGAGTACGTGGAGTATTACGTCTGATCCAAAATACATACAGTAACGCAAGCGGACCGTCCCCAAAGGGACGGCCCGTATTTTTTACGCCTTTTCCGGCAGGAGCTTGATTGCGCCCAGCAGAGCCGGAATCATCTGCTTCTTGCGGCTCACCACGCCGGGCAGCACCGCAAGCCCGTCTGTAATCTGCACGCCGAAGGCCTGCTCCACCAGCGCGGCAGCGCCCTCTCCGGCCATCAGCAGCTCGGTGGTGGAGCTGCGCACGTCGGTAAACATGTAAAACAGGAAATCCAGCCCCTGCTTCTCTAACGCATTGGGCAGGTAGGGACCCACCAGGGCCTGGCTGGCCTTCCGGTTTTTCTCCGTCATGTAGCTGGCC
>OFGQ01002085.1_pt1 | contig 12009 bp, 9 predicted proteins | sample 1521791 | NCBI WGS metagenome assembly OFGQ01 (sample SAMEA3504116, study PRJEB24116) | mouse gut metagenome | biome: mouse gut; feature: mouse-associated habitat; material: faeces | place: Denmark | collected 2011 | reverse complement strand
GAAACGGGACATTTGACAAAAAACGGCGCACCATGTAAGAAGAGGAAAACGCGTTTTCAGGGAGGAGCAGGATGGAAGATTTTTTCCGGGTACAGGATTTGGGACTGGTGTTTTTATTGATTGTTTCAACATACTTTTCCATTCGGTATTTCGCACTGGAGCATGCTCTCCGGGAGACGGCATTGGAACTGGCGGAAATCCAGGACCATGTGCTTCAAAACAGAATCCTCCGTCTGCCCCTGCCGGACAAAGGACTGGAGCGGCTGCTGAAATCCATCAACGGCGCCCTGGAGCAGATCCGCAGGGAGCGCCTGGGCTATGAAAAAAGGGAGCGGGAGTTCCAACAGCAGATCGAGGACATCAGCCATGACCTGCGCACGCCCCTGACGGTTATCCTGGGGTATCTGAAATGGCTGAAAACGCCCGGAGGAAATCCCTCTTTCCGGTTTGAAGAATCCCTGGATGTACTGGAGCGAAACGCCCGGTCCATGGAGCATCTGGTCTCCCAGTTCTACGCCTTTTCCCGGGTAAACGGCGCGGATTTTTCCCTGGAGCCGGAACGTCTGGACCTGTGCAGGCTGCTGCGGGAGAGCCTTGCGGACAATTACAGCGCTCTGGAGAGAGACGGATTTTCCCTGGAAAGCCACTTGCCGGAGCATTCCGTTATGGTACTGGGAAACAAGGACGCCTGTGAACGCATTTTCGCAAACATGCTCCAGAATGCAGGAAGATATGCCCACAGTTATCTGGATGTCCGCATCCTGGAGGACTGCGGGCAGGTTCAGGTTGTTTTTGAAAATGATTCCGAGAAAATAAGAGGGGATGATATACCGAATCTTTTCAATCGTTTTTATAGAAATGATGCCGCCCGAAACAACGGAGGCTCCGGCCTAAGAGCCTGAGCCTCCGATAGGAAACGTTCGCGAGCGGTTATCCCTCATCCACGTTGTCGTCCACATCGGGCGTAATATAGGAATCGGGAGGCGTCAGCTGCAATACCTCCTCGTCCGTGAGGAAGTCCTCCTCGGCGAACTCCAGGTCGGAGAAGCGGTTGAGCGAAATCTGGTAGGTGGCATAGTCGTTCGGACCGCCCTTGTAGTCGCTGTCCTTCGAGTAGATACCGTAGATGCCCGTAATGGTGCCTTCCGCGCCGTCGCGCACGACGTTGCGGCCCGCGAAACGCGAATAACCGCTCGTGCGGACCATGTAGACGCCCTTGTCCGACGTGTAGTGCGGCTCAGGGTTGTAGACGAAGCAGACCGAACCGTAGAGGTTGGTGCTCTCCAGCGGATTGCTGAACGCCCACTTGTACCACGCCTTATTGACGATCGGACGGATGTCGGTGTAGATCCAGCTCGGGTAGATCTGGTCGTAGCGGCCGTTGCGCAGCGGCGCGGGAGTTACACCGTTCTGGTTCTCCACGCCCGCATAGTGGCATGCGATCTTCTCGAAACGGACCAGACGTCCGAAGTCCGCCTCGCCCAGTTCCGTGTAGTTCGTACTGTTCACCACCTTGATGTCCTCGCCCACGACCAGCGTGGCGGGCTCGCCCGGGAAGACGTGCGCAGCGATCTGCGGCGCCAGCTCGATGTTCGAATTGGCGTAGAACTTATGGTCGCCCACCGCATTATAGCCGTCCGTGGGACCGTTGCCGATGCTGAGCATCATGCGGTAGTTGCCGATGTAGAGGTCCTTGAGCAGCACGTAGACCCACTGCGACGGGATCTCGGTCCGCGCCTCGTTGTAGTCGCCCATGTGGTACTTGAGGTAGTTGCCGTTGGTCAGGCGCACCTCGATGGCTCCGGTGCCGTCGTAGAGGAACAGCGACTTGAAGATGTTGCCCTCCTCGTCGTTCGAAATCACCTTGCCCTTGATGTAAAGGTTCTCCTCGAAGCGGTAATACTTCGTGTTGCTCCAGCTCGAATTGCTTCCCGTGCCGCTCAGACCGCCGAACTTGTCGATGAAGTACTCCCGTTTCATGTCGGCGATCGAGATGTGCTCGGCACCCATGGCCTCGATGTCGGCATCGGTGTAGGGTTTGGCCGGCGACGGCTCGTCGAAGTCGTTGTAGCAGGCCGCGAGCAGCGCCGCCGTCACCGCCGTCAGTACTATTTTGAATGTTTTCATACTCTTCATGCGTTAATCGTATTTCGGGAATCAGAAGCGGAAGTATACGTTCAGGTAATAGGTCGTGCCCAGCATGTAGAAATACTTGGCCGGGAAGCGGGTGTAGCGCGTCGAGCCGTCCGTCTGGCGGCTCTTGTACATGCGCATCTGCTCGTAGCCGCCGGTGCGGAAATCCTGCGAGTTGAGCAGGTTCTTCACTTCGAGGCTGAAGCCGAGCGTGTAGATGCGGTGGATGTACCAGCTCTTGCCCACGTTGGCGTTCACGACGCATGCCGTGCCGAACTTCTCCTGATGACGGATGTAGTCGATGGCCTGGATGTCCAGCGGACCGCTGGCCTCGACATACGACGCGATGGCGGCGCCCGTGCGATAGAACGGGTTCATCGACAGGTAGTTGTTAGCGTAGATGTTGCAATCCACGCCCGCGAACCAGCTGTGGGGGCCGCGGTAGCTCAGGCCGACGTTGGCGGCCAGCTGCGGCGTGCTCTCCACGTGGAAGTTCTTCCAGTACACGTCCGACTCCAGGCGCACCGTCGCGCTGTTGTCGGCCAGCTGCACGAAGTGGGGGTTCGACGTATAGCGGAAGTCGCCCCAGCTCAGGGCGCCGTTGAACGCGATGCCGTTCCAGATGGGCACCTGCACGCCCAACTCAAGGCCGTAGTAGCGTTTGTCGATGCCGCTCATGGCGAAGTTCGTGAAACTGTTCTCCGTGTCGTCGTAGAACGAGATGACCTTCGACATGTCGGCCATCGAGGTGTAGAATCCCGACAGACGCGCCTTGATGTAGGGCAGGTTGAGGTCGTAGCTCAGCTCGGCGCCGAAGATCTTCTCGGCCGTCAGTCCGGGCGTCACCTGGTTGCGGGTGCGGGCCGACACGAAAGCCGACTGGAACTTGGGCGCATCCTGCATCATCAGAACGTTGGCCGTCAGCGCATGGGCTCCCGAGAAGCGGTAGGCGAAGCTGCCCTTCACGCGGTAGGTGAGGTAGTCGAGCGTCTCCGAGTCGCCGAAAGAGTCATTGGGGAAGAGACCCTTGCGCCACAGACCGTTGCGCCACATGGCCGTGTAGCCCAGCTCGCCGCCCAGCTCGGCATGGAACCCGCCGAACGAGAAGCCGTAGAGCGCCCACAGCCGCGCATCGCGCAGGTTGGCGTAGTAGTCGTACGAAATCTTGTCACCCTCCTTGGCCATCTTGGCGTGGCCGTGGCGGTAGTAGTAGTCGAGGTCGTTCTGGTATGCGAGCACGCTCTCGCCCAGGTCGCGCATGGCGAACTTGTCCACGTCGAGCCAGAAGTCGCCGCCCAGCAGGTCCTTCACCTCGTCGTAGTACTCCGTGCGGTTGATGCGGGCGCGCAGACCGCCCACCAGACGCGTATTGTTGCGGAACGTGTGCGCCACCGAAGCCGCGAAGTTGAAGTCGAGCTGGTCGGTGTGGCGCTCCTCGATGATCGTGTTCGAGAAGTGCGAACCCGGCGCTGCGGCCGACATGCCGCCCGCAGATGCGGGGTCGGTCTGCATGTTGGTGCGGTAGAAGCCGTCCCAGTCCATGCGGCCGGTCCACGTGCGCAGGATCTCGCGGTAGTTGTTCAGGTAGGTCTCCGAACTCTCGGGCGTCTCGCTCTGGGCCCAGCGGAAAAGCTGGTACGAAGGCATCGCGCGGTAGTAGTCCGGACGCGGATCGGCACCGTCGCGCCATGTGAGCGCCGAGTAGCCGTTGTAGCCGAAGCGGAATGCGGCCGCGGCCTGGAGGCGCGTGCGCTCGTCGATGTCCCAGTTGTAGGTCAGCATGGCGATCGGCTCGTGCGTGTCGCGCACGCGGCTGTTGCGCAGCTTGCCGTTCTGGTAGCCCACGTTGGGATTGTAGTAGTTGTCGCCGAAGAGCGCATAGGCCTCGTCCGTGGCGGCCTGCTGCGCACCGCGCTCGGGGGGCGCCGCCATGAAGGTGAGGCCCAGACGGTGGTTGCGCTCGGCGCCGAGCAGTTTCTCCACCGACGCGAAGTAGGCGTAGGAGTTATAGTACACGCCGTCCACGTAGGAGTTGCCGCCCTGACGCGTGGAGAACGAGAAGGCATAGGACCAGCCGTTGTCGAGCGCACCCGACGCATAGGAGGCCATCAGGCGGAAGCGGTACATCGAGTTGCCGTTCACCACGCTGGCGCGGAATCCCTTGCGCATCTGCGAGGCGCGGGCGTTGATGTTGGTCATGCCGGCCACGCCGCCGATACCGAAGTCGGTGGGCGTGAGTCCGGCCACGTTCTCCTGGTTGCGCGTGGCGTCGTTCAGGCCGCTCCACAGCGACCAGGGGCCGTAGCCGGTCATGGCGTCGTTGAAGCGCATGCCGTTCAGGTAGATGTCCGAGTACTGCGAATCGTAGCCGCGGACGTTGAAACGCATTTCGCTGAACTTGTACGAGGCGATGTTGTTGAACACATCCTTCGAAGCCGACAGCGACGAGGGCAGCGACTGCGCGTCGGTAGCCACCTCGGAGTCGAACTCGGCGAACACCGAGTCGTCGATGCCGTCCTGCACGTCGGGCGACATGACCACCGAGCGCAGGTCTTTTTCGATCTTATCGACACGCACCGCGATGTCGAGGTTCTCGTAGTCGGGCGTCTCGAAACGGAGTTCGTAATCGCCCTTGGGCAGATTCGCGATGCGGAAGCGGCCCTCGGCATCGGTCGTGACGACGATGCCGGCGGGTTCGACGACCACTTTCACGTTGCCCAGCGCGGCGCGGTCGTTCCGCGACACGACTTTGCCCCGTATGCCGCCGTCCTGGGCGTAGGCCGCAGCCGACGACACCAGCAGCAAGGTAAGGAGTAGATGTCTGATCTTCATATATTCTCTGTTTATATGGTTTACTTACCTATATATATGTATACGGGGAAATGGTCGCTGTAACCGCCCTGGAAGTTGTTGCCCACGAACGTGCGGAGCGGATACCCCTTGTACTGGCCCTCCTTCTGGATCATGTAGGGCGTGCGGAAGATGTTGCCGTAGAACCGGGCGCCGGGCGCCTTCTGCAACTTCAGCTCGCCCTGCGATCCGGTCGCCAGGTTCTCCGACACGACGATGTTGTCGAACAGGTTCCACGCGTCCTGGTAGGCCAGCGTGCCGTAGCCCGCCTTCAGCACGTCGATGTAGGGATTGTAATAGCCTCCGGGCTCGATCTTGCGGATGTTGCCCGCGGCACCGAGCGTCTCCACGATGCTGGCATCGGTGGCATCGTCGTTGAAGTCGCCCATCATGACGACCTTGGTCGCAGGGTTGATCGCCAGCACCGAGTCGGCGGCACGGCGCATGATCTCGGCCGCGCGGCGGCGTTTGGGCGCCGACGCCTCCTTGCCGCCGAGGCGCGAGGGCCAGTGCGCCACCATGAAGTAGAAGGGCTCGTCCTCGATGGTGCCCCACATGGTCACGATGTCGCGCGTGCGGAAGTCGGGCAGATCCTCCATCGTGAAGGGAATCGCCGCGCTGCCTTCGAGCTTGAAGACGTCGGGACGGTAGTAGAAAGCCACATCCACACCGCGGGCATCGGGCGAATCGTAGTGCACGATGCGGTAGTTGGCCGGCGCGAGTTTGGGCTGTGCGATCACGTCTTCGAGCACCGAGCGGTTCTCGATCTCCGACACGCCGATCACCGCGGGATAGTTCTTGTCCATGGCCGCCAGGTCGAAGAGCACGCGTTCGAGGTTCCTGATCTTCTTTCCGTACTTGACCGAATTCCACCTCTTGGGGCCTCCGGGCGTGAACTCGCTGTCGTAAATCTCCGGATCGTCGATCGTGTCGAACAGGTTCTCGAAGTTGTAGAACATCACCTTGTAGGGTTTCTGCGCGAAGCCCGCAAGCAGCAGCGCCACGAAGAGTCCCGAAAACAGCAGTTTTTTCATAAGGTTTTGGTTTTATGAATGTTTAATTGATTTTCCAGTCCGCAGGGTCGTTCTGGGCCTTCACCGCCTCGGCGGCCTCCGGCGCGAGGTTGCGGAAGAACGTGAAGCCGGTCAGCTCCTCGATCTGGGCGATCGACCGGGCGCACTGCCTGAGCGACGAGGGGTTCGAGCGGTCGTTGGCAAACCAGAACCCGATGCCTATCAGCTCGTCGGCCGAGCATTCGGCGACCGGCTTGCCCGTATTGCCGCGGCGCGTGCGCAACAGCACCTTCCAGCAGTTCGAGGGCAGTCCGATGCGGTTGCCGCGGCGGTCGGTGGTCGTGCGGCCGTCGCCGAAAAAGGTGCCCGTGACCACATAGAGCGTGTCGCGCACCATATTCTCGCGCACCTTGTTTTCGAGCGTGCCCCAGATGCCGCTGTTGAAGTCGCCGTTCTGCGGCATCATGTTCGTGGCGTAGAAGGTCTGTTCGTTCGTGGGCACGGTGCTGTAACGGTCGGCCGAGGGGCACTGGTGGCCGCGGGCGAGGCCCGTGCCGTAGCCCTGCTCGACGTACTGCTGCGCGCTCTCCGGAATGGCGGGAGGCTGCACGTTGGGATCGTAGCTCCAGGCATTCGTGCGCCCCACCGAGGGCGTGGTGTACACCGTGTGCAGCGGATAGGCCACCCAGTGGGCTACCCTCCTGTTGCGGTCGTAGCAGATCGAATAGTTGCGCACATAGTCGCCGTTGGCGAGCGTCGTGTAGTAGGTTTTGTAGGTCCAGTCCGCTTCGGAACGGAACACGGGCTGCTCGGCCCATGCCTTGTCGTATCCGGCCGAAGGGGTATATTTGCGTTGGGTCAGTGCGACCTCGAATATTTCGCCGTTGGAGAATCGAACGCTCACGAGGGCCGTGCGGTCCTCGGAGGTCGTATTTCTTTGCAGGTAGACGAACACCACGGGCACCACATCGCCCTCACGTTCGGTCACCCGACTGTCCTGCTCGAACGAGAGCCATTCGGCGCCTTCGGTCACAGTCGCTGCGAACGTAAGGCCCTCGCCGGTGAGCAACAGTTGATTGCGGGTGGTTTCGCAATCCACCACCCCGTATCGGAATGCGGCCGAAGCCACGGATGTACCGGAGTCGCCGCTGTCGCCGCAGGCAACGGCACAGAGAGCCGCCCAAAGGACGACCGGTACGTACGACGACATTTTCTTGAAAAAATTCATGCCGCAAAAGTTGAAAAAACGGCTTCCGACAGAACCTCGTTCCATCGGAAGCCGATCAATGAATCAATTAGTTATAAGCAAGTTCGAGTTTCACGAACTGGGCGTTGTGCTTGCTGGCGATGTAGATGCGGTACTTCTCGCCCGCGGTCGTTCCGACCAGATCGTAGGTATATTCCAACTGACCGTTCAGCTGTTCGAGCTTGATGGCTTCACCGCCTGCGACCGGATTGTTCGCAGCATCGTACACACCCACCATCACGCTCTTCGAAGCGTTGGTGCGCGTGGTCAGCGTGACCGTAGCAAGGGACTTGCCCTCCACTGCCGGAAGCTCGATGTAAGCCCCCTCCTTGCCGTTGATGACGTAGGGATCCGTGTTGTCGTAGGCCATGTAGTAGCCGTTGCCCTTGCTGCCGACGAACGTGAACTCGTGGCCGCCGAAAACGTATGCCTGAGCATCAACCTTCTTGTTCGCGGAGAGCTCCGGGAAATCGGCGGGATAGTTCGCCTTTACGGAGAAATCGGCCGTAATCACGGTCTCGTCGCCCGACGCGGGCTTGGCCTGCGTCATCGCCACGGTCTTGGTATCCACGGCAGCGCCGTCCTTCATCAGGCGCACGGTCAGCGTGCCCTTGACAGCGGCTTCGGTCGTGTTCTCGGGAGCCGTCACGGCGATCTTGTCACCGGCAACGCTCACCGTAAAGTGCGTGTTGTCCGCCGCAGCCTCCAGCGTGCAGCCTTCGGCATTGACCGTCGAAACGTTCACCTCCTTCGTGGCGCCCGCAGCCTCGAACGTCAGCGCGTCGGGCGTCACGGCAGAAATGGCCGGAGCCGAGCTCAGGAACGCATTCACGTCGGCCACGGTCTGGGGGCAGATCTGCGCATTGTTTTTATATACGGTAGCATAGCCCGTCACGTCGCCCGTGGCGTCAGCCACGTACTGCGTGCCGACCAGGCCCGGCATGTTGGCCTGCACGAAGACGGTCAGGTCGCTGCCGCCGGCAGTGAAAGTGTGGGTGCCCCAATCCTTGGCCTCGCACCATACGGCCGCCGTGGCCGGAGCCTTGGCGCCCTTGACCGTCACACACATGCCCTGGAACGAAGCCAGGTCCGAAGCGGCAACCGTCACCGGAACGACGGCCTGTGTGCCGATCTTCTCGATCACGCACCACTCGTCGCCCTGGCTGCCGGTAACCTCGTACAGTCCCTGATAGTTCACGATGCGGGCCTTGCCGGCCTTGAGCGTCACTTTCACCTTGTCGCCCTTGGCGAATGCGAACTCCTTATCGTTGGGGTTGGTGTACTTGCCGCTGCCGTAGAGCGTGATGCCGTTGCCGGCGGTCGTAGCGCCCGGCGTCATCACCTGCAAGTTGTTGTTGTTCACGTTACCGCCCTGCTTGTCGGTCACGATCACAGCCTCGAACGTACGGTCCGCGGACGCATCGAGCACCGTCTGCTCCGCGGTCATCTTGGCGATGATCTCGGGAATGGTGATGGCCACGACGTCGCCGCTGCCGCCACCGCCGAAATTCACGGTCTGACCGCCGGGGCCCGTCTCCAGCTTCATGTCGTCCAGACGGTAAACCGAGCTCGTCTCGGCCAGGAAGCGGATGTAGAGCTTATCCACGGCCTCGGCCAGCGTGAAGTCGGACGTAGCGCTCACCCAGTAGGGCGTAGCCTCGCCGCCGGATACCGTATACTCGATGTCGGTCCAGGCCTCGCCGTCCTTGCTCAGCGACACCTTGAATTTCGAGGGGTCGAACGTGTTGTCGTACTCGCCGGTGGTCTCGTTCTTTTTCGAGCACGAGCTGATGAAAGTCAGCTTGAGCGCCGTCTGACCGGCTGCGAGCGCGATGCCGTTGGCCGTGAACGAGGTGGGAGCCGTGCCGAAGAAGATCTCGTTATGGCCCGAGCCCTGGTTCTGAAGACCCGAAGCACGCACCGTCGTCTTCTCGGTGCCGGTGTAGGTCACCTCGGCGGCACCCATGCCCTCCTTGGTCCAACCGGTGTAGTCGCCGATCAGGGTACTGCCGCTCAGCGCCTCCGTGCCGCAGGTCTCCGACCAGATCAGCTCGCCCACCGGAGCCACGCCGCCGGGGGTCTGCTCCACTTTCACGGTCTTGGTATCGACCTCCTTGAGCACGCCCATGATGCTGGCATACGAGGTCACCTTCAGCTCGACCGAATGCGCCGTCTGATCGGCACCTACCGTAACGGTGATGGTACGGTTGCCGCTACCCTCGGTCTCGGGCGTCAGCGCCAGCCACTCCTGTCCCTCGGCACCCGTGATTTTCCACATGCCGTCGCACACGACCTCGAAGGTCTTCGCACCGCCCTTCTCGTCGAACTTCAGCTCCGTGGGAGAGACGTCCAGCGTCGGGACGAAGATGGGGTCGTCGTCGTTGTCCGAGCACCCCGGGAAAGCCAGGGCGGCAGCCGCACATACGACTCCGCACAACCACCTGAAAAGATGTAGTTTTTTCATAATGATAATATTTTATAAAAAAGGTTTTCCGTTTGCAGCCCGCAGTCGCACCGCCAAATTTTCTTTCGGAGAGCGACTTGGGGAATGTAAAAGTAGGAATTATTTCGCAACTAACAAAATCCGGCGTCCTTCAGGCGGTACATTTTCCGGACACACACGGACACACCGAACCGGAGAGTGCAAAAACCGTGCACACTCCGGTTGCGGAATCGTTCTTGTTTTCAACGGATTCTGTCGAGCGACCGCACGAGCAGCTCGTCGCGGAAAATAGCCCTTGCGGCCAGCCACGCAAAGAGCACGCCCACCAGCGGAAGCGCCGCCACGGGCTTCAGCCCCTGGAAGTCGGCGACCCCGTGGCCGAAGAAGAAGTAGGCGGCGAGCATCGTCTCGGCACCGGCGAGCAGCACCATCTCCACCACGCAGAGCCGCACCTGGAGCATCCGGCGGCGGAACAGGAAGATCGTGACGAGCGGCAGCGCGCACGCCGCCGCCAGCGCGATGCCCGTATAGACGGGTGCGCGCAGCACCGCAGTGCCGTCCGCCGAGCGGAGCGCGAAAGCATAGAGATCGTAGCGTTCGCCCCCCACGCCGAACCAGGCCAGCGGCACGAACAGCGTGACGGCAACGAGGGCCGCCACAACGAGCAGGTAGAGTGTCTGTATTCTCTGAATCATTGTTTTTCGATTTTTTTGTCGATCAGGTAATCGTTGCGGTTGCTCGCGCCGCGGTTGATCAGCTCGCCCAGGAATCCCGCCAGAAAGAGCTGCACGCCGAGCACGATGGCCAGAATGGCCAGGTAGAACAGCGGCTGGTCGGTCACGGGACGCAGCGGCACGTCATGGGCCTGTTTGTAGAGCTTGGCGCCGATGACCCACGCCGTGGTGGCGCCGCCGAGCAGGAACATGACCGTTCCGAGGCTGCCGAAGAAGTACATCGGCGAGCGTCCGAAATGGGACATGAACGACACGGTAATCAGGTCGAGGTAGCCCTTGATCATGCGTTCGAGGCCGAATTTCGAACGACCGTACTTGCGGGCACGGTGCTCGACCACCTTCTCGCCGATGCGCCGGAAGCCGGCACGCCGTGCCAGAATCGGGATGTAGCGATGCATCTCGCCGTAGACCTCGATCGACTTGACCACCTTGCGGCGGTAGGCCTTCAGTCCGCAGTTGAAGTCGTGGAGCCGGATGCCCGACACCGTGCGGGCCGTCCAGTTGAAGAACTTGCTCGGCCAGCGCTTGCCGATCGGGTCGTGGCGCCGTTTCTTCCAGCCCGACACCAGGTCGTAGCCCTCGTCGAGGATCATGCGCCGCATGGCAGGAATCTCGTCGGGGGAGTCCTGGAGGGCGGCATCCATCGTGAAGACCACCTCGCCGCGCGCCTCGGCGAAACCGCAGTAGAGCCCCGCCGACTTGCCGTAGTTGCGTGCGAAGCCCACGGCCCGCACCGCCGGATACTGCGCCGCGAGCCGCTCGATGACTTCCCACGAACCGTCGTCCGAGCCGTCGTCCACCATCACGATCTCGTAGGTCAGCCCCTCGGCCCGGGCCACGCGGTCGATCCACGCCGTCAGTTCGGGCAGCGACTCCGCCTCGTCGTACACGGGCACGACGACCGAAACATCGGGTGCAGCCATCGCCTACTCGTTGTTCCGGGAGAAGACCTCGGGTTTGCGCGACGCGAACGCCGAAACGAACAGACCGAAGAACAACCCCTTGATCAGCGACCCGAAGATACCGCTCGCAATCAACCAGATCGGAGAATGCGTCATGCGCGTCGCCATCTCGCCGACCAGCTGCATCTGGTCGCGGGCGTAGATTCCGGTAGCTTCGACAGCGGCGAGCGTCTGCGCCATGATCTCCTCGTAACGGGCCTCGAAAAGCCAATTCACCGCGACGATCTGGTAGGCGCCCGCCAGTATGCCCTCGAAAAGCGCCATGAAGAGAATGAACTTCAGACAACGACCGTAGCTGCACCCCTCCGCGGCATCGTACCGCGCGGCGTGGCGCTTGGTGAAGGTGTAGAGCAGCGTGACATAGACCGCAACCGACAGAAGACTCAGCCAGCCGCTCTGCCAGAACATGCCTGCCACGGCGAACACGATCGCCACGATTCCCAGGAACGTACCGTAGCGCACAGCGTCGTTCCGAAGTGTTACTTTTTCCATAATCGAGTGTTTATTTTCGTTTTACATCGTTCATCGTCATCTACCCCGCGCATCGTCTCCGCACGCTGCGGGCGCACACCGCGCCGCAAGGCTCCGCAGTTTCCGATGCGGAGGCCCCTCCGGTGTCTTTCACGTA
>OFGQ01002081.1_pt1 | contig 12012 bp, 9 predicted proteins | sample 1521791 | NCBI WGS metagenome assembly OFGQ01 (sample SAMEA3504116, study PRJEB24116) | mouse gut metagenome | biome: mouse gut; feature: mouse-associated habitat; material: faeces | place: Denmark | collected 2011 | reverse complement strand
GCTCGCCCAATGCGGCAAGGGGCGTCTACATTGAAGAAGTCCTCTATGTGGCAAGAGGGAATGTCATAGAAGGATACAGTCTGAAGGACTATAAAAAAGTAGATGATATCATACTGTAAAATAGAGTTAATTGCATGAAAAATATATTAAAATCAGACAATTAATACGGAAGGAAAATATAATTAAAATACAAAGAGAAAAATTAAAAATAGTGTTGACAAATATGGGGCCAAGTGATATCATAAAGTCAATCAAAAAAGACAATAAGTTTTGAAAAATATAAGGAAGGAGGCTTACTCCAATGGACACAGTGATTCATTCAACAGTTCAATATGTCAGTGGTATGGCAGATGAAGGTTCCCAGAGAATAAGCCTTGACTATAGAGGACAGAGATAAGCCGGTATTTGAATGAGATAAAAAAGTCGGAGAAGAAAGAGCCGGATATAGAAGAAGATTCACATTTGCAGGCATATTGAAAAGATACCACATTATAGTTCAGGAAGATTTGAATGATGTTAGAATATGTCAGGAAGGGACATTAGCTAACGAATCGGATTTATACCAGAGGGGTGGAACCATTGATTCCGTAAGGAATGTATATGGGATAGAAGGGTATAAGGAGAGTGAGTGGGAACTTGAATCAAGAGGAATCCTCCGCTTAATATATGTATATAATAAAATTTCATAGAGATTAGGGCTGCTGTAGCGATATGGCAGCCTTTTATTGTGTGTGTGCAGGGGCGCATATGATAATTGGCAGCTTTGCTGCACGCACCCCGCGCGGCGAGTAGGGGAAGAGGAATCTTCCCTACTCGATTGTAAAAAGTATTGTCTCATTGCATGTGGTAAAGCATATCTTATATAGTAGGAGAAAAAATGCGCTTTTTTTTGACATTGTACATGGCGTATGATAGAATGATAAACGTAAAAGTGTAGAATATTGCAGTTTTAACAAATTTTTTGAGGTGAGAAGTTTGGATAAATATGAATATAGGGTGAAAACAGAGCAGATGCAGGAGCATATGGAGAAGAAGCAGTACAAGAAGGCGATGGAGATTGCCGACACGATTGACTGGCGGAGGGTCAAGAATGTTTCTACTCTGAATACGGTAAGTGAGATTTATGAGTATAACGGCGAATACCAGAAGAGCCGGGATATTTTATTTGTTGCGTTCGATCGGTCTCCGGGGAGCAGGAAGATCGCGTATCGCCTTGGGCTTCTGGCTTTGCGGATTGGTGATATTGAAGAGGCTGCGGATTGTTATGAGGAGTTTGTGAAGCTGGCTCCGAAAGATCCGAATCAGTATATTTTGAAATATAAGATTTTGAGGGCTCAGGGTGCGCCTTTGAGCGACCAGATTGCCGCTTTGGAGGATTTTAAGAAGGCGGAATATATCGAAAAGTGGGCGTATGAGCTGGCGAGGCTGTACCATGAGGCGGGGATGACGGCGGAGTGTCTGGAGGAGTGCGACGACCTGATTCTGTGGTTCAGTGAGGGGCGGTATGTGTATCAGGCGATGGAGCTGAAAATGCAGTATAAGCCGCTGACTCCGCTGCAGCAGGAGAAGTATGACTCACGTCCGGGAGCCTCTAAGAAGTCCCGCGCTGCAAAACGGAATACTACGGCGAAGACGCCGGTTCCGTTGGAGGAAGTGATCCGCGGGGAGGCTCCGGTCAGAAAAGAGGTGCTTAGGAGGGTGACGGAGACGGCTCTTCGGGCAGATCAGGAGGCGTTAGAGGCGGAAGAAGCGCAGGAAGAAAAGGATGAGCTTACGGAAGGGGAAGCAAGCGTAAGGCAGAATACGTCTGAACTTGGTAAGACGAAGTCCATTTCTAAGGTCGTGAAGGGAGCGACGCTGCAGGAGGCGCTTGCCAATGGGATGGCGCTTGCCAATGGAATCCGTAGTGTGGAGAAGACGGTTGCAAAGGTGAAAGAGGGAATCCGTCAAGTGACCGGCCAGATACATATGGACGCGCTTGTAGAGAAGCGTGGGGCAGATGCCAGGAAGGCTGAACCGGAGCCAGAGAAGGAACCGGTTCAGGCGGAAGTAAGGGAAGAAAGGAAGGAATCGGCTGCCCCTGCAGCCCAGGCTCCGGGAGCTGTCAGGGCTTCAAGAAGACCTTCGCCAAGACCATTAGATAAGAAGACAGATGCGCTTCGTGCGACCGGCCAGCTGCGGATTGAGGAAATATTGCAGGAGTGGGAGACGAAGCAGAAGGCCAATGCGGAGGCGATTGAGCGTCAGAGAGAGGAAGACGATGAGAGGCTTCGCAGGGAGCGGGATGAGATCGGTCTGCGTAAGGAATTGGAACGCCGTGAGGCTGAAAGGAAGGCGGAGGAGGAGAGAAAGGCGCTGGAGACAGGCGCGACTCAGAGGATTACGCCGGAAGGCCTGCAGAAGCTTGCGGAGAAGGAAGCTTTGAGAAGAGCTGCTGAGAGGAAGGCGGCGGAAGAGGCTGAGGCCCGGAAGGCAGAGGAAGAAGAAGCCGCGAGGAAGGCGGCGGAAGAAGAGGCGGCAAGAAAGGCGGCAGAGGAAGAGGAGATCCGGAAAGAGGCAGCCCGGAAAGCCGCGAGAAAGGCAGCGAAAGCGGCGGCAAGAAAGGCAGCGGAGGAAGAGGCTGTTCGGAAGGCGGCGGAAGAAGAGGCAGCAAGAAAGGCGGCAGAAGAAGAGGCAGTAAGAAAGGCAGCGGAGGAAGAAGCGGCAAAGAAGACGGCAGAGGAAGAGGCTTTAAGAAAAGCGATACAGGAAGAAGTAGCGGAAAAAGCCGAGACAGAGAAAGAAGAAAAGGAAGTTGTAGAGAAGAGTGCAGAAGAAGAGGCGGCTCGGAAGGCGGCAGAGGAAGAGGCGGCAAAAAAGGCGGCAGAAGAAAGGGCTGCAAGGGAATTTGCACGAAGGGCTGCGGAAGTGAGGGCTGCGGAAGAAGTGGTCAGGAAAGCGGCTGAGGCGGAAGCGGCAAAGAAAACAGCGGAAGAAGAGGCAGTCAGGAAGGCAGCGGAGGAAGAGGCAACTCGGAAGGCGGCAGAGGAAGAGGCTTTAAGAAAGGCGATACAGGAAGAAGCCGCCCGGATAGCAGAGGAAGAAGAGGCAGCGAAGAAGGCAGTAGAAGAAGCTGCAAGAAAAACGGCAGAGCCGAAGCGTCAGGCGGCAAAAAAGAAAAAGGTTAAGCAGACTACGAAAGAAAATATTGCGGCGGAGCTGCCGGAAGATAAGCCGGTTATTGTGGCTGGCGGTAAGACGCAGAGGATTCCGGATGATATTGTCAGGTTGATGGAAGAACTTGGAGGAAATTCAGCTGAATTCGGAGATATGGATATTTTCGGAGAACCGGCAGCAGATGAAGAGTTGATTAGTGAAATCGTTGAGAATAGATATCAAGGACAGGAGGGGGAAGAGGATATTGACGATGGTGATTTTGACGAGGATGACCTTGGCGTAGATGATTACGGCGAATATGAGATGGAGGACGATTTCGAGGAAGAATTTGCGGAAGAAGCCAGCGGTGGAAAAGGAGAGATTGAGGCGGAAGCGCTGAAAGATATAGAAGAAGATTTTGATGAGGCTGATTTTGCAGAGGACGATATAGAAGACGGCTTTGGGGAAGAGTCGGAAGAGTTTGAGGAAGAGGATTTCGGAGAGGAAGAATCAGAGGACTTCGAGGAAGAGGATTTCGGAGAGGAAGAGTCTGAGGAGTTTGAGGAAGAAGATTTCGGAGAAGAAGAGTCTGAGGAGTTTGAGGAAGAAGATTTCGGAGAGGAAGAGTCGGAGGACTTCGAGGAAGAAGATTTCGGAGAGGACGAAACGGAGGAGTTTGAGGAAGAAGAGGGCTTCGGGGAAGAGTCTGAGGAGTTTGAGGAAGAGGACTTCGAGGAAGAGTCTGAGGAGTTTGAGGAAGAAGACTTCGAGGAAGAGTCGGAAGAGTTTGAGGAAGAGGACTTCGAGGAAGAGTCGGAAGAGTTTGAGGAAGAGGATTTCGGAGAGGAAGAATCAGACTTCGAGGACGAAACGGAGGAGTTTGAGGAAGAAGACTTCGAGGAAGAGTCTGAGGAGTTTGAGGAAGAAGACTTCGGGGAGGATGAAACGGAGGACTTCGAGGAAGACGATTTCGAGGAAGAGGACGATTTCGAGGAGGAGGACGATTTCGAGGAAGAGGACGATTTTGAGGAAGAAGAGGACTTCGAGGAAGAGTCGGAAGAGTTTGAGGAAGAGGACTTCGAGGAAGAGGATTACGAAGATGAGTTTGATGATGTAGGAGATTACATCGAAGATTCTGATGCGGATTATGGCGAGGATGAATTTGACGAGGAAGAATTCGACGAAGATGAGTTCGAGGAGGATTCGGAGGAAGAATTTGAAGAAGAAGAGTTTGAAGAAGAAGAACTTGAGGAGGAAGAGGACTTCGAGGAGGAAGAATTCGACGATGATGGTGAGCTTGAAATCGAGGAACCGTCAGAGGCGGAGATTCAGGCTAGAATCAAGAAGTCCAAAGGAAAAGGCGTTCCGTTTGATACGGGATTCGTTGTTACGGGCCGGTATGATTTGAGCGCAACCAGTGAGATTGGTCTGAAAGCGGGTCTTACGGAGGAACAAAAGAAATTGTTCTCCTATTTTGTCCCGGTCAGAGGTATGAGCGAGCAGCTTGTTGAGGTACTGGATAATGACCGGAGAGCAAGGAAAGAGGGAACTTCCAAGACGGGCAACCTGTTGGTAGTTGGACGAAAAGGTTCCGGGAAGACTGTGCTTGCGGTTGATATTGTGAAGGCTATCCAGAAACAGAGGAATCTGAAACAGGGCAAGGTGGCAATTGTGACCGGCGAGTCGCTGAATAAGAAGGAGTTGACGAATATCATACAGAAACTTCGGGGCGGTGCGATTATCATCGAGAAGGCTGGTAAATTGAATTCCAGGACGATTAAGGAACTGAATCACTTAATGGAGAAGAAGACGGGTGAGCTATTGTTTGTACTGGAAGACCAGAGGAAACCGCTGGAGCGTATTCTGACGGCAAATCCGGAATTTAAGAAGAAGTTTACTTCCAGGCTGGAACTTCCCGTATTCATTAATGACGAGCTGGTTACGTTCGGGCAGACTTATGCGAAGGAGAATGGCTATAAGCTGGATGAGATGGGAATCCTTGCACTGTACAGCAGGATCGATGTGATGCAGCGGGAGGATCATGCGGTTTCGGTTGCAGAGGTCAAGGATATCATGGATGAAGCAATCGAGCATTCCCAGAAGGCGAATGTCAAGCATCTGGCGAGAAGGGTGTTTGGTAAGAGTACGGATGAATCTGACAGGATTATCTTGAAAGAGGAAGACTTTAAAATCTGATTTTGCGTCCGCGGAAAGAAAAAAGGGGTTTTGGCTGGTAAGATTAGCCAAAACCCTTTATTTTTGCTCCAGTCTAAAGTATAATAAGAGTAATATCGCAACAGAATGTGAGGGATGACTATATGGCAGTAAAAAAACCAAAACCATATGAAATCGGTGAACTTGATCAGTATCTTTTTGGGCAAGGCAATCATTATGAGATTTATAAGAAGCTCGGCGCCCATAAGGTGAAGAAGGGCAAGAAGGAAGGCGTGTATTTTGCAGTGTGGGCGCCTCATGCGCGTTCCGTGTCTGTGGTGGGTGATTTCAATGAATGGAATATGGAAGCGAATCCGATGGTGAGGGAAGAGCCTCTTGGCATATACACTTGTTTTATTCCAGATGTGCAGGAGTATGCTCTGTACAAGTTCTGTGTGGAGACGTTCCAGGGAGAGTTTGTTTTTAAAGCAGATCCGTTTGGTAATTATGCGGAGTTAAGACCGGGAACGGCATCCAGGATTGCCGACCTTACGAAGATTGCATGGACGGACAATGTATGGTTGGAGAACCGTAAGACATGGAAACATACGGAGCAGCCGATGTCGATTTATGAGGCGCATATCGGGTCATGGAAGCGCCATCCGGGAAGGGAAGATGAAGGGTTCTATAATTACCGGGAGTTTGCGAAGGAATGTGTCAAGTATCTGAAGGATATGGGGTATACGCATGTGGAGCTAATTGGGATTGCGGAGCACCCGTTCGACGGTTCCTGGGGATATCAGGTTATTGGGTATTTTGCACCGACTTCCCGTTATGGAACGCCGGAAGATTTTGCATGGATGGTGAATTATTTCCATCGGAATAAGATTGGGGTAATCCTTGACTGGGTTCCGGCGCATTTCCCCAGGGACATCCATGGACTGGCTGATTTTGATGGTACGCCTACTTATGAATATGCAGATCCTAAGAAAGGAGAGCATCCTGACTGGGGGACGAAGATTTTTGATTATGGGAAGAATGAAGTGCGTAATTTCCTGATTTCCAATGCCTTGTACTGGGTAGAGCAGTTCCATGTGGATGGGCTGAGGGTAGATGCTGTGGCGTCTATGCTTTATCTGGATTATGGGAAACAGGACGGGCAGTGGATTGCGAATAAATATGGCGGCAATAAGAACCTAGAGGCGATTGATTTCTTTAAGCATCTGAACTCGGTGATGCTTGGACGGAATCCGGGGGTGGTTATGATTGCCGAGGAATCTACGGCTTGGCCGATGGTTACGGGCAGTGTGGAGGATGACGGCCTTGGGTTCAGCCTCAAGTGGAACATGGGCTGGATGCATGATTTTACGGAGTATATGAAGCTAGATCCTTATTTCCGAAAGGATCATCACAACCAGATGACGTTTGCTATGAGTTATGCCCATAGTGAGCATTATATTCTGGTGCTGTCCCATGATGAGGTAGTGCATCTGAAGTGTTCTATGTTGAATAAGATGCCTGGGCTTGGGTTTGATAAATATGCGAACCTGAAGGTCGGTTATGCGTTTATGATGGGACATGCCGGGAAGAAGCTTCTGTTTATGGGACAGGAGTTCGCACAGCTGCGGGAGTGGAGCGAGGAGAGAGAACTTGACTGGTTCTTGCTTGGGGAGGATGAACACAAGCAGATGCAGAACTGGGTGAGAGATCTTCTTCATCTTTACAGGCGCAATAAGGCGATGTATGAGCTGGACGACAGTTGGGAAGGCTTTGAGTGGATTAATGCGGATGATGCCAGCAGGAGTATCTTTAGTTTTGTGAGACATTCGAGAGGAAAGAAGAAGAATCTGCTGTTTGTATGTAATTTTACACCGATGCCGCGGGATGATTACCGAGTGGGTGTGCCGCGTAAGAAGCAGTATAAACTGATTATGAACAGTGATGATGTGCAGTATGGCGGGAAAGGCGAGGAAAGACCTGTAATTTATAAGGCCGTGAAGAAAGAATGTGACGGAAGGCCGTTTTCATTTGCTTATAAGCTGCCGCCGTATGGGGTTGCGATTTTTGAATTTTAGAGGATATTGACTCCTAAGTGAAAAAATGCCTGAGATAGCTGGCGTGAGAGCTTGCTGTCTCAGGCTTTATTATTCTTATTGTTTCCTTATTGGAAGGAGACTGCCGACAGGGGATTATGAGATGTAAATATAAAAAATAAGCAAAATAATTGAATTAACCTAAAAATGAGGGTATAATATAAATAAAAATAGACAAAGTAAGGAAAGGAGGGTGCAAAATGGAGAAGTATGCATTGGAACATCAGGTGACGGGTGAAGAGATCAGGCAGTGCCGAAAAAGACTTGGACTGTCTCAGGAAGATTTTGCAAGGTTTGCAAATGTTTCAAAGAAGACAGTGGAGCGATGGGAGTACAGCAAGACTCCGATTAGCGGACCGATTGTGACACTCGTGAATATTTTGAGAGAACACCCTCAGATTGAGGAAGAGAGAAAGATACCTGAGAGAAAGACAAGGCTTAGGCTGTCTTATATGTTCCGGGATGAGTTATGTACCGTGATTGATGTGGATGAGAGAAATCGGGATGTGGAGGTGGTTAATTATACGAGGCATCTGCTGAAGCGTGCATTCGGGAAGATTGAGAAGCCATCTTATCAGCAGTATGAAGAGTTTCTGGAATCCAGATGTTTTCCGCCTACGCGGGATAAGATGAAGCTCGTGCTCCGTGAGTATGATATTCCGTTCTATGATCCTATGATGATTATCGAGAGGACGGAAGGCAGGATGGCAGAGGACGATTTCTGGATACGGGTTGAGAGGTAATGGATGATAGAGTTATTTGAGCAGGACAGGAAGGAAGAAACGAGGCATTCCTCTAAGGGGAATCAGTTGAAGTGGAATCAGGGGGAGTACTGGTATAAAGCGGATTATACGGGGTATGAGGGGCTTGCGGAGTACATGGTATCGCATTTACTGGGATATTCGTCTCTGGGACGGGAAGAGTTTGTCAGGTATGATACGGAGAAAATCCTGTACAGGAATCAATGTTATACCGGATGTAGAAGCCGGGATTTTTTGAAGGCGCCCTCAACAAAGAAGTCTGGGAACTGGCAGATGATTACGCTGGAAAGATTGTTCTACAGTTACTATGGAGAAAGTCTGTACAGGAGTATTTTCAGAATCAGGGAGCATGAAGAGCGATTGAAGTTTGTGGTGGAGCAGGTGGAACGGATTACCGGGCTTTCGGGTTTTGGCAGATATATGTGTAAGCTATTGACCGTCGATGCGTTATTCTTGAATGAGGATCGGCATACGCATAACATTGCCGTAATGTGGGATGGGGACGTGGGGTATGGCTACTGTCCAATTTTTGATCAAGGAGCGGCGCTTCTTGCGGATACGGCCATGGATTATCCGATGGGGCAGGACGTGATTGAACTTATGCATAGGGTGGAAGCAAAGAGTTTCTGCCGTTCTTTTGAAGAACAGCTAGATATTGCTGAGACGTTGTATGGAGATGGGATGCACTTTTCTTTTGGGGAGAAGGAGGTACGGGAATTGCTGGAGAAGGAGGATGTGTATCCGGAGCAGGTGAAGCAGCGGGTGTTTACGGTTCTTTTGCAGCAGAGGCGGAAGTATGGGTATTTATTTCGGTAGAGAGATTTTCACAAGATAACATCCCGCTGTGGAACTGGCGGAAAGTAGGTGTTTCACGGCAGTTCCACAGCGGGATAGCGTCGGTTGTTGTTAAATTTGTGTACGAAGGCCTCCTGCCCCGGCAGGGGCATAAATTAGGGTATGCCTGGGTATACATTATTGTGCGTTTTCTGTATCTGTTCCGGTTCCGTCGGCATTTGTACCATTTTCGGTATCGGCTGTATTGTTGCTTGTTTCTGCGGCATTTGCCGAATCGTCGGAATCATTTCCGGTTTCTTCATCTGTCGGTGTGATTCCGTTGCTGCTGTTATCAGGAGCTTGGTTGTCGGCCATATCGCCGGATTGGTCTGTATTGTCAGAATCGCCGGATTGGTCTGTATTGTCAGAATTGCCGGATGCATTTTCTGTATTGTCTTCGCCGTCCTCCATGCTCTCGGTGTCTTCTTTGGATTCGTCCTCGTCTTTGTCGCTGCCGCCGAAGAGATTCTTGAAGAACCCTGTCACTTTATCCCAGAATCCGCCTTCGTCCTCGTCTTTGTCGGCTTCATTGTCTTTGCCGGAGGCTTCCAATGTGCTGTCGATTACTGCGTTTTCTCCAAGTACTTCGTCTTTGGTATCGTTGATGATGCCGCCGTCGCCATTATCGGAACCGCCTGTGAAGAAGTTCTTTACGGAAGTCCACAGGTTTTGGAAGAATCCGCTGTCATTGACTTTGCCTTCCAGATTATCAAGGGTCTGTTTCAGAGAGTTCACATCGTAGTCATACTGGGAAATGTTCTTCATCAGTGCGCTGATTTGTGCCATCTGCTCTTCGGTCAGTGTTATGCCCTTGTCTTTTGCTGCGTCTGTAACGGCATCCTTTATTTTGTCGGCATCGGTCAGGTCATTCTCGATGACTTCTTTTTTCACTTCGTTCATCAGTTTCTCGGCGTCTTCTTTGCCGATTGCGTCGGCAAGTGCGCCGGTAGTTACCAGCTCTTCCGTGGCGGCGGACTTCTGTTCTTCGCTTAAAGTCTCTCCGCTGGCTTTCTCGTATGCCATCATGATTCCGGTCAGTGCGCCTGTGCCGGATACCTCAAATGGGGCGGCTGCTACGACGTTGCAGTTCTCTACACCTGAGGTCAGCAGGGTGGATGCAATCATGGAGCTTGTCACAAAGGTCAGGTTCCCTACTTTGACCTGGATACCGCCGCTGGTGGTGGGCTCTACGTAGGAACAGCTATAGGTCTGCGTCCCGATTTGGGCTTCGGAGGCGATGCCCTCCATGTATTTCCGTTCGTCGGTGTTTGTTACTTCGATGGTATTCACAGCCTCGGGTGTGGTTCCGAAGTAGTCGTACATTGATTTTTTCTGTTCGTCTGTCAGGTTTGCCCCGATTGTGACAACCTTAGCTCCGTCTGCCTGTGCCGCCATGGGAAGGCTGGCGCAGGTGAGTGCGGCTGCTGTGATAATTGGTATTATTTTTTTTATATTTTTCATATTGTCTGGTGTTTGACCACCGATACCCCCTTTTTGTCTGAGTATTCTGCTTTGAATCTCCCCTAATATAACACATTCTTCTGTATTTGCAAATGAAATAAGACTTAACTATTTCTAAAGATTTTTTGTAGGCGGCGTTCAAACACGTCTTCATCTATGATCCCCTGCATGCTGCCAAGGAATTTCCCGTTCCGGAAAAAGACGTATGTGGGAACGGTGTCCGCATCGTAATCGGCGGCGAGCAGAGGGGATTCGTCGATTTCTACCTCACAGAACCGAATCCGCCCCCGGTATTTTCTCTCTATTTCTTCTACGATGGGTTTCATCATGGCGCATTTTCCACACCAGACGGCGTAGAACATGACGATGACCGGAAGCGGTCCCCGTGTTGTCTCTGTGGAGAAATTTTGGGATGTTAAATGCTGCATTGATTACACCTTCCTTGTTGTCAGAATGTTCTTTGCCAGTCAGCAGCCGGGATTCAGGGTGCGGTATACTTCATCCATGGATTTTTTCAGGCAGAGGAGTTTATTGTGGAGCCCTTTTCTGTGGTAGGTGAATTCGCATATTTTCTGCCGGAGGTTTTTCTTCCTTTTTTTGTGTCCCATGTGCATGCTTCCAGACATAAGTTCTTCTATATTATATATGCGGGGGGAGGGTGGAGTGTGAATAAAATTATAAACAATTAGTGTTCCCGTATGGCAATAAGTTTATGAATCGGATTCCCAAGTGAGGAAAATTTTTCTTCATACTCCGTCATAATATTCCCCTGGTTCATTTCCGTATCATGATGCAAATCGTAGGTACACCCATCCAGGCGAAAATCCGTCGAAGCGTTTACTTCTGCGACGGAGAAATCAAAGAGCAGGCGGTTGTCTGTCTTAAATTCTATCGTACCCCCATCTGTCAGGACATTATGGTAACGGGCGAGAAACTCTTTGGACGTAAGCCGTCTTGCGGCATGCCTTGCCTTGGGCCATGGGTCGGAAAAGTTCAGGTAGATGCGGTCGATTTCCCCGGGAGCAAAGGCTTCTGTGACGCTGCGGGCATCCATGCAGATGAAGCGGATATTTAAAAGCGGCGGCTGGATTTCATGAAGTTTCTCCACTGCCCGCAAAAGGACGCTTGAGTACCGTTCGATGCCGATATAATTAATCTTTGGATTCTGTGCGGCAAGAGCCAGAAGAAACTGCCCTTTCCCCATGCCGATTTCCATATGGACTGGATTGGTATTCCCGAAAACTTCACACCATTTCCCCTGGCAGTCCGCTTCATTTTTAACAACTTCTTTACATTCCTTCAGCACGCTTTCAGCGCGTGGTATATTTCTAAGACGCATATGCGATTCCCCCTGTTTTCAAGCGTTTCTGTATGTTTCTTAGTTTATAATGGGGGATGGAAAATGTCAAATGAATATAAGTGTGTGAAAAACGTAACAATTAAAGGTTTTTTTGTTGATTTTTACTATAGAATTTTGAAAAAAATGGAGTATATTATAATTGTGTGCAAATCAGCGGGATATACTGGCAAAAACCATGTTATTTTTGTCTGTCTGTATCGGCGGGGGGGGGGGG
>OFGQ01002076.1_pt1 | contig 12044 bp, 6 predicted proteins | sample 1521791 | NCBI WGS metagenome assembly OFGQ01 (sample SAMEA3504116, study PRJEB24116) | mouse gut metagenome | biome: mouse gut; feature: mouse-associated habitat; material: faeces | place: Denmark | collected 2011 | reverse complement strand
CCTTCAGATTATGAACAGGTTAGTTCAAAAATCCATCCACTCCGGCTTCACATTTATTATTAAACAACCTCTTAATCCCCCTGCCCGAAAGCTATGGATGTTCAAGAAATGATTGCCGAGAATCTGCGGCGCAACCTGCTGCTGAAAACGGATTATGATCCGCTGACGGGACGCGGGGCATGCGGCAGCCAGATACGCACTTCGGTGGAGTGGGAAGCCGCACCGGTATGGCTCCCAGTCACCATGCTGAACGACCCGCAGTTCCGGCTGCTGAAAAGCCGCGAGGAGTATGTGACGCTCCGGTTCCGCCACGATTTCGAGTATTGGTGCGCAACCTGCGTCAAAGTGCGCCAGAAGCTCACCGGCGAAATTGACTCGCTGATACTCAACGCTCCGCAGCGGCGCATACTGGCCGAATTGGAGAAAGACCGCCTTGAAAAGAAACCGATCAGGATAATTCTGCTGAAAGCGCGTCAGTGGGGAGGTTCCACTCTGATTCAGATGTATATGGCATGGATCCAGTCGGTCCTCCGCCGCAACTGGCACAGCCTTGTGACAGCCCATGTCAAAAATACAGCCGCGACACTGCGTCAGCTCTATTCGACCACTCTCGCCAACTATCCCGAAGAACTCTGGGACGGCGACGAGAAACCGCGCTTCCGCCCCATGCCCGACGCATCCAACACCCGCATAATCTCCGGCCGGGGATGCAACGTCACCATTGCCTCGAGCTTCTCGCCCGACAGCATTCGCGGCATAGACCTCTCGATGGCCCATCTGACCGAAGTGGCTTTCTGGAAGGATTCGGAATGTATAGACCCGGCCGACATGCTCCGGAGCATCTGCGGCACCGTTCCTCTGGCTCCCGACACTCTGGTAGCCGTGGAATCCACCGCCAACGGAATGGGCAATTTCTTCCATTCCGAGTGGCAGCGCGCCGTCGGCGGAGAGTCAGTGTTCCGGCCGGTATTCGTTCCATGGTATGAGATAGGCATCTATCGTCTTCCTGTGCGCGATCCCGGGCGCTTCATAGAGGAGATGGACAGCCGCGAGAAAGCGTTTTGGGATAAAGGGCTAACACTCGAAATGATAGCATGGTACCGCATGAAGCTGCGCGAAATGGGCGACATAAGGCTTATGCAGGCCGAATATCCGACCGACGCCGTAGAAGCGTTCGTCTCCTCCAACACCGATGTGTTCAGCCCGCGGGCCATCACGGAGCTGAGGGCCGGATGCACCGGCGAGCCGGAGAAAGGCGAGGTGCAGGGCGAGACACCGCTTGGCGAAGGCGCAATCAGGAACGTCAGATTCGTGCCCGACGAGTGCGGGTCGCTCAAAGTCTGGGAGCGGCCCGAAGGAAAACCGGCCCGCAACCGCTATGTGGTGGCCGTCGATGTGGGCGGCCGAAGCAGCGGAAGCGACTGGTCGGTCATCGCCGTGCTTGACCGCACTCCCCGTGGTGGCGGAGGTCCGGCCGTCGTGGCGCAGTGGCGAGGACACTGCGACCACGATATTCTCGGATGGAAAGCCGCCGCCATAGCCCGATGGTATCACGAAGCGCTGCTGGTCATCGAGAGCAACACTCTCGACGCCGCCTCGCAGGGATCCTCCCAGCTGATTCTCGAGCAGCTCAACCGCGTCTATCGCAACCTCTACACCCGGCAGGTCCTCGACGGCTCCTCGGGGAGCGAACCGCTGAAAAGCCGCGTCGGATTCCACACGAACCACCGCACGAAGGCGCTCATCATAACCATGCTCATCGCAATGGTGCGCGAAAAGGCCTACAGGGAGCGCGACCCCGACGCGCTGACCGAAATGTCGGTCTATCGCCAGCTCCCCTCGGGCAACTTCGCCGCCAAGAAAGGATTCCACGACGACATACTGATGACCCGCGCCATGGGGCTTTACGTCAGCACCACCATGCCCCCTCCCAGAACCTTCGACATAGACGATTATCTGTCTCCCTGGTGATTATTTCAAAAATTTTACATATCTTCGCGGAATAAACCGTAATCTCTAACTTTTAAATCCGACATACAATGGAAAATCTTCAGAACATCATCGCCCTTTTCGACATCGAAGGAACTCCCGTAGAAATCTCTCCGCTCGGCAACGGCCTCATCAACGACACTTATATCGTGAAAACCGCTGAACCTGAAGCACCCTCCTACGTGCTCCAGCGCATCAACCATAACATCTTCACGAACGTCGATGGTCTCCAGAACAACATCGTGGCCGTCACCAACCACCTCCGCAAGAAACTCGCCGAAGAGGGTGCTGACGACATAGACCGCCGCGTCCTGACATTCATACCCCTCAAGGACGGATCGGGCAAGACCTACACCTGCCTTGACGGAAACTACTGGCGCGTGTCGCGTTTCATTCCCGATGCCTTCACCTTCGACACCGTTGACGCCCACTACTCGCGCATGGCCGGCGAGGCCTTCGGAAACTTCCAGGCACAGCTCGTCGATATCCCCGACACCCTCGTCGAGACAATCCCCGACTTCCACAACATGGAATTCCGCCTCAAGCAGCTCGACGACGCCATCAAGGCCAACGCCGCAGGACGCCTCGCCGAGGTTCAGCCGATCGTTGACGACCTGCTCCGCCGCAGCGAATACATGACCCAGGCCGAACGCCTTTTCCGCGACAAGAAGCTTCCCAAACGCGTCTGCCACTGCGACACGAAGGTCAACAACATGATGTTCGACGCCGACGGCAACGTCCTCTGCGTAATAGACCTCGACACCGTCATGCCCTCGTTCATCTTCAGCGACTACGGCGATTTCCTGCGCACAGCCGCCAACACCGAGGCCGAAGACTCGCCCGAACTCGACAAAGTTGAATTCCGCATGGACATCTTCAAGGCTTTCACCGAAGGCTATCTCAAATCGGCAGCCGGATTCCTGACCGACACAGAGATATCGCTCCTTCCCTACGCCGCCGCCCTCTTCCCCTACATGCAGGCCGTCCGCTTCCTGACCGACTATATCAACGGCGACACTTACTACAAGACGACATATCCCGAACATAACCTCGTGCGCACCCGCAACCAGGTACGTCTGCTCGAGTCCATCGAAAAGAACATGCCCGAGATGACCCGTTTCATCGACGCCAAAATGGCCGAGATTGCAAATTCAAGTAAATAATAGGTGGCTAATCAGCGAAAAAGTTGTATATTTGCAGACTGAAATCCCGCAAATTCATTAATTAACCAATATTTTTTACTTTTAAACTACAATGCAAAAAGGAAAATTAGGAAGTGCTGTGGCCGGGATATTGGCTATCTTCTTGGTTATCATTTGCCTGTTCTACATTTCCTTCACCCTTGTGACCAACCACTGGGAAAACAAGGCGAAGGACTATGCCGTTTCCGTTTCAGGCGATCCCAATGCCGTCAGCGATTCCTACACGAAAGCTTACAAGCACTACATCGATTCGATTTCCGGTGAGACAGTCTGGTTGGGCTACACCTACGCCCAGACCCAGAAACTCGGAGTTGGCCTCGGCCTCGACCTCAAAGGCGGTATGAACGTGACGCTTCAGGTCTCTGTCCCCGACATTCTCCGCTCCATGGCAAACGCCGAAGGCAACCCCTATTTCGAAACTGCCATCCACCGCGCCGACTCTGTGGTGAAAGCCACCCGTTCCAACGACTACGTGGCAATATTCTGCAAGGAATACCGTCAGCTTGATCCGGCCGGCGACTTCTCCGTCATCTTCAAGGATCAGGTTAAACGCGGCGAAAACGACCAGGCCGCCGAGGCTACCCTCAAGCAGGAGGTCAAAGACCGCGTCAGCAGCTCTACAAATGTGCTCCGCACCCGTATCGACCAGTTCGGCGTCGTCGCTCCCAACATCCAGGAGCTTGAAAACGACGGCCAGATCCTTCTCGAGCTTCCGGGCGTCAAGGAACACGACCGTGTACGCGAGCTCCTGAAAGCTTCGGCAAACCTCGAATTCTACGAGACAATGCCCGTTGCCGAATTTGCCGCAGCCCTCGCCCAGCTCAACAACGCCATGAAGGCTGACTCGACAAGCAACGGTAAGACTCTCGCCGACTATTTCCTCAGCATGAACCCCGGAGGCGAAAGCGTTGAGCTCGGTATGGCAACCGCCGCGAACCGCGACGCCATCAACGCCATCCTCGCGTCGCCCCGCGCAAAATCGATCCTTCCCTCCAACCTCAAACTTGCATGGGAAGTGAAACCGATCGTCCTGAAGAAAAGCGACCCCAACTACGCCCAGCAGACTCCCGAGATGAAGAAACTCATCGACGCTGCCGGCGGAAAGGGCCTCGAAATCTATCAGCTCATAGCTCTTCGCACCACCAACGGCAAGCCCGCCCTCTCTGGAGATGTCATTGTCAACGCCTCCAGCGAATATGACAAGATGAAACAGGGTAACTACGTCTCCATGACCATGACCGCCGAAGCCGGCAAGAAATGGGCCAACGTTACCGGCGCCAACATAGGCAAGCGCGTTGCCATCGTGCTTGACGATCAGGTTTATTCCGCACCTAACGTCCAGAACAAGATCGACGGCGGAAGCTCCACGATTACCGGCAATTTCACCACCGACGAGGCAAAAGACTTGGCCAACGTGCTCAAGAGCGGTAAGATGGCAGCCAAAGTTGACATCATCTCCGACACCGTCATCGGTCCTTCGCTCGGAAAACAAGCCATTCAGGATGGCTTCCTGTCGTTCGGCATAGCCCTGGTTCTCCTGATGGTCTTCATGATGCTCTTCTACGGAGTCATCCCCGGACTCATCGCCAACCTCGGACTTGTCTTCAACATCTTCTTCACCTTCGGTATCCTCGCTTCGTTCCAGGCCGTACTGACCCTCTCCGGTATCGCCGGTATCGTCCTCGCCCTCGGTATGGCGGTTGACGCCAACGTGCTCATCTTCGAGCGCACGAAAGAGGAACTCCGCGCAGGCAAGAACGTGCGCACCGCCATTGCCGACGGTTACGCCAACGCTTTCTCCGCCATCTTCGACTCGAACCTCACTTCGGTCATCACCGGCGTGATCCTTCTTCTCTTCGGAACAGGCCCCATCAAGGGCTTCGCGACGACGCTGATCATCGGTATCATCATATCGTTCTTCACCGCCGTGTTCCTGACCCGTCTGGTGTTCAACATGTTTGCCAAGACCAAGGCATTCAACGCGCTGACCTTCGATACTCCGGTTTCGCGCAAGATGTTCACCAACACTCACTTCAACTTCCTCGGCGCACGCAAGAAGAGCCTCATTCTCTGCTCCGCGTTCATCATCGTAGTGATCTGCTCGTTCTGCTTCAAAGGCCTCAACCAGGGTATCGACTTCTCCGGCGGCCGCAACTACGTTGTGCAGTTCGACCATCCCGTCAACACCACCGAAATCCGCAACAAGCTGACTCCTCTCTTCGACGGAGCGCAGATTTCCGTGATCACCATCGACAACGACACGAAGGTCCGCATCTCGACCAACTACAAGATCGACTCCGACGACGAGAACATCGACCAGGAGATCACCGACATTCTCTACAAAGGCCTCAAGAGCGAGATCGGCAACATGAGCGCCGAAGACTTCTCCACGACCAACGAGAACATCGGTATCATGTCGTCGCAGAAAGTAGGTCCTACCGTGGCCAACGACATGCGCACCGACGCTATCATAGCAGTGCTTGTCGCCCTTCTGGCAATGTTCCTCTACATTCTCGTACGCTTCCACAACATCGCCTTCTCCCTCGGAGCTCTCGCAGCCGTGGCCTTCACAGCCTTCTCCATCATCGGCTTCTACTCCCTCTGCTGGGGATGGTTCCCGTTCGCTATGGAGATCGACCAGAGCTTCATCGCCGCGATCCTGACCGTGATCGGTTATCAGATCAACGACACCGTGGTTGTCTTCGACCGTGTACGTGAGAACATCGGCCTCTTCCCGAAAGAATCGTTCTTCAACAACATCAACAACTCGATCAACTCCACTCTCGGCCGTACGGTCATGACCTCGGCCTCTACGCTGCTCGTGTTGCTCTGTATCTTCATCCTCGGCGGCGATGCAATCCGCTCGTTCGTCTTCGCAATGATATTCGGTGTTGTGATCGGTACTCTCGCCACAATCTTCATCGCTTCTCCCGTCGCATACCTCGTGGAGAACAAGAAAAAAGTGAAGAAAGCATAACGCAAAAACCGAAAGTTTTATATATCGCAGGGCGTCCCCCATATCCGGGACGCCCTGTTGCTTTCCTATGTTTGCAATTATTTCTATCATGAAAAATCTTATTAGTCAAATTAGACCAATTAGACGAATTGGACATTTTTTAAAGCATCTTGTTTCTGCTGCAAAGATAGGGCGCGAAAAACTGCTCAATTATTCCGTTTCTACATTTAATCCGAATAAAAGTTTCATCCTAAACACTGTCTTTTATAGAAATAAGCAATTTCTAAGCTGAAATAAGTATTATCTTTGTTAGTGGCCATGCTGTTTATGAATATTAATTAGTCTAAATTTGTGCAGACAGAATTTAATTCCTACATTTGCGAAAAATGATCCTAAAATTCAGCGATTTATGATCTATTTCCATAAAAGTTATAATAAGCCGTCATTATGTATAGAAAAATAAAATTATTCCTGACAGCACTGTTCATTACTACCGGCATAGGCCACGGTATGGCCGACGAAGCCGTCTCAAATCTCGTCATAAATCTGAAAGACGGCTCGAAAATGGTGTGCCTGCTTTCCGATGAACCAAAACTGACATTCTCCCTTTCAGAGCTGACGGTCAAGACTGAAAAGACTTCATTCACCGTCCCCCTCGATAATCTTGTAAAATTCGGATTCGAAAGCTCGACGTCGGCAGTCGGCAGCGTCGGAGCCGATGGCGGGATAGACTATACACTTGACGGAGACCGGTTATTCGTGAAAGGACTCTCCGCGGGTGCGCGGGTGGAGCTTTTCCGCATTGACGGAGTCAGAATGTTCGAGAAAACCAATCGAACAGAAAACGGTTCTCTGGAAATCTCCGTAGGATCATTCTCGCCGGGAGTATATCTGCTGAAAATGAACGACACAACCGCAAAAATTGTGATACGATGAAAAAAAGCATTTTATTTCTGATTCTTACCGCTATTGTTTTCGGAACTTTTGGCACATACGCACAGAAACCGGTCTATATATACCGAAACGAAGGTTTCATCCAGACTTTCATCACGGAAGAAATCGACAGTATAACATACAGCCGGATAGACGCTGACAGCATGTTGCATTCCGATTACTGTATGACCGAGATTCATGCCTGCGACACGGTGTTCAGAATCCCCATCGCTTCCATTGACAGCATCAGTTTTGTCACTCCCACAACTATCCTTCAGCCCGAGGTTTTCAATATTGACGAAAAGCTTCTCACATGGGTTACCGGACGCGAGAAACTGACTTTCTATCTCAATCCCTCCACTCCCGTCAATCTGCTCCCTGAAAAGGGGAAGGTAGTTGTTTCTCTCGCAAACGCAAGTACACCTATAAAAGGAATATTTATGGGAGAAGTGGCTGACATAAAAACAGAAAACGACAGAATCGCCATAGTTTGTGAGCCAACTTCATTCGAAGAAGCCTTTGTCCGTTTATATAGCACAGCAAACGGCGTTAAGACAAAATCTGAATCAACTAAATCCAGAGCGGGAGAATTTGACCAAGGTTGGGAAATATGGGGGCCCGAAAAAACGGAAGTGAATCTGCTGGCTCCATTAAACTCATTGCCCATACCTATCAGTTCAATAGCATACGAACCGAATGATAAGCTCGCGTTCTCATTGGAAGACGATCCGGAACTATCATTCGCTATAACGCCCCAATTAAAATACCATATCTCGTTAACGCATGATCAGTTCTATGGTACTTCAATAAGTTTGTCCATAATTGGCGATTATCTCTTTCAAGAAAAATTCAAACTTGCAGGGAATATCGAATTAAGTGAAGACATTCCATTTTGTCATCCTTTTATCCCGTTTGCAAGCGGACTTGCAGATGTGTTCCTGGAATTTGGAGCTTATGGAAAAATCTCTACGGGTATTGCCATAGACAAAAAATGGGATCAGCACTATAAAAGTGTATTCCACTGGGATTGGTCAAAAAAAGCGCCGTCAGCACTCAAACCCGTCAACAACTTCAAATGTATTGAAAATAAACAAGAAGGGAATTCCGCAATAAGTGGCAGCTTATCTGCAGGCCTTTATCTGACTATAGGTGTTGAATTCATAGCATCAAAGAACCTTGACATTGCAGAAATAGGCCTGAGATTAGAAGGTGGCGCAGGTATAGAGGGATCGTTTATACCTTCAAAATCAGACACTATTGGCGCTTCGACTTCACCTTTTTTCTATAACAAATTAAGACAAAGAAAGCTGGAATCATTTTTCGAAATTGGGGCACAAGCAAAGGCAAAAGCCTTTAAATGGTCCATTTCTACTCCACCGGAAATGGAAATAGGAGGAATTCCATTGAAACACCGATTTATTACCAATAAAATTTCGACAGTACCCGTTTTTACAGACTTTTCCATGACAGAATATGATGATAATTCAATTTCTGTCGTGACGAATGCGAAAGGTTATGTCGGTAGTAACGATCTGGGGTTTGCACTTTCTCAGGATGATATATTCTCAGTGAATGATTATGTTTATACCCGACAAGATTACAGGGGGCCCCAAGCATTACTATCACATACTTTCCGAAACAAATCTATAGAATGTGAAAATAGAGTTTATCCGTTAATCAAATGGATGGGTATCCAGATGATTGCGGGACTAGATGCTTGCGTCGATGAATTTCATCCTCATACAGTTGACCTCGGTTTGCCGAGCGGGACTAAATGGAGCTGCATGAATTTAGGTGCATCATTCCCTACTGATTTTGGGGAGTATTACAAAATGGGCAATAAAGATATTGCTACAGAACAAATGGGCCCCGGTTATTCAACGCCGACGAAACAACAATTTGAGGAACTACTCGAATATACCACTCAAAAACGTGTTCTTAAGAACGGAGTAAAAGGCTTTCTTTTCGAGGCCAAAAATGGGAATTCGATATTTCTACCTGCGGCCGCTCAATTATGTTGGGATAGCGAAGAAGGTGGTTGGACCGTAAACAATGAAGGTTCAGGAGGTTATTGGACTACCACTCAATCCGAAGAAGATTACAACTTCTTCCTTGAATTTGATAACGAAGAAGACATTCCTTTCTTCGGCAACAGAGACATCGAGGCAAATAAACTTACAATCAGGCCTGTATATTCAGAAAAATAAAGATCCCTTAATAACATCATTTACATCATAAGAGCGTAGGCGATTGCGCCTACGCTCCTTTTTAGCCTATATGATATCTCTATTTCTACCGCACTGTTAAGCCAAATTAGTCAAATGAGCCACATTGGGTGAATTAGACGAATCAATGCGGTTGAATTAAGCTGAGAGGACTTGATGGACAAGTCCGGAGGATGCGCTATGTTATAACCGGTTATGGAGCGAAGCGGAGTGACCGGAAAGAGTCTGCACCAAGTCTCAGCGTCCCGCAGGGATGCCTCAGTGGTGGATGCAATGTCCTGTACAACAGAATCGTCCCTCCGCGACTCAATTATATTATGTATCATGCCTGTCCGACCACTCCGCTTCGCTTCATGGCCGGTTACTTTCAGCGCGCCCTGACGGGCTCAGATGGGGTATGCATGACATCGATTCATTAACTCAACCGCACCAATTGAGTTTATGTCACGTTTTTAGAATCGGGAGAGGCGAGGGCGGGGCCACGGGGTTATCTTTGCGGTCGAAAACCTTTCTGCCGATTCTGACATGAAAAACACACTCAATATCCCGCTGACGGCTATGGCTCCGGGGCTTCCGGTGACCGAATGCCGCAATCTCAGGTCCGACGCAGGCGTCCTGCGGGCCGTGAATCCTGCCCCGCCCGACACTCCCGTGCGCCACGACTCGCTGATCGCCGAACTCCTTGAGGGCCAACCGACCGACCTGACGCCGCCCGACATCTTTTTCCGCGTAATCGCCGCCGGCAACATTTCCGAGAGTATCGCCGCCTTGTCTCTGACAGACACGGATTTTTCGCGCGACAATCCGCAGCTTTCCGACAAAGGCGCGGCCCTGCTTTCGCGGGAACTGACAGACGCTTACTCGCGTCTGTGCGACCGGGTTTCAGAGAGCGGCCTGTTCTTTCAGCCCGTTCTGGCGAGACTGCATCTGCTCGACAGCTCGGGCAACCGGATATGGTCGTCGGCACCGCAGCTTCTTGAATCAGCCGCTTTTCAGTGCTGCTCTGCCATCACCATGACGTGCAACAAGGAGGGCACCACTCTGAAAACGCCTTCAGCCTCACTGACCGCCACAGCCTATCGCATGGAAGCGGTCATCGCATCGCTCGGCGCATATAGCGAAGCTGTTTCCGCGGAAGCCACCCTCTCACCTCAGATCCATCCGACAGACCCGGCAGCCACGGCACCATTTCGCCTTACACGAACCGACACCACGACGCCCGGACTGACCACAGCGCTGCCCGGCACCACCGACTCCTTCGCCTCGCGGGCGGACCGACGCGCAGGCATTATACACTCCCTACTGCCGAGGATGCCGCTTATAGAACGCAGAATCTCCCTTTTCGAAGCGGCGGAAGGATCTTTCCCTTTAGCAAACAATTCCGCTGCGGCTTTGCGCGAAGAGAACGCAGCCATCGCTTCCGCCTTACGGAAAGAGCTGCAGAGCGATCCGTCGGGGAGCGCCGCCATCCTGCGCCGTATCTCCGTTCCGGGCGGTTTCCGCGCAGGGGTGGTCACTGTGAGCGGCGACGCCGTGGTCTGGGGCGACATAACCGTTCTCCAGGCACCTGCCGCCATTCCGCGTCACCATTCCGTCAGCCCGTCGGCCGACACCCCGTGGGAAGGGGTTTTGAGGCTGAACCTCGCTGACGGCACTACGCGCAGCCGGGCCATAGCGTCGCCTCTGCCTCTCCCCTCCGCTCTTCCGGCGGTTCTGTGCATTCCGTGTTCCGAGGCGACATCTGTCGAGATGTGGGTCCGCAAAATTTCCGACGGGTCGGTGAGCCACGCTCTTGTCATGCTCTCTCCTTCCGACGACGGCTCATGGGCCATCGCAGTCAGCCGGTCGCTCGAGCCGGTGATGCTGACTCCGTGGATCGGCTCGTTACCTGCTGCCGGAAACACTCCCTCCGATGAAGGGATCCGCTATCCCGGCGCCATTGTGACAGCGTCGGCTGAAAGGCCCTATTCCCCTCTCGGAGCATTGCTTGTGACGACCGAGCCGATCGTGGCGCTCCATCCGGCGGTCAGGTCAGCCTCTTCGTGGGACTTCACGCGCACACGCCTCTATGCCTTCTCTCCGGCCGGAATCTTCTCCGTCGCTTTCTCCCGAGGGGGAACCCGCCCCGCATCCGCTCTGATCGATCCGCAAAGCGTCAGCCGCGCCGGAGCCACGGCCTACACCACTTCGGGCATCATGGCGCTGACCGACGGAGGCATCCTGCTGCGTGTGGCGGGCGCGCGCACATCGCGTCTGCTCGAGAGTGTCGGCGCCGACACTCTCCGATGGTTCATACCGGCCGACGAGCTCCGCATGAAAGATTCCCTCACAGGCGCCCAAAGCGCCCTCGAGTTGCGATCCATGCAGCTCCACTCCCTTCTTGACGCCGAAAACGGCCTGATCCCTGTCAAATGGAGCGTCAGAGTGCCGCTCGGATCCGCACGTCGGGTGACAGGCATGAGAATCGCCATGGCCGCTTCCCGCTTCAAAGGCAGCTTAGAACTCAGAGGGGACTTCGGCGCCGGCACCGCAGCCTCGCGGCGGTTGCTCTCATTCTCCATCGACGGAGAGGTCAACGCGCCACTGACAGCCCAAGTGCTCGCCTTTCCATGCTCTTTCGTGACGCTGACCATCGACGGCTCCGCTTCCGCCGACATGACCGTCAGCGGCATAAGCCTGACTTTTTAGAGGTTGTTTAAAAACAAATGTGAAAGCTGGAGTCCATTCTCCGGAGGTGGA
>OFGQ01002073.1_pt1 | contig 12071 bp, 10 predicted proteins | sample 1521791 | NCBI WGS metagenome assembly OFGQ01 (sample SAMEA3504116, study PRJEB24116) | mouse gut metagenome | biome: mouse gut; feature: mouse-associated habitat; material: faeces | place: Denmark | collected 2011 | reverse complement strand
TTAGCCGATATGATAAATGAGCCCAATCAACAGGGTATGCACCCAGGGGTGGTGGTTGCTGTAGGGAATAAGCCCCAGCACCTGCTCAAACTGGTTGACGCTGTCAGGCGTCATAATTCCCGGATACTGGTAGAGAAAATAGGGGAGCCAGCAGAGCATACACAAAAGGAAAGCGCATAAGCCTGTATGCTTATAATAGAAGGAATACAGTTTTGGAGAAAGGAAGGTCCGGGGAGAGGGATTTTCCTTTGAAAGGCGTCCGGGGGCTACAATTTGCCCCTGCGGACCCGGAAAGCCGCCTGAAAAAAGAATTCTGGCAGCGCCATTCTTATCCGCGGTAAAAGAAAACAAAAATTTCAGCAGGTAATAAAAAAGAAACAAATAGCCGCAGAGGGTTGAGGCAATAATTCCCATTCGAAATAAGGGGTTGGTGAGGGTTTCTATATAGCGGGGATAGTCCACGGACATATAGAAAGCGGAAAAAAGCACCGAGATTACGGCGCAGGTACGGGTGCAGGAGCGGTTTTGGAAAAAGCCGGCCTTTTTCGCCCTTTCATCCGCCGTGCGGAAAAAAAGAAAGCAGAGCAGAAAGAATATGAGGGTAAAAATATTTCCCGGCTCCATATGGCCTGCCTTCATAACCGCCCAGGAGGAGAAGAAACTCTGGGCGGCGTATATAAAAATACTATGCGGCTTTATTTTCATAGCAATATCTCCTGTTCGAATGAACAAAATTGTGGTAAAATCGTTAATACACTAATATGAAAATAATAATTGATAGCGGCAGGTATGTCAACCAAAAAGAACAGGAGAAAGTGGAAATATGGCAACGTTCAGTCTGTGTATGATAGTGAAAAACGAAGAAAGGGTTCTGGCGAGATGTCTTGACAGTATTTGTGATTTGATGGACGAGATTATTATTGTGGATACCGGCTCCGGCGACAGGACGAAGGAAATTGCGGGGAGATATACGGACAGGGTATATGATTTTGAATGGACGGGAAACTTTTCGGAGGCAAGGAATTTTTCCTTTTCTCTGGCAGGCTGCGATTATATCTATTGCGCCGACGCGGACGAGGTGCTCGATGCGGAAAACAGGGAAAAGCTTCGTATATTAAAGGAAACGATTCTGCCGCAGGTGGAGATTGTCCAGATGTATTACGGGAACCAGCTCTGCCACGGGACGGTTTACAATTTTGACAGGGAGCTTCGTCCCAAGCTGTTTAAGCGGCTTAGGACCTTTGAGTGGATAGAGCCGGTGCATGAGACGGTTCGGCTCTTTCCGGTGGTCTTTGACAGCGATATTGAAATCACCCATATGCCGGAGGAGAGCCACGCGTCCAGAGATTTGCAGATTTTTGAGGGAATAATTCAAAGGGGAGAAATGCTCTCGCAGCGTCTTGCCAATATGTATGCAAAAGAGCTGCTCATTTCCGGGGAGACGGAATCCCTTAAGAGAGCGGAAACATACTTTACATATGTGGCGGACGACGGGGAAACGGAAGCAGAACAGATGAAGGAGGCTGTCTGCGTGGTTGTCAGGGCAGCCAGGCTTCGGGGGGACTATCTGAAAATGTACCGTTACGCCATGAAGGATATTGCAGGCGACGGGGTGAGCGAGGTCTGCTTTGAGCTGGGAGAATATTATTTTGCCAGACAGGAATATGAGGAGGCGGCCGTCTGGTTTTATAATGCCGCCTATGAAACCGGGAGCATATTGAACGCCCACCGGGGAGGGGACACGGCGCTGCTACGCCTTGCGGACTGCTATGAGGTGATGGGACTTGCAAAGCAGGCGGAAGATTACCGCGCCCAGGCGGCGGCGTGGCGTCTGCCGGAGTAAATCCCGGGGAAGAAAGGAGACGGAGCCGGGCGAAAGGGGAGAGGGCTCCGGTAAAAAGGGAAAAATCAGGCTTGTGCAATATATACAAATGCGATAACTGAAATTCGTTGAAAACGTAGAATTAGGATAAAGTGCTTGCATTGGAAAAATTTTTATGATATCTTAAATTCATAAAATGAAAACGTTACCGGTAATCAAACCGGTAACAATTTAAAAGGAGGATGTTATGGCAAAAAGAGTAATTTCAGTACTTTTGGCTACAGTAATGACAGTATCACTTCTTGTCGGCTGTGGCGGCTCGGGAGATTCGGGCAGTTCTGACGCAGGCGCCAGCACAGGCACAGAGAACGCTTCAGGTTCATCTGATTCAGGTGCGGCGGCATCAGGCGACTACAAGGGAACAATCCGTTTCCTCAACTTCAAACCCGAGGTATCGGATGCAATGCAGGAAGTAGCGGCAGCTTATACTGCTGAGACAGGCGTTGACATTCAGATTGAGACAGCGGCTTCAGGACAGTATGAGTCCACACTGACAGCAAGAATGGACAGCTCCGAAGCGCCCGCTATTTTCGCAGTTGAGACTGCAACTGCGCTTGCTACATGGAAAGATTACTGCAGGGATTTGTCCGACACAGACCTTTATGCTTCCGTGACAAACAAGGCTTATACCTATGAGGCGGACGGCAAGGTTTGCGGACTTGTTTACGTACTTGAAGGCTGGGGCATCATTGTAAACAGCGCAATCACAGACGCTTACTTTGCATCAGCCAACAAATCCACAGAGTACACCTCTCTGGATGAGCTTTATACCTTCGACGCATTGAAGGCTGTTGTTGAAGATATGACCGCTATGAAAGACGAGCTGGGAATCCAGGGCGTATTCGGTTCCACATCTTTGAAACAGGGCGATGACTGGAGATACCAGACTCACCTTATGAACATCCCTCTTTACTGGGAGTGGGGCGCAGACATTGATATCAACGGCGCGGTTCCCGAGTTCAGCTTCAAAGAGGCGTCTACTTTCAAGAACATTCTTGACCTTTACTTAAATAACTCCGTAACAGAGCCCAACCTTGTTGGTACAAAGACAGTTGACGACTCCATGGCAGAGTTCGCGCTTGGACAGTGCGCAATGATTCAGAACGGCGACTGGGCATGGAATACCATCCTTAACACAGACGGCAAGGTTGTGGAGAACGACAAGGTTCGTTTCATCCCGATTACCACCGGTGCGGCAGGAGAAGATAAGATGGGCCTTACCGTAGGCGGTTCCCAGGCGTTCTGTGTAAACTCTCAGCTTCCTGAAGAAGACCAGCAGGCAGCAATCGACTTCCTGACATGGCTGTTCTCTTCCGAGACAGGAAAAACTCTGGTTGCCCAGAAGCTGCAGTTTGTGACACCTTTCTCCACCATGGAAGGCGCAGAGTACACCAACCCTCTGTTCGGAAGTGAAAATGAAATTTCCGCAACAGGAAAGACTGCTTACAGCACAGTCTGTAACCTGATTCCCGACCAGACATGGAAGGATGACTTCGGCGCAAGCTTACTGCTTTACGCTCAGGGCCAGAAGAGCTGGGATGATGTTGTTGCTGACGCCGTTGCAGAGTGGGAAGTTGAAAGAAAGATTACCAATGAAGCAAACGGCTATTAAGAAGAATAGAAATTCTATTGAATAATTTCTGAAAAGAAAGCGCTTTGTTTATGGTTCGAAAAAGAAAATAGCCGCCATTTTAACAAAGCGCTTTTTAAAAAAGACGGGGCATTACTGTCCGGCATGAAAAATCAGATAAGAAATGTATGGGGAAAGGAGATAATCATGCAAAAGACCTACAAAAAGTATTTTCCGATTTTTGTACTTCCAACGCTTATTGCATTTATAATTTCATTCGTTATTCCTTTTTTTATGGGATTATATCTGTCATTTTGTAATTTTAAGACGATTGGCTCCGCAAAATTTACGGGCCTGTCCAACTATCTGTATGTATTTTCAGACACAAAAGGGTTCCTGTCAGCCTTATGGTTCACAGTGAAGATTGCAGTAGTTGGGGTGGTATCTACTAACGTACTTGCTTTTGCACTTGCACTTTTACTCACCAAGGGATTAAAGGGAACCAATGTATACCGTACGATTTTCTTTATGCCTAACTTAATCGGCGGTATTATTTTAGGTTATATCTGGCAGCTTCTGCTGAACGGTATCTTAATCAGACTGGTAGGCGCCGACCTTACCTACAGCGCCACCTACGGATACTGGGGTATCATTATTCTGTACAACTGGCAGAAAATCGGTTATCTGATGATTATTTATATCGCAGGTATCCAGTCGATTTCAGGAGATATTCTTGAAGCGGCTAAGATTGACGGAGCAAATTATATTCAGACATTGAAGAATATCATCATTCCGCTGGTAATGACGTCCATTACAACCTGTACATTCCTGGCTCTTACAGACTGCTTCAAGATGTACGACCAGAACCTGGCGTTAACAGGAGGCGCTCCTGCAGACCAGACCACCATGCTCGCCATGGATATTTACAATACTTACTATAACCGTACGGGCTTTGCCGGCGTCGGTCAGGCGAAAGCGGTGGTATTCACGATTCTGGTTCTGGTGATTGCGTTAATTCAGCTTCGAGCTACACAGTCAAAGGAGGCGGCATAAGATGCAGGAAAAGAGAAAACTTTCAAATACAATTATCTACGTTGTTCTTACTGTTTTGTCAGTGGTTTTTATAGTTCCCATTTTGCTGGTGCTTATGAATTCCCTGAAAAACAAGCTGTATATTTCCACTACGCCTTTTGAGCTGCCCAATGCGGAGAGCTTCAGAGGACTGAAAAACTATACCGAGGGACTTACGAAAATCCACTTTTTTGACAGTATCGGATATTCCCTCTTTATTACGGTGGTTTCGGTAATCCTGATTATTGTTTTCTGCTCAATGATTGCATGGTTCATTGTCAGAGTAAAAAATAAAATTACTTCCGCAATTTACTATATGTTTATTGCAAGTATGGTAGTTCCTTTCCAGATGGTTATGTACACCATGACAAAGACGGCAAACGTTCTCCATCTGGACAATTTCATAGGAATCAACGTCCTGTACCTGGGCTTTGGCTCCAGTATGGCAGTATTTATGTTTACAGGATTTATCAAGGGAATTCCCTTAGAGCTTGAGGAAGCCGGACTGATTGACGGCTGTAATCCTCTCAACATGTTTGTAAGAGTCGTATTCCCGGTGTTAAAGCCGATTTCCATCACAATCGCCATTCTGAACGCGATGTGGATTTGGAACGACTTCCTTCTTCCTTATCTGATTATCGGGACAAAGTACAGAACAATCCCGGTTGCCATCCAGTATTTGAGAAGCGGGTACGGCTCCATTGACTACGGCCATCTGATGGCTACCATCGTTATCGCGCTGATACCTATTGTTATCTTCTACTTTATGTGCCAGAAATACATCATCGAAGGTATCGTTGCCGGAGCGGTTAAAGGTTAAAAAACAGGAGGTTTGTCATGAACGTGGAATACAATCCGCAGTTAGGATTCAGAAGGACAATATTTGAGGGCAATTTTGATTTTCTGCTGCGGATTGCAGACTGCAGGGCGGAGAACGGGTTGACCTTTACGGTGGACACCTGGAAAGGCAGGAAAGCGGACGTGAAAATCTCTTTCCCCCGCAGGGACGTGTTCCGGTTCCAGATGTTTCCGTCGGGGAAATCAGAAAAAGGAGGAAATCCGGTTTTTGATTTCCCTGATGAGGGGGAAGCGGAGCTGAAAGAGTGCGGGGATTATTATGAATATGGAAATGAGCGGCTGACCCTTCGTTTCAGGAAAGCTTATTGGGAAATGTCCGTCTTTTTTGACGGAAAGGCCCTGACTAGGGAGCAGATTTTTGATACCAATGTGGACAACAGGTGGAAGTATCTTCCGGTCGGATATTCTTTTGATGAGGAAGGAAACTGGAACAGGGTATGGGAGAGCATGTACCTTTACTCTGACGAGGCTTTCTGGGGATTCGGGGAAAAGTTTACCGGGCTGAACAAGCGCGGGCAGAAGCTGAACTGCTGGCAGAAGGACGCGCTATGTACGAATTCGGAGGATTCTTATAAGGGGCATCCGTTCTTTATCAGCAGCAGAGGGTATGCGGTGCTTCTTAATACCTATACCCGGAGTGCTTTTGATATGGGCGCGGGCTCTCAGGTGAGCTATTCCATGAGCTGCGAGGACGGGGCGCTGGACTATGTGTTCTTTGCCGGTTCTGACAGGGACTATAAAGGGCTGCTTGCCGGCTATATAGAGATGACGGGAAAAATCCCCATGATTCCCAAATGGGCTTTGGGGTTCTGGATGTCAAAATGTTCCTACCGGAGCAGGCGTGAGATAGAGGAGGTCGTACTTCGGGCGGAAAAGGAGGATATTCCCATTGACGTCATTCATATTGACGGATGGCAGAAGAAGGAGAATTCCGGTCTGTGGGAGTGGGATGAGGAGCGTTTCCCGGACCCGGCAGGAATGGTTGCATGGCTGAAGGAGCGCGGCGTGCGGCTCAGCCTCTGGAATTATCCGTATCTGAGAGAGGATTCGCCGGCTTTTGAAGAAATAGAGAAAAAGGGGTATTTTATAAAAGACAGGAACGGAGACGCCGCCAGGTTTTACGCCACGGCGGACTCGGAAGTTCAGGCGGCGTGTTTTGATTTTACCAACCCGGAATTTCTGGCGTGGTATAAGGAGCGCGTGATGAAGGTGCTTGCCATGGGGGTGTCTGTTATCAAGACGGATTTTTCCGAGGCAGTACCGGAGGATGCGGTATTTTATGACGGCCGGGGCGGAATTCAGGGGCACAATAAGCTGACATACTTATATGCGGAAACGATTTACGGGTTTATGCAGGAGAGCAGCAAAAGCACAGGCATTATGCCCCTTTTATGGGGCAGGAGCGGATTTGCCGGCTCCCACCGGATTCCGGCGGCGTGGGCGGGGGATTCCTCCAGCGCGTTAAATAACCATGCGGCAATTTTGGGAGGCGGTCTTAGCCTTGCGCTTTCGGGGGTTGCGTTCTGGGGATTTGACATGGGCGGATTTTACAGCACGGACGCTGACGGGAACGAATGCCGTCCGTCTGACGAGGAATATCTGCGTTCCGTGGAGATGGGATTTTTTATGCCCTTATCGCGGGCTCACGGGAAAACGGAACGGGAGCCATGGCATTATTCGGCCCGGACACTGGACATTTTCAGAAAATATGATAAAATTAGACATTATTTACTCCCATATCTTTTCAGTATGGCGTGTGCTTCCAGCAGAGAATCGGTTCCCATGCTGCGGGCAATGCTTCTTGAAGAACCGCAGGATTTGACAGCAAGGGACAGGCAGCTTCAGTATATGCTGGGGGAAAGCCTTCTTGTGGCGCCGCCCTTTGACAGAGAACAGTATGAAGTTTATCTTCCCGGGGGGAAGTGGCTGGACACAGGCTCAAGGGAAATTCTTGAAGGAGGCCGTTTCATTACCGTTTGTCCTGATTTGGGAGAACTGCCTGTATACCTTCGGGAAAATTCCATTCTTCCTATGCAGAAGGAAGCAGTAATGCCTGCCAACGGACAGGAAAGCTTTAAAAATCTGGAGGTCTGGCTGCTTTTTGAAAGCGAAATGCATGATGTTTTCTATGATTATGATGAAAAAGGGGAATTATCGGTATATCATTTTCATGCATATAAGAAAGACGGAGAAGAAAACCTGTATATTGAGACAGATATGGACGTTGATGAAATCAGAGTATTTACATCAGGGCGTATTGAAAATATATATACAATGAAAGTCCCGGGCGGCGAATGAACAGATGGGAAGGCTTGCCGGTACAAACGTTCAGGCGTCGGGCTTTCACAAATTTGTAAAATAAAACCGGGAGGATGATTATGGGGGAAATTACAATTAAGGATATTGCAAGAATCTGCGGGGTCGGGGTCAGCACAGTATCCAGAGCCCTGAACAATCACCCGGATATCAGGCCGGAGACGAGAGAGCAGATTCAGAATGCAATTGACCAGTATGGTTATATCCCCAATAACAGCGCCAGAAATTTAAAGAGAATCGAATCGAATGCCATTGCCGTGCTGGTGAGGGGAGTTACCAATCCGCTGTTTAACGATATTATAAAGGTCCTGAACTTTCAGCTCAAAAGGCATAAATGGACAATGATTTTGCAGCAGGTGGATTACGAGGAAGACGAAGTAGCGATAGCGCTTGAGCTGATTAAGGAAAAGAGGCTGAAAGGAATTATTTTCCTGGGATTTAATTATTATCACCCGGAAGGGCAGATTGATAAAATCAGCGTTCCGTTCATTTTAGGTACGGTGGGGTCCATTTACGGCGACGAGGATTCCCGAAAATATTCCCATGTGACTGTGGACGATATGGCGGAAAGCTATAAGATGACGGATTATCTGATTAAGAAGGGACACCGTGAGATTGCCATTCTCTCTGCGGAGGAGGAGGCGTCTTCCATGGGGAAGCTTCGGATGGCCGGTTATATGAAAGCGCTTGCGGATAATGGAATTACCTATAATCCCAATCTGCGTTACTCCTATTCCGAAGGAGTCGAGCATTACTCCATGACGGACGGTTATCTGGCTACCCAGCGGCTTCTTGCGTCGGGCGAACCTTTCACGGCGATTTACGCCACCACGGATATCATAGCGGCGGGAGCCTACCGGGCGTTGTTCGAGGCCGGGCTTAAAGTTCCCGAGGACATCTCCGTGGTAGGGTTTGACGGAATTGAAATCGGAGATTACATCCAGCCCAAGCTGACAACGAATCTGCAGCCCGCAAAGAAAATGGCGGAAAAGATTTTTGAACAGCTCTATGATTTGGTGAATGAAAACTGCGGAAATAAGAATATAATTTTTAAAGGGGAATTGCTTGAGAAAGAATCGGTACGTGATTTAAATCAAAAGTAAAAAAATTTGCGGCATGGCTTTGGCCATGCCGTTTTAACTTTGCATGGCAGAACTGATACAAATTTTTAACATCGAAAGACTTGCAGGAGCAGAAGGATAATGTTACCATAGAGAGAAAATGTGGAATATCCGCGGAACTTAAAATAAGGAGCAGTACTCATGAAATGGGAAGAAAATGTAAGAAAGGTAACGCCTTATGTGGCCGGGGAGCAGCCAAAGCAGAGCAATGTGATTAAGCTGAATACCAACGAATGTCCGTATCCCCCATCGCCGGCGGTAAGGGAAGCGGCAAGGCAGGCGGATTATGAAAGCCTTCGCCTTTATCCCGATATGAATGCGGAAAAGCTGGTAAATGCCCTGGCGGAGTATTATCATGTTAAGCCGTCGCAGGTTTTTGCGGGAGTAGGCTCCGACGATGTGCTTGCCCTGACCTTTATGACCTTTTTCAACGGGGAAAAGCCGGTTTTATTTCCTGATATCACCTATTCTTTTTATGATGTGTGGGCGGAGGTTTTCAGGATTCAGTACAGGACATGTCCCCTTGATGAAAATTTCCGCATAAAGAAAGAGGATTATTTTGCGCCTAACGGGGGAATTGTAATCCCCAATCCCAATGCGCCCACCGGCGTTTTTGAGGATATCGGAATGTTTGAGGAAATCATTGCAGCAAATCCCGGTTCCGTAGTGATTGTCGATGAGGCCTATGTGGACTTTGGCGGAAGGAGCGTGCTGCCCCTTCTTGAAAAATACGAGAACCTGATGGTGGTGCAGACCTTTTCCAAATCCCGCGCACTTGCCGGGCTTCGGGTTGGCTATGCCATAGCGAATGAAAAGCTGATTGGTTATCTGAAGGATGTGAAATTTTCCTTTAATTCCTATACCATGAATATGCCGGCGATTGAGATGGGAACGGCGGCGGTTCTTGACGACGCATATTTTAAGGAAACCGTGGGAAAAATCGTAAAAACCAGAGAGTGGACAAAGGCGGAGCTTAGCCGGCTGGGATTTTCTTTTGCAGATTCCATGAGCAATTTTTTGTTTGTCACCCATAAGCAGATTCCGGCGGGCAGGATTTTTGCAGCTCTTAAGGAAAACGGAATTTACGTGCGGCACTGGAACAGGCCGAGAATAGACAACTATCTGCGCATCACCATCGGAACAGACGGGCAGATGCGGGCGTTGGTTGCATTTTTAGAAAAATATCTACAGGAGGAAAGTAATGATTAAGAATCTTTTAAAAGGTATGGTAATGGGGATTGCAAATATTATTCCCGGCGTCAGCGGAGGAACCATGGCGGTTTCCATGGGAATCTATGACAAGCTGATTCACTGTCTCACACATTTATTTAAGGAATTTAAGGAAAGCATGAAATTTCTGATTCCCATATTCCTTGGCCTTGGGATTGCTCTGGCCGGGCTGTCTTTTATTATAGAGCCCGCCTTTAAGTATTTTCCGTTGCAGACAAACTGTCTGTTTATCGGGCTGATTGTGGGCGGACTTCCGGCTGTCCTTACGAAAATAAAAGGGAAGGGCGTAAAAATAAGCTATATTATTCCCTGCCTCCTTTTTTTTGCTCTGGTAGTGGGGCTTGCCGCCATCGGCGAAAAGGAAGGGGCTGCCGCAGATTTAAGCTTCAGTCTCTGGTCGGTTATCAAGCTGTTTGTGGTGGGGGTTATCGCTTCCGCGACCATGGTAATCCCCGGCGTAAGCGGTTCCATGATGCTGCTCCTTATGGGGTATTACAATCCTATTGTGTCCGCCATTAAAAACTTTATCACGGCTCTGGCCGCCTTTGACATGGCGGGAATCCTTGAAGGCTTCGGAATCCTGATTCCCATGGGACTTGGCGTTGTAGCGGGCATTTTCCTGATTGCAAAAATAATTGAAATTCTTTTTGAAAAATTCCCCGCTCAGGTGTACTGGGCGATTATCGGGCTGATTGTGGCGTCCCCGGTGGCAATCTTTTTGCTTGGCGATGCAGGGACAATTAATATAGTGGGCATACTGACCAGCGCGGTGACCTTTGCCGTCGGTTTTGTCATTGCCCTGAAATTGGGAGATTAGTTTTGGAAGCGTATACGGATTTTGCCGGAGTGTATGATATCTTTATGGACGAGACCCCTTACGGCGAGTGGGCGGATTTTCTGGCGGAGACTGGAGTTCAGACGTGTGCTCTTCCGATCTGAGAGCTTATTGATTGCGGAATTAAATCGGTAGGGACGCCGGAGAAGGAGAAGGCGGCGGTGCGGAGAGCAAAGCGTCTGACGCAGGAGAAGACGGCGGTGCGGAAAGCAAAATGTCTGACGCCGGAGAAGGAGAAGATGCGCAGCGCGGGGCGTTGCTTGACTCGGAAAGGAATCTGGTTCTGGATTTGGGGTGCGGCACGGGAACGCTGACGGAGCTTTTGTACCGGAAGGGCTTTGATATGATTGGCGTGGACAATTCGGAGGAAATGCTCGGGGTTGCCCTTGAAAAAAAGGAAAATTCGGGAAGTGAAATCCTCTACCTCTGTCAGGACATGCGGGAGCTGGACTTGTACAGTACCGTGGGAACCGTAGTCTGCGTTTGCGATTCCGTCAATTATCTTCTTGAGGACGGCGATGTGGAGGATGCCTTTGCCCTTGTGAACAATTATCTCTATCCCGGCGGGCTGTTTATTTTTGATTTTAACACCGTTTATAAGTATGAGCATGTGATTGGCGATGCGGTGATTGCCGAAAACCGGGATGAATGCAGCTTTATCTGGGAAAATTATTACCATGATGGGGAGCGGCTGAACGAATACGACCTGACCATATTTGTGAGAGAGGACGGGGAGCTGTTCCGGCGTTTTACGGAAACGCATTTTCAGAGGGGATATACCCTTGCGGAGATGAAAAGCTTTGTGGAGAAGGCCGGAATGGAGCCGGTTCTTTTTCTGGATGCGGACACCCGTAAGGACCCCACGGAAAAAAGCGAGAGAATTTATGTGGTGGCAAAAGAGTGCCAGAAGTAAAAACGGAGGATACAAAAGGTGGATTATATTGTCAGGGCAACGGCAGCAAATGCAGGGATCAGGGCGTTTGCCGCTGTCACAAAGGAACTGGTGGAACAGGCTAGATGTGCCCATGATACCAGCCCGGTGGCAACCGCAGCGCTTGGCCGGCTGATGACCGGCGGGGTGATGATGGGGGCTATGCTGAAAGGGGATAAGGATCTGCTGACGCTGCAGGTCAGCGGTGATGGGCCCATAAAAGGTATGACAGTCACTGCGGATTCCAAAGGGAATGT
>OFGQ01002070.1_pt1 | contig 12090 bp, 9 predicted proteins | sample 1521791 | NCBI WGS metagenome assembly OFGQ01 (sample SAMEA3504116, study PRJEB24116) | mouse gut metagenome | biome: mouse gut; feature: mouse-associated habitat; material: faeces | place: Denmark | collected 2011 | reverse complement strand
TTGGTAAAATACAGCTTTAATACCGTTCCTGACGCTTCCAAAGTCTCTGACAATACATTCCTCGTATCTTCTTCATCAAATGTATAGCCTTCTACCGCTTTATCCTCGTCCGTTACCTCTACTGTACTTCCAATGGAACCCCTACGGGTTTCGGTCTTCTTTCCAATCAGATTCTCGTCGGTGTCATACCAGTTTACCATATACTCCACTTCCTGTGGCTGGTCCTTGGTAAAATACAGCTTTAATACCGTTCCTGACGCTTCCAAAGTCTCTGACAATATATTTCTTGCATCGCTTTCAGAAAACGTATAGCCTTCTACCGCTTTATCCGCCTCCGTTACCTCTACTGTTGTCCCAACGGTTCCTGTACGGGTTTCGGTCTTCTTTCCAATCAGATTCTCATCGGTGTCATACCACTCCACAGTATAAGAAGTGTTTTTAGGCTGAATTTTCTCCCACACTGCATAAAGCGTAGTGTCTGCGTTAATAGTAAAAGTGTCGCCTGCTTCATATACAACGTTTTCAGCTTTTGAATCTGTATCCCATCCTTTGAACGTATAGTTTGCTCTTGTATTCGTGCAGGTTCTTACCGTGACTTCTGCGCCCTTGCCATATTTTTCTTCAGCATATTGTGCCCCTCTGTCCATATAAGTCAGAGTTACCTGTACCGGCGCGTTCTGCTCCCACACGGCATAAAGCGTTTTCTCCACAGAACCGCCATTGTACCCGCTTACTGTCTGAGACATCAGGTAATTAGCTCCAGGCTGATATCTTGGTGACTGAGCAGACGCTTGCTCCGCCCATCCCTTGAAGGTATATCCTCCTCTGATAGGCTGATTATTCGAAATCGTGAAAGTGTGGCTCTTGGTATACTTATCATTCGTGCTATAGGTCTGCGTTTCCGGCGCGCCCGAGCCGCCATTGGCATTATATTTCAAAGTAAAATTCCAGAGGGAGCTGCTTTCTCCACCGCCGCCTTCCGGTCTGTACCCTTTAACCCAGTAAGTCATTGTTACATTATTTACATTGCATGACCACTCTACACTGGCTCCCTGTTGCTGGTCTCCGGTCGGGAAATACCAGTTACCCACAACTTTTGTAACTCTTCCGAACGTCGCCCCTTGCGCAAAATAGCTTAAGTTTGGTATTCGATAGGTCACAGATTGTATCAGTTCCGGATTACCTTTTGCAACGGAATCTTCACCTACCTCATAAACCATACCATTACTCTCATCAAAAACACGGACGTTAATTTTGATAGTTCCATAGTTCTGATTTGCTCTGAATGGTGTTACCGCCTTGATATTTGTTTCTGCACTAACCTCTGGACCGGGAAACTGCTCTTCATCAACATTATTGTCAGCTATCTCATAATTAATTGAAATAACAATATTATTGATTACATTTTCTACAATATACTCGTTCCCCCTACCTGTCGCATGAGCTCCTTCAACCTGCGCGACTTTCCAGCCTTCATCAGCCGTCACCGTAAAAGTAAAACTGTTTCCATTCTCAACCAGCCCTCTATAGGAGTTCACGTCAATTGTTGTTCCATCAACCTGAATACTCCCGTTCGATGCACTTTCTGCTGAAAACTCAATACTGCACTTTTCTTCCTGATTTTCTTCATTCGGAAGAGCATCATCTCCATTTGCTAATTCGTCCTTCGTGGAATCCGCCTCAGACAAGTCCTCATCTTCATTTAAGGAATCGTCCGCCTCCGTATCATCCAAATTATCTGACGAATCATCCTCCGTCACATCATCACCAGACGGTTCGTCTGCTAAATCGTCATCGACGTCATCCTCATCGTCTCCGTCATCTGCATCGTCCGGGGTGTCTGAATCGTCCTGACCGGTCAAATCCCCCGCAGCTTCTTTCGGTTCGTTTTCCCCATCGTTCAGATTCACATCTTCCACATTCGGAACCTCACTTGCCAAAGTGGAAAGCGACATACCCATGCACAGTACCAGAACCAGAAACATCGCAAGGTAACGCCTGATAGTTCTCTTTCTTATTTTCATAATATATCTTCCTTTCTTTGCATAATAAATTCTTTTCCAATGCAAAGCCTGGGCGGCCAGGCTGACGTAGCACTTTTCCGCACCTTAGTCCCTATAGCTTTGCGTCCCGCCGTTTCCGGCGGTTTGCCAACTTCTTCGCGTTTATACACGGACCGTCCTTTCATTCCGCTCCGCCACCCGACAGTCCAAATGACGGAGCCTCAAAAACCGGCGGAGTCATATCCGTCATCTGCATCCCCTCCCCTCATCTTTGGATATCTCACTGGAACGGTTGTTGACAGAATCAATATTCTGACTACTTTTTTGGGGGGAGTTTCGGGATTTTTGAGGTGATTGAGGATTAATTCTCTTATCCTGTCATGAAAAAAATAAAAAAGGGCATAAAAATCCGGACCGCTTGAAAAACTTTTCCGCGGCCTTGCTCTCTTGCGCCCAAAATTCATAAAATATTATTGAAATTCTGAAATTGCCTGTGCTATAATAAATTCGAAGTATGTAATATGCGTTCCGGTTGTAGTCAGAATATTGATTCCGTCTCCGTCACCAGTCTCATCATTTCCAGATTTCTCGCATGTTCCTCCCCGGTGGTAAGCAGATAAATGCGCGTCGTCTCAATGGAGCTGTGTCCCAGCACGTCGGCCAGCTTTGCAATATCCTTATAGATTTGATAAAAAGAGGTCGCAAAAAGATGGCGCAGATTGTGGGGAAATACCTTGGAGCTTTCTACGTCCGCTTTTTTACACAGCGCTTTCATCTCCCGCCAGATTTGCCGCCTCGACAGGCTTGTACCGTTTTTCGTGAGAAAAATTTCTCCTGCGGAGATTCCCTGCGCCTCCACGTAATGAAGCAGCTTGCGCCGGAGCTTTTCCGGGAGAAGTATCGTCCGTATTTTCCCCTTCAAATGCACTTCCGCGCGCCCGGCTTTTACCGCTTCCACCGTAATATAAGAGACTTCGCTTACCCGTATGCCTGTGGAACAGATGGTTTCCATTAAAATCAAAAGCCGCTCGTTCCCTTCCTTTCTGGCGGCCTCCAGCAGGCGTTCATACTCCTCCTTGGTCAGTTCCTTCAACTCGTCCCGGAACATCTTTCTCTGAACCCGCAGAAATTTTACCCGCAGCCTTTCCCAGCCCATGAATGAAAAAAAGCTGTTAAGAGCGGAAAGTTTTGCATTCACCGTGACAGAGGCATAGTTTTCCTTCTGCAGGTGTTCCTTCCATTCTATAACAGCTTCCTTTTCCAGCGTCCTGCCGCAAAGCCAGCGTCCGAAAGCACGCACTTCTCTTATATATTTCTCGATTGTGGCCTTTTCCCTTTCTTCGTTTTTCAAAAACCTTTCAAAATCTGAAACCGCTTTTTCCGTTACTGCATTATTGTTCATTGTCTCTCCTCCTTAAGATAATATAAGTCTATCTATTACCTAAAGAGGAATTTTTTAAACATAAAGACTCAGGTTCCCATATAATTTTTACCCCTTCACAGAACCGGCGGTCATTCCGGCAATGATATATTTCTGGGCAAGAATATAGACAATCATAATCGGGGCCAGCGTCAGGACAATAACTGCGCAAATCAGGTTCCATTCGCTGGTATACAGCCCCCAGAAATTATAAACCGATATTATCATTCCCCATTTCCTGGTATCATTCAAAATATACAGCGGCGTGATAAAATCATTCCAGCAGCTGATGAAGGTTAAAACTCCTGCGGTAATCGTCACCGGCTTGAGCAGAGGGAATACCACCCGGAAAAAGAGGCTGGCCGGGCCGCACCCGTCAATGACTCCGGCCTCGTCTATTTCCCTGGGAACCGTGATAATAAAGCCATGGAACAGAAACACCGCAAAGGGAATCGCCAGCGCGGCATTTAATAAAATCATTCCCCTGTAGGAGTTAATCAGATGCAGCCATTTCATTACCCGGATTGTTGTAACGTAGTTTACCGGGGCAATCAGTCCCACAAAAAAGAAATAAAAGCAAAAACGGTTCAGCTTTGATTTATAACGGGAAATCACATATGCCGCCATAGCGCTGACCGTAATACCGATAATCACGCAGAACAGGGCGATAAACAGGCTGTTAAAAAAGGAGCGTACCATATGGCCTTCTTCTATGACTTCCAGATAGTTTTCAAAATGGAGTTTATCCGGCAGTTTCATATTCATTCTTGCAGATTCCTGCGTCGTCTTAAGGGAATTGAGAACCACCAGCCCAAAGGGGATAAGCACCACGCCCACAAAGGACCAGGAAATAATAATTCTTAAAAAATTCAGCAATTTTTTTCTGTTCATCCTATTCCTCCTTCGGTGTGATTATCTTTAATGTGCTGATTGCAATAATTGCGGTGATGATAAACACCACAACGTTTAACGCTGTAGACAGTCCGTAAGCCCCGGCGGAATAGGTACGGAAAACTGCCGTGGAGATGACTTCCGTCGTATTGCCCGGCCCTCCTCCGGTCAGGGAAAAGATAATGTCAAACGCCCGAAGCCCATGAATCAGATTCAGTATGGTATTCACCACGATAGACGACGACAGGAGCGGTAAGATAACGTAGCGGAGCTTGCTGATAAAACCGGCTCCGTCTATTTCCGCCGCTTCATAATAAGTTCTGTCTATCATCTGCAGACCTGCCAGAAAAATAACCATGTTCAGCCCCACCTCGCGCCAGGTCTCCACGCCGATAACCGAAAACATGGCGATGCTTTTATCCACCAGCCAGTTTTGGGCGAGAAAATCCAGTCCGACTGCCCGCAGTATCTCATTGAGGACGCCCCATTGCGGGTGCAGCACGGATGTAAAAATGATTCCGATAATCAAAGGAGATATGGCGAAGGGAAGGAAATAAATCCCCCGCAAAAGCTCCCGGCTGCGGAAATTGTTATCCAAAAGCAGCGCAAGAATCAGCCCGAACAGGCTTTTCATCAGCGTCGTACACACGCCGAAAAGCAATGTGTGGCCGATAGCCGCTACGTAATCGCCCTGGAGGGAAAATATCTTTTTGAAATTGTTCAGCCCCGTAAATTTTATATTGGCGCTCATGGAATTCCAGTTTGTAAGGGAAAACCCGAAGGAAATCAGGCAGGGGATTACAAACAGGGCAGTATAAAGGATAAGGGCCGGTATCAGGAACCCTTTGCTGTATATTCTTTTTCGGTACATAAAGCCTCCTCCTGTAAAAACAGGCGGCTTCTGCTTCTTTTGCAGACAGCCGCCCGGATTATCTTTTATTCATTGTCAGCCGTTGTTTCAAACATCAAAGCTCTGTCCTCGTCAATCTTCTGCAGCACCTCCATCGGCGTTCTTCCGCCCATGTACAAATCCTGAAATGCCTTGCCCACATTGTCGGCGTTGTAAAAAGGCGTCAGGCTTGCAAAATCCATGCCCGTTCCCGCCGTTGCGTTTTCAATCATACTCGTCCAGGAACGTGGTGTCTCCACCGTAACATCCACCAGCGCGGAAACCACCAGATTTTTTTTGCCGTCGTAATACCTCTGGGCATTTTCCTTCTCTGTCATGAAATTAAAGAACTCCTTACATTCCTCCGCATATTTGGAATCCTTATTAATTACTTTAACCTCTCCCCCGTTGTTATGGGAAAAATACAGATTATCGCACAGCGGCACCGGGAACATCTCCCATGTTTCCGCTCCCAAATCGGGATATTTCTCCTGCAATTCCAGCGTAAAGGATGTATAAGTCAGTACCATGGCAGCCTCTCCGTTTGCCATGACGTCAAAGGCGCTGTCCCAGGGGTCCGACATAAAGTTTTCGCCAAAGTATCCCAAATCCACCAATTCCTTAATCTGCTCCGTTGCCTGCAAAGCCTCGGGGATTTCCGCAAACTTCCCTTCCGGGGTATTCAGTTTATCCAGCGTTCCCGGATGGTTTGCCTCAATCAGAGTCGTCATTTCAAGCAGCCACAGACACTGTCTCCATGCGTCCACGCCGTCCATATAAATCGGTCTTACGCCGTTTTCCTGCAGCACGGCGCACACCTGCTTAAATTCTTCAAAGGTTTTCGGTACGGTTAAATTATATTTTGCAAATATATCGGGATTATAAAGCATTCCCCAGCCGTCCACAGACCACATATCCAGCCCGACGATTTTTCCGTCATAGGTGGCCGCGTCCTTTGCCCAGTCCTTCAGCCTGCCCACCCAGGGCTGGTCGGATAAGTCCGAAAAATACATTTCCGGCATGTACTCGTCCATTCCGTTTCCGCCGTTGCAGTAGAAAATATCCGGGCCCTCTCCCGAAGCAAGCTTGGCCTTTACGATACTGGTATACTGGTCGTCAGGATTTAACTGAAAATCCACCTTAATGCCTGTTTTCTCCGTAAATTCCTTTGCCAGTACCCGGTCGATATCGGCAATCCAGCTTTGAGAAGCCGCTACGGTAATCGTCACGTCCTTTTTTCCGCTCTCCTCAGCTTCCGCTCCTTCTGTTTTCGCATCCGCTTCATTCTTTTTATTTTCGGATACACCTCCGCTTTTACTTCCACATCCGGCCGCTCCTGCCGTCATTGCTGCTGCCAGCAGCAGCGCCATCCATTTTTTCCATAATCTGTTTTTCATATGCCGTCCCTTTCTTTCTCCTTTACCTGTAATCTGTTATCTGTAACTGTTTTTATCTCGGGGAAAAAATCTCCACTTCTTCCAACGCATCCGTTTTCCCGAAGCTGACCTGTACGCCCCGTCCCGGCGCTGCCCAGCGCACGGCATTCTTCATCACCTGACGTATCTCCTTCTGGTAGTAAATGGGGTATTCCTCGTGTCCCGGCCCGAAGTAGAAAACCTTTCCGGCGCCTCTATGGTAGCAGCAGCCGCTGCGCAGCACATCCCCTCCGGCAAACCAGCTGATAAATATCAGCTCCTCCGGCGCCGGTATTTCAAAGGGCTCTCCGTACATTTCCGAATGAGGAATGTCAAAATACATGGGAAGTCCCTGTACAATCGGATGGCTGCGGTCGATTACCCAGACTCTTTCCTTTTCTCCTATTTCACGCCAGCGCACTTCTCCTGTGGTTCCTAAAATTCTGTCAAACACCTTTGACTGCGCCGATGAATGCAGGAGCAAAAGCCCCATGCCCTCCCAGACTCTTTTTTTGATTCTTTCTACAATTTCATCCTCAACCTGTTCATGCACCATGTGCCCGTACCATAAAAGCACGTCCGTCTGTGAAAGAATCTCCTGACTAAGCCCCTGCTCCGGCATCTGCAGCGTAACCGCTCTTACCTCAAATTCCGCTTCTTCCCTGTAGATATCCGCAATAGCCTCATGGATGCCACTGGGATAAATTGCGGCGATATGCTCATATTCTTTTTCCAGAATATATTCGCTCCAGACCGTCACTCTGATTTTTTCAGCCATTCTGCGCCTCCTTATCCATATAGCTCTTTAAAAATTCCTGCACCGCTACCGGCATTCCTGTATGCGCGCTCTCAATGGAGGCAAACAGCAGGGCGCAGCACTGTAAGTTGTCATCCAGGTTATTGGGCGGCTCATCTCCCCCGCCAATCCACTCCACAAACATTTCTATGAGCCATGCATGGAGCCACGCGCGCCTCTTTAGCAACGGCACATGAATAATTTCTTCGCTCTGCAAGTCCGTGGAGCGCACCACCTTCACCTGCTGGTGGTCCATAATTACCGTGCCGAATTCGCATTCCGCCCGGAAATATTCATCCTGCCATGTATTTAATCGGGCGGCATTTTCCTGAATGCCTTCATAAAGAGCATGCACTCCGTTCTCCATTTCTATGGTTACTGCGCAGGAGGTATCGGATTTTAACCGGCTCCAGGGCGGACGCCAGGTCTTTGCATACACGGTCTTTGCATCGGAGCCTGCCAGCGCGCGGAGCATGTCCAGGTGGTGGATTCCCCATTCCAGAAGATATTCGTCCTCCATCTCATAGCGGAAGTTTCCTTCCGGCAGCCGGTTCAGATAGGTTTCCGCAAACCGGCTTGTAATATGAGTCAGTTTTCCGTACGCCTCCTTGCGCAGCAGCGCCTCCATAGTCTGGGGCGGCTGGTCAAAGCGGTGGCTTATCGTTACCGCCATTTTCCTTCCCTTTGCCTTTACCTTGCGGTAAATACGGCAGCATGCTTCCATGGTATCGGCAATCGGCTTTTCGCACAGGATATCGCATCCGAATTCCAGCGCCAAATCTATCATCTGCTCGTGTACGGCGGGCGGAATATTTACAAAATCCGCCTCGTTTTCCTGAAGCGCCTTTCTCGCATCCACATAGCATTTCTCCGGCGGCAGCCCTACGTATTTCTGTGCATTGACGAAATTATCCGGGTTGATATCCACCGCCGCCACAATCTCCGCTGTTCCCAGCTCCTCGATAACGTACGGCAAAACGTCTGTGCACCAGTACTCTCCAAAGCCTCCCAGCCCGATTTGTATAAAACGTTTTTTCATCCTGATTTCCTTTCTTTGCAATTTATCCGCTTCCTGTTGTATCAGAGTATAGAAAAATTACCGTTACCCGTAAAGGGATAAAACCGTCCTGCTGTTTGGACTTTTTTTACTCTTATGACCGAATAATTGTTTTTGAAATACCCTTTTGCTATAATGGATACACACTCATTCAGCGAGGGGGAACCGGTATGAAAAAGGGAAAACTCCATATCAGGCTTTTGATTTATTACGGCTGCCTGATTACCGCGATTATCTTTGTGATATTTTTTTCTTTTTATTTTTATGTCGCCGGTTCCCTGGAAGAACGTTCCGCCCAGGCCCTGAACGTGATTTCCACCACCGTATCCGCGCGCCTTGACGATACTGTGAAGCAGCTAAGCAAAGACACGACCAGACTCCTTTATTCCGAAAAACTGAAATCTCTGTTTTACTCCGATAAGCTTTACAGCCAAAGCATGGATTCCCTCTCTGCACAGCGGGATTTCAACAATACCTTTTACGAAATTATGGGACCGCAGTTTCCCGCCTCCCAGATAAATATTTTCCGTGAGGACGGTCACTATATTTCTATCGGGAATTATACTGCCTTTGACAGGGCCGAAACGCCTGTAAAGGATTCCGAATGGTTCCGGCAGGCTTTGGAGGCGCAGGGCTCTCTTTTTCTAACGCCGCCCCATTTAAATGACTGGAGCTACTATCACCGCCCGGTTTTTTCCCTTTACCGTTCCTTTTCTCCCCGTTTCGGCAAAAAAAACAATGCGGTGATAGAAATACAGTACGATTACTCTGCCCTGGAAGATTTGATAAACAATATGAATATTTCCCAACAGGTTTATATTCTGGACAAAAACGGCAATTTCTTTTATCCCTGGGAGGATAACGGCCAAACGCCGCTTAAGGAACAGATTTTTTCCTGCTGGCAGGAAATCCATACGCTGGATAGCACAGGTATCTTTACATCCAGAGAAAAAAATATTATTTCTTATACCAATTCCGGCTATACCGGACTCACCGTTCTCGTGCCGGAAAGCGAATATGTTTTATCAGAGCCTGTCCGCAGCTTTCGGAACAACCTGATTTTTATCGGGCTGACTGCCTTTCTGGCAACCCTGCTGGTCTCGTACTTCATCGCCCATAAGGTGACAGTCCCTGTCCGTCAGCTCTATACCTCTGTTCAAAACCTGAACCTGGATACCTTGGGCTCGCATCTGGAAGAACCCTTATCCGGCGGCTGGGACGAGCTGGAGCTCCTCAACAGCTCTTTTCTGGAAATGAAAAGCCGGCTGGAGCAGTCTCTGGAGGAAGCCATTTCTTCAAAATCCCACGAGCTGCAGGCCCGCCTTCTGGCACTCCAGTCCCAGATGAACCCGCATTTTCTTTACAATACATTGACCACCATCAGCATCATGTCGGAAAACGCCGGATGTACCGACATTACCGACGCCTGCAACAGCCTGTCCTCCATGCTGCGCTATATCTCCGGCGATGAACCCGGTCTGGTGACCATACGGGAGGAAATTATGCACACTCAGGATTTTCTCAATCTGATAAAAATCCGTTACAGAGAAAATATACATTATGATATTCATATACCTAAGGAATTGCTGCAGATTTCCATCCCCAAAATGGTAGTGGAGCCGCTGGCGGAAAATTGCGTGAAATATGCGATGAACGGACCCGCTCCATGGGGTATCGCCATATCCGGCCGCCTTACTGACGCGGGCTGGGAGATTTTTGTGCAGGATAACGGAAAGGGATTCCCGAAAGAAAAGCTGGAAGAACTATATAACACCTTTACCCGCCTGAATCCTCAGAAGGAAATTCCCAATCTGAAATTAAACGGAATGGGGTTAATCAATATTTTCATACGCTTAAAGCTGATTTACGGCGAGGCTGCTGTATTTTCCATTAAAAATATGGAAAACGGAGGCGCCTGCGTCACCATCGGCTGGGCCTCTTTCTCCCGGCTAAATATTTTTTACCGGAATTGTTATTACGGAAAGACCTGCTAATCTTGAATGCGCAAATCCTGCGCGGAAACGGAGCGGTATATGAAACCCTACAGTGTAATGGTAGCGGAAGACGAACCACTGATAAAAGAAAACATGATTTCAAAAATTCATAACGCCACGCCCTGTTTTAAAGTGGTTTACGCCGCCTCCAACGGACAGGACGCCCTGACACACATGGACAAATACCGCCCTGACGTTCTGATAACGGATATCCAGATGCCTGTTATGGACGGTCTTGAATTGATAGAGCAGGCAAAAAAGCGGTATCCCGACATGGAATGCATAATTCTCACCGGCTATAATGAATTTGAATATGCCCGTAAGGCTATGAAAAACGGCGTGCAGGAATACCTCTTAAAGCCCTTAAAGCAGGAGCAAATCTGCGATGTGCTGAAAACAATTCAGGCCAGACTGTTAAAACAGCGCGTTCATGTAGAACGCAACATTATCGTGTCCCAGCTTTACGGCTCTGATACCGCGAAGAATCTTCCTTCTTCACTGAAAAAGGAACGGTTTGCCGTCTTTCTTATCAGTCTGGGGCATCTTTTGCGGCATTTTTCTTCCTATGAGAGCGCCGCCCGTTTTCAGGAGTGCTGGAAACATATGAAACTGGATGAATTTATTGAAACCTGTCATTGGGGATACAGCAAATGGTGGCTTATCGACGACAGGCAGCCGAACCAGAAATTTTTAATACTTTCTTATCCCTCCGGGCACAAACCGGATATCACGGTTTTGGGCGAGGAGCTTTTGCACCATATACTTCCTCTGGTTCAACCTCTGATTGTCAATATCAGCTCCAGCAGAAATCTCAGCCTTTACAGCGAGCTCTGGCTTACCTCGCAGAAAATCAGGTTTCATCTGGAACATTACCTCTGTCTTGGTTCTTCCAGATTCCTGCTTTTGGAGGTTCTCCCTGAAGGCACGGATTATTTAAGAAAAGAAACGGCGGACTTTCAGGACATCCTTTTAAATCTGATAAGCACGGACAACCGCCGCAGCCTGAAAAAAGAACTGGAAAAATTCTGCCGAAAATTAGACGACAGCGCCATGCCCCAGCATTCCATGGAAAAGATTTTTTTCCAGCTTGTTGAGAAAACATACCGTCAGTTTCTGCCGGCCTCCGAAGCGGAAATCGCTCACCTCGAATACGATTTTTGTGAAAAACTGGCGTTGTCTCCGAATCTGATGGGTATTTTCAATTTTATCATGAGCGTGTTTGAAAATTTACTGCAGCTGGAGGAAAACGATATCTATGACCCGCAGGAACTGGTTAAACGAGTCCGCACATTTATAGAGCAGAACTATACAACCCCTTTAAGCCTTGAGTCGATTGCCTCGGCCTTTCATTTTAACAGCTCTTACCTGACCAAATTATTTAAAAAGTATACGGGAGAAACCCCTCTGAAATACATTATTGACCTTCGGATTGAAAGAGCAAAGAAGCTGATTGAGACCCAGCCGGATTTAAATATGAAAGACATCTGCACCATGGTCGGTTATTATGACCAGCACTATTTTAGCCGGATTTTTAAAAATATTACGGGAAGCAGCCCGTCGGAATACCGCAGGCTTCTTGACAGGCAGATGCCGCAGGATTTGGATATCCATACTTAAGCAGGGGG
>OFGQ01002068.1_pt1 | contig 12093 bp, 14 predicted proteins | sample 1521791 | NCBI WGS metagenome assembly OFGQ01 (sample SAMEA3504116, study PRJEB24116) | mouse gut metagenome | biome: mouse gut; feature: mouse-associated habitat; material: faeces | place: Denmark | collected 2011 | reverse complement strand
TCTGTCTTGCATGTATCCTTATCTGGTTACTTTGACGGTTTTCAAACAGGCTCTAACGCAGCTACAAGACGTGTCAAACGGTTCATGAAACGGAATGACCTTCCAGACCTCTCCCCCCACGATTTACGCCACAGCGCGGCCACCAATATGCACCAGCTCACCGGCGACTTCTACACGGTGGGCGAGATTTTTGGGCATATGCCGAAAGGTATCGGGATGTCCCTGGGCATCTCTACGAACTTGGAGGCGGTTACAGCTAATATGGACTGGCCCTAAAAGTTGTTCGCATAGTAGTTTAAGAATAGATGATCTCCTCCTTTTGTTCGTTGCGTAGTCTTAAAAGCAACTGTGTTTTCATAGTACTCATGGTATAAAGCGCTATAGTGGGAATTCAGGGAATCATATAACCACATCCTTTCAAATATAAAAAAGAGAGAACGGGGTAATTCACCGTTCTCCCTTTCCTCCCTTAAAAACACTAGTTTAACAATTCATGCTTATAGGGAACATAGCAATAGCCGGGAAATTCTGCCCAAAATTTCCCGGCTATGTACCAAATTATTCCATTTGACTTATAAGAGTTTCTTTTTTTTCAATAAGTGTTTTAAGCATATTATGGATGTATTCATTGAATTCCTTGGGATAATTATAACGATAATAGTATTCATAAGAATTAGGAACACTGTTGTGCATTTGATCATCGAGTAATTCCCAACCAAGAACATACTCCAAAAATGCATCTACGGATGCATCATGTTCTCCGTGAACAGCTAAATGTGCATTGTGCTGCATTATTTCCACAATTTTATGTTGTAATGGCAATTTGTAGGTGTCAATGAAATGCTTCCATATGAGTTGCTCATTTGGGGCTAAATCACTTAACTTATCGTGCCCTTTCTCAAAAATGTAATAGCGCCCCAATTGGGTCCATATTCGTTCAGCTATGATTTGCTGTTCTATAAGAATTGCAGAGATAGGACCATAATACTTTGATATTTGCTCATCAAGCATTTTTATCTTTAATTCCCGTTGCGCCTGTTCAAGTTGTGCTGAATGATTGAGCTTATTTAATTTCATGGACTGTTTGAATGGTATTATCCATCCTACTATTATGAATATTAGCCCAGTCGCTGAAAAAACTAATTCGAAAACTGTTGTAATTTCTTTAAAAGACATATTACTCCCCTCTTTTTTTTAGAGATACTCTTTCGCGCTTAAACCAATTGATATTCTGATAACTATCATCGCTACCACAATCAATAAACCCACATTTTTCTAAAATTGATTTGGAGATAGGTCCATTAGGCAATGCCCAAATTTGGTTTTCTGTTGTGTTATCAAAAATCCAAGTAACGACAAACGAAAGAGCTTCAGTCATATATCCCTTGTTTCGGAACGGTTCTTCAGTACCGTAGGATACTTCCAACCTTTCACGTTTATTAGTAATACCGACATGGCAGATTAGAACGTTTTGCTCACTATCATAAAATATAAACCCTGTATCTTCTGGAACAGAGGGTGTCAAATCCAATAAGCTAATTTTTCCAGATGACTCCAAAGACTTAAAAACAAATTTCCCATCGCTAATCTGCATATTGCTTTTTACTATCATGTGTTCAGTTCGAGATTCCATTCTATCCTCCTAAACTTGTGTGTTAACTTAAATCTTATTCGCAAATTGGTGCAGATTGCACCGACAGCTCTTGCACCAGACGAAGCGGTTTTTCGCAGATGTGCGGTCAGCTGGCAAGGAAAATCAATGAAGTATGACGCAAAATATGCAAGCAAGCTGTATGCAAATAATTTGTGGATATTTATTATTATAGCAGATGGGCAAACAATTTTCCATAGTTGAGACATGCTTTTATTAAGGGTTTCGTGCAATACCCCTATCACTCGGTGTTCCTTAGTTGTTCTAAACCTTTTATGATATCGTGTGATTCTTTGAAAAAACAGGCTGTTTTTTTGAGAATAATTGCCGTAAAATGTAAAAGAATTTCCTAAAAAAATCGTTGAAAACAAGGATTGATAAAGAAAAATGAGAGTTGAATCATTCCAAACAAGCAACGGGTCAACAAGATATCTCCTTGTTGATTCAACAGGTGCACCCATAGATGTAATACGTAAGTTTTTGCGTTTTAAAGATAACTGTGGACGGGCCAGAAATACATTAAAAGCTTACTGTTTTCATTTGAAGTCCTATTTTGAGTATCTTACAGCTATCAATATGACCTTTGACAAGGTTGGAATGGATGAACTAGCTGGTTTTATCCGTTGGCTGCAAGGGGATAGGAATTATAGAAACATTATCGCCCTTCCACCAGAAACAGGGCAAAAATGTTCCGCTCGGACAATCAATGTCTATATGTCAACGATTTATGCCTTCTATGACTATCTTTCACGCCATGAAGAATATCAGCTGCGACTGTCTGACAGGCTCACTCGAACAATATTAGGATCAAGGCGGGGGTTTAGGGATTTCCTCTATCACATCAACAAGTCAAAATTATACGAATCACGTATTATCAAGTTAAAAGAACCCAGAAGTCACATTAAAACTATCAAAAAAGCTGAAATAGAACTCCTCTTGTCTGCGTGTTTGACATTGCGTGACCAATTTTTGATACAGCTATTATGGGAGAGCGGTCTGCGAGTTGGAGAGGCATTGGCCCTCTGGCTCGAGGATGTTGAGCCTGATGCACACAGAATTCATGTAGTTGACCGCGGAGAATTGGAAAATCTGTCAGAAATTAAAACTGTTTGCAGCCCCAGAACTGTTGATGTTTCGGCAGATCTCATGAATCTCTTTTTCGAATATATTGCTGAATCGCACACAGATGATGTAGACACCAACCATGTTTTCATTAAGCTAAGTGGACCTAACATGTATTCTCCGCTTGAATACAGCGACGTTGCTGCTTTGGTTCGTAGGCTCCGGAACAGAACTGGTATCTATTTTACTGCACACATGCTCCGCCATTCATCTCTTTCTGTCAACGCCAACCGGAAAATGTCATTTTTCGCCGGAATGGAATGTCATTTATTGGCGGTCAGCATGCGGTGGGTATGCAGCCTTGATTACCCGTTACTTGTCGGCTTGAAGCCCGTCAAGTCCTGATTTATCAGTGCATTTTAGACTTGACGGGCGAAAACGACAAGTATAATCATTCAAAGGCTGCTCACCTTTACCCGCCATTTTCTTACATTCCCTGTTCGGCGAAAAATTACAAAATCGCACCGGCGCTGACAACCCAACATTGACAGAAAACTTCCTACGGATGGGCATGGATGAGTTGTCCGTTTCTCCCTCGGCGGTGCTGCCATTACAAAAGCTGAAATGTATTTCTGATATTCTTTTATGTGGCTAAGTAATTTCAGATGTGCTATAATAGCCAAGAGAGTGGCTATTATATTTTTACAAATAAGTCATCGAAGAAGGATGGAACCTATGGAACTTCGTGTTTTGAGCTATTTTTTGTTGGTAGCCAGAGAAGAAAACATTACCAAAGCAGCCCAACTTCTACATATTACGCAGCCCACGCTTTCACGACAGCTCCAACAACTTGAGGGAGAACTGGGTGTCAAGTTATTTCACCGCAGTAAACACAGCATCTATCTTACAACCGAAGGACTTCTGTTCCGACGCCGGGCGCAGGAACTTATCGCGTTAGCGGATAAGGCCAAAGAGGAACTATCTCCTGCTGAGGAAGAATTGTCAGGTAAAATTTCTATTGGCTGCGGAGAGCTTTTAAGTGTGGAAGAACTTGCTGACCTGATTTCGGCATTTCAACGCGAACATCCTCTTGTTCAATTTCATCTGCACAGCGGTTATAACGATGATACAAAGGAGAAGATCGAACAAGGAATCTTAGACCTTGGATTGCTGGTGGAACCTGTAGATATCAGCAAGTATGAATTTGTTCGAATGCGGCAAAAAGAAGAATGGGGGATACTGGTTCATAGGAACTCCCCTCTTGCACTTCTTGAAACCGTCCTCCCTGAAAATCTGTCTGGTCAGCCTGTTATCACCACCATGGATACTCCTATTTTCAGAGAATTAGCCAGTTGGATGGGAGGCCTGAGAGAGATGCAGATACGAGGAACCTATAATCTTCTCTATAATGCGGCGATGATTGCCCGAAAAAGTGGTATTCCAGTGATGTGTATCAAATTAAATTGTCATTACGATGATCTTGTTTTTGTCCCCATGCGGCCCAAGCTGGAACTAAGTTCTGTTTTGGCTTGGAAAGAACATCAGATGTTCTCTGCAACGGTTAGTTCCTTTATCGAATTTGCAAAGAAATACAAAAAATGAATTTCTCAAAATAAAAAATAGGCATTAGACATTTCATGTTTTACAAGTTAAGATGTAGGCATCCGGAGGAACGGATGCCTGCATTTTTTATTTAGGGGGTGTGAAAAGGAATGACCATCAATGAGGCAAGCGAACGGTACAACATTCCCATTTCTGTTCTGCGAGAGTACGAGAGCTGGGGATTGTGCGATACAGTCAAAACCGTCATGGGTGTCTGGCAGTATGATGATGAGGACATTGAGCGCCTGAGCATGATTATGGCCCTGCATGATATTGGCTTTGAGCATGATGAGATCGCCAACTATATGCGGCTCCTGCTCCAAGGAAACTCTACGCAGGCGGAACGGATGCGGATTCTGAAGCAGAAGCGGGACAAGACGCTGGATGAGATCCACTTTCAGGAACGGCGGCTGGACCGGCTGGACTATCTTCGGCACCAGATACGAAAGCAGTCAAGTTCTGAAAAAAATTCTTGACTTGAAGTTTGCTTAAAGCTGTAGGATAAAACGGAAAACAATGATTGGAGGTGAAGTATGCGCTACACAAAATTAGGACAGTCCAATTTATCTGTTTCCCGCATTTGCCTGGGCTGTATGGGCTTTGGCGACGCAAAAAACGGACAGCACTCCTGGACCATTGATGAGGCCCATTCCCGCGAGATCATCAAGCGGGCGCTGGAGCTGGGGGTGAACTTCTTCGATACCGCCATTGCCTATCAGAGCGGCACCAGTGAGCAGTATGTGGGCCGGGCCATCCGTGACTTCGCCAAGCGGGAGGATGTAGTGATAGCCACGAAATTCCTTCCCCGAACGGAGGATGAGATCACGGCGGGTATCAGCGGCCAGCAGCACATTGAGCGGATGCTGAATACCAGTCTGAGCAACCTGGGCCTGGACTATGTGGACCTGTATATCTACCACATGTGGGACTACCAGACGCCCCTCTATGAGATCATGGATGGGCTGAACAACATGGTCAAGGCAGGCAAGGCCCGGTATATCGGTATCTCCAACTGCTTTGCGTGGCAGCTCGCCAAGGCCAACGCCCTGGCAGAGAAAGAGGGCTTTGCCAAGTTTGTTTCTATCCAAGGGCATTACAACCTGATCTTCCGGGAGGAAGAGCGGGAGATGGCAAAGCTCTGCGCCCAGGACGACATCGCCATGACCCCCTACAGCGCGTTAGCGGGCGGACGCCTCTCCAAGCGTCCCGGTGAAACCTCCAAGCGGCTGGTGGAGGACAACTATGCCAAGCTGAAGTACGATGCCATGGCGGAACAGGACAGCGAGATCATCCGCCGTGTGGCGGAACTGGCCGACCGGCACGGCGTTGCCATGACGGAAATCGCTCTGGCGTGGCTGCTGACCAAGGTAACGGCCCCGGTGGTAGGAGCAACAAAACTCCACCACATCGAGGGTGCGGCCAAGGCGGTTGACCTGGACTTGACGGCGGAGGAGCTGTCCTATCTGGAGGAACCCTATGTCCCCCACGCCTTGGTGGGCGTCATGGCACAGAACACCGCCTCCGCCGCAAAAGAATCCCACGTCTGGTCTACCGGCAATCAGGAAATTAAGTGACAAAGGAGAAATTCTCATGAGCAAAAAATTAGTAGCGTGCTTTTCGGCCAGCGGCACCACGGCTGCGGTGGCCAGGATACTGGCGGAGGCTGCGGAAGCTGACCTCTACGAGATCAAGCCGCAGGCGCCCTATACCCGCGCTGACTTAAACTGGCAGGACAAAAAGTCCCGCAGCAGCGTGGAGATGAATGATAAGTCCTTCCGCCCGCCCCTGGCGGACCGGGACGCTCACATTGAGGACTACGACACCATCTTCCTGGGCTTCCCCATCTGGTGGTACACAGCTCCCACTATTATCAACACTTTCTTGGAGAGCTACGATTTCTCTGGCAAAACAATCATCCTGTTTGCCACCTCCGGCGGCAGCGGTTTCGGTAAGACCGCCGCTGATCTGAAAGTCAGCGCCAAAGGCGCGGTCATTCGGGATGGAAAACTGCTGAATGGCAGACAGACCAGGGAATCTCTTGCCGCCTGGGTCAACAGCTTGTCTGTGTAAGGAGGCCCGCAGTATGAAAAGAACGCTTTCTCTCTTTTTGACCGTGGCCCTTATGCTCACTCTTGCCGCTTGCGGCTCTAAGGGCGGGCAGGACAGCGCCAGTTCCAGTCCCGCGCCGGAAGGGAACACTCCCACCTCCACCGCTCCGGAGATACCCCCGGCGAACCAGCCAGAGGACACCGCTCCGGCAGAGGACCAGACCCCCGAAGGGACTGATGATAGTGGGAAGAAAGTCCTGATTGCCTACTTCTCCGCTACCAACAACACGGAGAATATCGCAAACCATTTGAACGAGATACTGGACGCAGACCTCTATGAGATCGTGCCGGAGACACCTTATACCGCTGACGATCTGAATTACAACGATTCCTCCAGCCGTTCCAGTCAGGAGATGAACGACCCTGACAGTCGCCCCGTTATTTCCGGCAGCGTAGAGAACATGGAGCAGTACGATGTGATCTTCTTGGGCTATCCCATCTGGTGGGGCGAGGCCCCCAGGATCATCAACACTTTCCTGGAGAGCTACGACCTGAGCGGAAAGACCATCGCACCCTTCTGTACCTCTGCCAGCAGTCCCTTGGGGTCCAGTGCCACGAAGTTGCAGGACCTGACCGGCAGTGCAGCATGGCTGGAGGGCCAGCGGTTCAGCGGTGGAGCCTCCGTCTCCGATGTGCAGTCCTGGGTAGACAGTTTGAATCTGAAGGTCTGATTTTATGAAGCCAAAACAAATCGTGAAAATCGTTGTGGATGTTGCAATGACCCTGGGGATGCTGTTCCAGATGGGCTACCATCTGTGGGGCGACACCGCCCATGAGTGGGTGGGTGCGGGACTGTTTCTCCTGTTCCTGCTCCACCACATCCTCAACTGGCGCTGGTGGACAGGGCTGTTCAAAGGGAAATATACCGCCGTCCGCACCCTGCAAACTACGATCAATTTGCTCACTCTGGCGGCGATGCTGGGACTGATGGTCAGTGGTGTGATCCTCTCCAGCAAGGTGTTTGCGTTCCTGCAAATCCGGGGCCACATGGCCTTTGCTCGCAGACTGCACATGGCCGCATCCTATTGGGGGTTCCTCCTGATGACGGCGCACCTGGGCCTGCATTGGGGAATGCTGCTGGGAATGGTTCGGAAAACGGGAAAAACGAAGCTCCCCGGCAAACCCGCCTCCCACTTGCCTGCGTTGCTTGGCGCGCTGATCGCCGCCTATGGTATGACTGCGATGGTCAATCGCAATTTCGTCACCTATCTGTTTTTGCAGGCGGAATTTGTTTTCCTTGATTTCAGCGAATCCAAAATGCTGTTTTACCTGGACTATCTGGCGATCATGGGAACATTTATTTTCTTGGCCCATTTTGCGGCGAAGCTGCTGAGAAAACATAAAGCGAGGGAAACACCATGAAAAAGTGGATCGTCGTATCGCTTGCCATAGCTATTATACTGATGGCGGCTGGCTGCGGGGGAAATGCCGGACAGCTTTCGGCAATAGAACCACCAAATATAACAGGTGAAACACCACCTGCGGAAAACGCAGAACATTCAATCACCGGCCCCCCTTCTGAAGGAAATGCGGCCGCACCAGACATAGAGCAGCCTGCGGAAACGGAAACGCCCCGTATTCTGATCGCCTACTTCACCTGGGCGGACAACACCGTAGTGGAAGATCCCGGTGCTGTGGATGTGGACGCAACCACTTCGGCCAGTGTTCTGGCACCCGGAAATGCCGCGAAGATTGCGGACTGGATTCAGCAGGAAGTGGGCGGCGACCTGTTCTCCATCGTTGTAGAGGACCCGTATTCCAGCGACTATGACGAGTGCCTGGACCGGGCGGCAGATGAAAAAGCGGACAATGCCCGTCCCGCGCTGGTCAATCATGTGGGCAATATGGAGAACTATGACATCGTATTTATCGGTTTTCCTAACTGGTGGTACACCCTGCCTATGGCGGTTCTCAGCTTTGTGGATGAGTACGATTTTTCCGGCAAGACCATAGTTCCCTTCTGCACTCACGGAACAGGCGGACTTTCCAGCACCATCCGCGACTTGACCGCCGCACTCCCTGATGATGTAACGATCCTGGACGCCATAGGAGTTTACCGCCCGGATGTAGATTCTTCCCGCCCCGCCATCCAGGAATGGATCGTGGGACTGGATTTAGACATTTGAACAGGAGATTCAATATGAAAGTAACCGTTATTACAGGAAGTCCTCACAAGAAAGGCACTTCCGCACTGCTGGCAGACGAGTTTATCCGGGGTGCGCAGAAGGCTGGGTGGGAAACCTTCCGTTTTGACGCCGCCTTTGAGCAGGTGGCCCCGTGCCTGGGCTGTGACCGCTGCGGAATCGGCGCGGCCCCCTGTGTGCAGAAGGACGCTATGCAGAGATTGACACCGGAACTGCTGGCCTCCCAGGCGGTGGCGCTGGTGACGCCGCTGTATTATTTTGGCTTTTCCGCGCAAATCAAGACGGTGATCGACCGCTTCTACGCCAACAACTACAAATTGACTGGCAGCAAAAAGGTGTTCCTGCTGGCAACGGCCTATGACCGGAACCATTGGACGATGGAAGCTCTGTCCGCTCACTATGAGACACTGGCCCGCTATCTCCAGTGGGAGGATGCCGGACGGGTCCTGGCGGTGGGATGTGGCGTCCGCTCCGACATTGAACACTCTCAATTTCCCCAGGAAGCCTATCAACTCGGCCTCTCCCTCAAATAAAGACAGAAAGGAGACAAAATGATGAGAAACCTAAAACGATTTGGCGCACTGCTTTTGAGCCTGGTTCTATCGCTGTCCCTGACCGTCCCGGCCTTTGCCGCTGTGGATGATACCGGCTTTTCCGATGTAGACGTTGACGCTTGGTACGCCGAGGCCGTCATGTACTGCCGGGAACATAACCTGATGGCCGGGATCGGCAACAACCAGTTTGCCCCGGAGAGCAGTCTGACCAGGGCCATGCTGGTAACGATTCTCTGGCGTCAGACGGGAAGTCCGGTGGTCAACTACCTGATGCAGTTTTCCGACGTGCCCGAGAGCCAGTGGTACAGCGAAGCCGTCCGCTGGGCTGCCAGCGAGCAGCTGGTCCTGGGGTATGGGGACGGACGCTTTGGGACCCAGGACCCGATCACTCAGGCGCAGCTGAACATCATCATGGGGAAATACACCGATCAGCCCATCACCCCAAATATTCCCGGTTTTACGGGCGGAAATGAACCAGCCACTCGCGCCCAGACAGCCGCTGTTATGCTGAACCTCTCCAAGCTCCCCGATCACCCGACAACTGATTCCGGTGAGGAGACCGAAGTTCTAATCGCCTACTTCTCCGCTACCAACAATACAGAGGGCATTGCGAGCCATCTGGATGCCATTCTGGACGCCGACCTCTATGAAATCATGCCGGAGCTGCCCTACACCGCCGCCGACCTGAACTACAATTCGGACTGTCGTGCCAATGATGAGCAGAATGACCCCAGTGCCCGTCCCGCTATCTCCGGCAGCGTGGACAGCATGGAGAAGTACGATGTGATTTTCCTGGGCTATCCCATCTGGTGGGGGCAGGCTCCGAAGATCATCAGCACGTTCCTGGAGAGCTATGACCTCAGTGGCAAGACCATTGTGCCCTTCTGTACCTCCGGCAGCAGCGGCCTTGGCTCCAGCGCCACGAATCTCCATGGCCTCGCCAGCAATGCCACATGGCTGGACGGCCAGCGGTTCAGCGGCAGCGCGTCCCGCTCCACGGTGGAGTCTTGGGTGAACGGACTGGATCTACCTACGCAAAACTAGACAACAACCGAAAGAGGATCTGACAAATTGAACATTACCGTCAAGGGAACCACCCTGACAGCCACGTTGGCAAACAACTCATCCACACAAGCTCTGCGGGAACTGCTGGCAAAAGGCCCGGTTACGATTGATATGAGCGACTATGGCAGTATGGAGAAAGTTGGGCCTCTTGGGACCAGCCTGCCCACCAACAATGAGCAGATCGACACCCAGGCTGGGGACATCATTCTCTATCAGGGCAATCAGATCGTGATTTATTACAGCACCAATTCATGGAACTTCACCCGTCTGGGGAAAATCAACGATGTGACTGCCCAAGAACTGCGGGAACTGCTGGGCGATGGGGATGTGAGCGTTACCTTCTCCCTGGGAGACTGAAAGCGTTTGACTCAGAATTTTCTCTGAGGACTACAATAGTGGTACTTCCAAAATGCGGTATTCTACTATTACAAATCAAGGAGTAAAAAATCATGGAATTTGTTACTTTGCGCAACGGGGCCAAAATGCCTCTGGAGGGCTTCGGGGTGTTCCAAGTCACCGAGGCCGCAGCCTGTGAGAGGGCGGTCAGCGATGCGCTGGAGTGCGGCTACCGCCTGATCGACACGGCGGCGGCTTACTTCAACGAGGAGGCTGTGGGCGCGGCCGTCCGGAAATCCGGCATTCCCCGTGAGGAACTGTTCATCACCACCAAGCTGTGGATTCAAGATCAGGGCTATGAAAATGCGAAAAAGGCGTTTCAGGCCTCTCTGAACCGTCTTGGCCTGGACTATCTGGATCTATACCTGATCCATCAGCCCATGAACGATTACTACGGCTCCTGGCGGGCGATGGAGGAATTGTACGAGGAGGGCAGAGTAAAGGCCATCGGAGTATGCAACTTCTATCCCGACCGACTGGCAGACCTCTGTCTCAACGCCAGGATTGCCCCTATGGTAGATCAGGTGGAACTGCACCCCTTCTTCGCTCAGGGGACGGCCTTGGAAGCCATGAAAGAGTTCGGTGTCCAGCCCGAGGCATGGGGTCCCATGGCAGAGGGCAAGCACGGCATCTTCACCCACCCTGTTCTGACGGAAATCGGGCAAAAGTATGGCAAGACCGCCGCCCAGGTGGCCTTACGTTGGAACACTCAGCGAGGTGTAGTGATCATCCCCAAGTCCACCCACAAAGAGCGGATGGAGGAAAACCTGAACATATGGGATTTTCAGCTTAGTGAGGAGGACATGAACACTATCGCAACCCTGGACCTGGGGCACAGCGAGATCATCGACCATTTTACCGCACAGACAGCTAAATTTCTCAACGGCTGGAAAATTCATGAATAACAGGAGGATACAGCTATGGTAAAGCAGACAGCGGGCAGAAATCAGTTAGGGGAATTTGCTCCGAAGTTCGCGGAGCTGAACGATGACGTCCTCTTTGGCGAAGTCTGGTCCAGGGAGGGGCAGCTCTCTTTGAAAATGCGCTCCATCCTTACCATCTCCGCCTTGGTGAGCAAGGGACTGGTGGACAGTTCCTTCCAGTTCCACATCCAGAGTGCCAAGGCCAACGGTGTCACCAAGAGCGAGATGGCGGAAATTCTGACCCATCTGGCCTTCTACGCCGGTTGGCCCAACGCCTGGGCGGCGTTCCGTGTGGCAGTGGAGGTCTACAAGGACGATGCCGGGATGGACGGCGGGCTGTTCGGTATTGGCGCACCCAATGACGCCTTTGCCCAGTATTTCGTAGGTAAGAGCTATCTCAAGCCTCTGACCGACCCTCAGAAAACCGTGTTTATGGCCAACGTGACCTTTGAGCCGGGATGCCGGAACAACTGGCACATCCATCACGCCGCAAAGGGTGGCGGGCAGATCCTTCTCTGCACCGGAGGCCGTGGCTGGTATCAGGAGTGGGGCAAAGAGGCCCGGAAACTGCTGCCCGGCGATGTGATG
>OFGQ01002065.1_pt1 | contig 12097 bp, 10 predicted proteins | sample 1521791 | NCBI WGS metagenome assembly OFGQ01 (sample SAMEA3504116, study PRJEB24116) | mouse gut metagenome | biome: mouse gut; feature: mouse-associated habitat; material: faeces | place: Denmark | collected 2011 | reverse complement strand
GACCATGATTATATCTTCCGTCTTTCTGGATTACATTGCCCCCTGTTTTCCGGTGTACGACGGCAACCGCCTTTTGGCGGCTCTGTGTATGGGCGTCCTTTGCGGCGCGGGATATGCGATTGTGTTCATGCGCGGCTCCTCCACAGGAGGCCAGGACTTTATCAGCGTTGCGATCAAGAAAGTAAAGCCTCACTTCTCACTGGGAATCATTACCTTTGTGCTGGATACCACCACAATCATCATGGGAAGCCTGATTGTGTTTAAAGATATAGACGGTTTTATATACGGAATTATCGTGACCTACCTTATGGCAATCGTGATGGACCGTATCCTGTATGGCGTTGACGAAGGGAAGATGACTTTGATTGTGACAGAGCATGGAGCAGAGGTTGCAGAGTCGATTGATGCATACTCAGGGAGAGGCTCGACAATCCTTAAAGGAACAGGAAGCTACTCCAAGCAGCACAAAGACGTTGTCATGTGCGCCTGTAACAACAAACAGATGTATACCATCAAGAAAATGGTGCGCCAGATTGACCCACGGGCATTTACGATTATCATGGAATCAAATGAGGTGGTGGGCGAAGGCTTTAAAGAAGAAGTATAAAAAGGGGGCTGTTTACTTAGACAGCCCCCTCATTCATATTCAAAATAGGGTATAAGCCAATGTCTTACTTAGCGTACAGCTTTACCAGCTCCAATACAACATCCACGCTCTTATCCATTCCTTCTACCGTAATGTGCTCATAAGGCCCATGGTAAGCGTGCCCGCCGGTTCCAAGATTGGGGCAGGGCAGTCCCTTGAAGCTTAACTGGCATCCGTCCGTACCTCCGCGAATGGGAATGACAAGGGGCGTCACGCCCGCATTTTCACAGGCAGTCTTGGCATTGTCAATCAGATGCATACATCCTGCAATGATCTCCGCCATATTCTTATACTGTTCCGTAATGGTGAGGGTGACCGTTCCCTCGCCCCATTTTGCGTTCAGATTCTTCTCAATCAGCCGAAGGGTCCCTTTTCTTGCCTCGAAAAAGTCCTTGTCGTGATCTCGGACAATATAATGGTCACGGATGATGTAGGTGAGCGTGGTCTGCTCCACGTTGCCCTCGATGCCCACAAGGTGATAGAAGCCCTCGTAGCCTTCTGTACCGCGGGAGGTCTCCATGCCAGGCAGGAGAGAGTTAATCTCCATGGCAACCAGGCTTGCGTTAATCATAGTATCCTTTCCGGAGCCAGGATGGACGTTGAAGCCCTTCACGTCAAACCGCGCCTTGCAGGCATTAAAGTTCTCATACTGAATCTCGCCCTCTGTATCGCCGTCCAGTGTGTAAGCATAGTCTGCGCCAAATGCCTCCACGTCGAAATGGGACGCGCCTGTACCCACCTCCTCATCCGGTGTAAATGCAACGCAGATGGGACCATGTGGAATATTTTCCTTTACAAGCCTCTCAACCATGGTGAGAATCTCAGCGATTCCTGCTTTGTCGTCTGCGCCCAGAATAGTGGTCCCGTCGCTGGTAATCAGCGTGCGCCCTGTAAGGCTGGTGAGATGGCTGAAATTCTCTGGACTTAACACTAGTCCGCTGTCTCCCAGAGCCAGCTCTTTACCATCGTAATTCTCTGTGAGGACAGGCTTAATCTCATGGTCGCAGAAATCTGCCACTGTATCCATATGAGCGATAAAACCAATAGCAGGCTTATCCTTTAGTCCTTCGGTTGCAGGCAGTTTTCCGTAGAGGTAGCACTGGTCGTCAAGTCGGACATCTGTAAGACCTAATTCCTCCATCTCCGCTTTAAGCAGGCGCGCAAGGTCAAACTGACAGTCAGAAGACGGAACCGTGTCGCTGTTCTCATCGCTTGGCGTGCGTACAACCACATACTTAAGTAAACGTTCGTATGCTTTCATAAATATTTTCCTCTTTTCTAAATATATTTCCGCAGACAGCCGCATATACTGTGGCGGAGTTAAAGTACATACATGTGTTTTTCAGTATAGCATAAATATTTTTCGATTGCATTAATAAATGCTTCTGTTGTAGAAAAATAATCCGAAGTGTGATACAATTCATTTGGCGAAAATCATTGATTTGATAACAGGAGGCAGTTAAATAAAATGAGATTAACCCAGTTGTTAGAACATTTAGAATATGAAGTCATAAAGGGAAACCATGAGATTGAAGTCACAGAGCTTATTAACGATTCCCGAAAGGTGACGCCAGGATGTGTATTTGTCTGCATCAGCGGCGCGGTATCCGACGGTCACGAGTATGCAGGAGAGGTTGGGGCAAAAGGCGCGAAAGCATTGATTACAGAAAAAGAGGTGGAGGCTTTGGAGGATGTGACGGTGATCCGTGTGAAGGATACCAGGTATGCGCTGGCGCTTATGTCCGCAGCTTATTTCGGCTATCCGGCAGACAAATTAAAAGTGATCGGCATTACCGGCACGAAGGGGAAGACGACGACGACCTACATGATAAAGTCCATCCTTGAAGGAGTGGGCCATAAGGTAGGGCTTATCGGAACGATAGAGGTGATTGTGGGAGATAAGGTGATTCCTGCAAATAATACAACGCCGGAGTCCTACTTGATCCAGAAGTATTTTGCTGAGATGGTGGAGGCGGGATGCGACAGCGTGGTGATGGAAGTGTCCTCCCAGGGGCTTATGCTCCACCGGACAGCGGGAATCCCCTTTGAGATCGGCATCTTTACGAATCTGGGGGAGGACCATATCGGGCTTAATGAGCATAAAGATTTTGAGGATTATAAGAGGTGCAAGAGCCTGCTCTTTAAGCAGTGCAGGCTCGGCATTGCCAATGTGGACGACAGGTGGTATGAGGATGTGCTTGCGGGTGCGTCATGCAAGGTGGAGACTTTCGGGCAGTCAGAAAAGGCAGACCTTCGGGCTGTGGATATCCGGCATATTTCGAAACCAGGATATCTCGGGGTGAATTACCATGTGTCGGGGCTTATGGATTTTGACGTGGAGATAGATATCCCGGGGGAATTCAGCGTTTATAATTCCCTGACGGCCATTGCGGTGTGCAGGCACTTTAACGTTCCGGTGGAAAATATAAAGGCGGCGCTCAAGGTGGCGAAGGTGAGGGGGCGTATCGAGATGGTGAAGGTGTCCGATGAGTTTGCCCTGATGATTGACTATGCCCACAATGCGATGGCGCTGGAAAGCCTTCTCAACACGCTGAGAGACTATAACCCGGGGCGCATCGTATCTGTGTTCGGGTGCGGCGGGAACCGCTCTAGGACGAGAAGGTACGAAATGGGAGAGGTGTCCGGGAGGCTTGCAGATTTTACGGTCATTACGTCCGACAACCCGAGATTTGAAAAGCCCCAGGATATCATTGACGACATTATCACCGGGATTAAAAAGACAGATGGAAGATATATTGACATCTGCGACCGGAAAGAGGCGATAAAATATGCTATAGCGAACGGGCAGCCGGGGGACGTTATCGTGATTGCCGGGAAGGGGCATGAGACCTATCAGGAGATTGAGGGCGTGAAGCATGACATGGACGACAGAGTGCTGATACAGGAATCCCTGAGGGAAATCGCGGAAGGAAGATAGAAGATTTACGGATGTATGCAGATGTTATTGTAGATATTACACATGAAAAACTCGATAAGATATTCCAGTATTTCATCCCCTCTGAATTAAGAGGGGAGCTTTCTGTGGGAACAGAGGTAATCGTGCCGTTTGGTAAAGGAAACCGGGAGATATCCGGCTATGTGGTGTCATTCTCTGAAAAGGCGGACTATCCCCCGGAAAAGATAAAGCCGGTATCCAGGAAAGCAGAGAAAAGCGTCGCCATCGAGTCAAAGCTAGTGGCTTTGGCGGCATGGATGAAGGAGCAGTACGGGGGCACGATGATCCAGTCGCTGAAGACGGTCCTGCCTATCAAGCGCAAGGAGAAGGCGAGGGTGAGGCGAAAGGTGCGGCTCCTTGTCGGAAAGGCTGAGGCTGAGAGGAAACTTGAGGAGTATCTCCATAAAAACCAGAAAGCGAGGGCGCGCCTCTTGGCGGGGCTTATAGAGCAGCCGGAGCAGGACTATGAGCTTGTAGTGAAGAAGTTAAACGTAACTCTTCCGGTTGTCCACACGCTGGAGGAGCAGGGGATCCTCCGCCTGGAGTCGGAAGAGGCGTTCCGCAATCCGGTACGGTATCAAATAACAGAAAAAAAGCCGGTTGGCTTTAATCGGGAGCAGGAGGAGGCAATCAGGCGTTTCTGGGAGGATTACCGCGGAGGGAAACGTGGAACATATCTGGTTTACGGCGTTACGGGAAGCGGGAAGACAGAAGTCTATATCGAGATGATACGCCGGGTGGTAGGGCAGGGGAGGCAGGCTATCGTGCTGATCCCGGAGATTGCCCTCACATACCAGACCGTCCTGCGCTTTTACGGAACCTTTGGAGACCGGGTGACCATCCTGAATTCCCGGATGTCGGCGGGGGAGAGGTACGACCAGATGGAGAGGGTGAAACGGGGAGAGGTGGATGTGATGATCGGCCCCCGCTCCGCGCTTTTCACTCCGTTTCGTGACCTGGGCCTTATTGTGGTGGACGAGGAGCATGAATCTACTTACAAGAGCGAGCAGACTCCAAGATACCATGCCAGGGAGACGGCGGAAAAGAGGGCGTCCTTAGAAGGGGCAAGCGTAGTGCTTGGCTCGGCGACGCCGTCGCTGGAGGCATTCTGCCGCTGCAGGGCAGGGCTTGCGACGCTGCTCCCGCTGAAAGAGCGGGCGGCGGGGCAGGAGCTTGCGAAAGTATATGTGGAGGATATGCGGGAAGAATTAAAGGGCGGCAACCGCTCTATCTTGAGCGGGCGGCTAAAGGAGCTTATAAGGAAGCGGCTTAGAGAAGGGCAGCAGAGCATGCTGTTTTTGAACCGCAGGGGATATGCAGGATTTGTTTGTTGCAGGTCCTGCGGATATGTAGTAAAATGTCCTCATTGCGATGTATCGCTGTCGGAGCATAAAGGCGGCAGGCTGATCTGCCATTACTGCGGATACGAAACTTCTGCAGTGCACGTCTGCCCGTCCTGCGGTTCAGGGCATATCGGCGGATTCAGAGCCGGGACTCAGCAGATAGAAGAGCTTGTGAGACGAGAATTTCCGCAGGCGGCTGTTCTGCGTATGGACATGGATACGACGAAACGAAAGGACAGTCATGAGAAGATATTGTCCGCATTTTCCAACGGGGAGGCGGACATACTGATCGGTACGCAGATGATCGTCAAGGGGCATGACTTTCCTAATGTGACGCTGGTGGGCATACTGGCGGCGGACATGTCGCTTTATTCCAATGATTACCGTTCCGGGGAGAGGACTTTTGAACTTCTGACGCAGGCGGCGGGAAGAGCGGGGAGAGGCTTTTTGCGCGGCGAGGTGGTGATCCAGACGTACAGCCCGGAGCACTACAGCATCCGTATGGCGGCAGAGCAGGATTACGAGGGGTTCTATGCGGAGGAGATGCGGTACAGGCAGCTGATGGGATATCCTCCGGCGAGCCATCTTCTGGCGGTGCTCATGACGGGTACGGAGGAGAAGCATCTGGAGCTTGGGGCAGCGTATTTAAAAGAGTTCGCCGCCCGGGCGGACAGAAAAAAAAGCCTGGATATCATAGGGCCGGCAAGCCCGTATATCGGAAAAGTAAAAGACGAGTATCGCAGGGTCATATACTTAAAGTGCGAAAGAAAGGAAGAGCTTATCAGGCAAAAAGACCTGATGGAGCAGTATATAGAGATAAATACAGGGTTTAACAGCCTGAGGATACAGTTTGACTTTAACCCTATGGGAATATTTTAATAAAGGAGAATTTATTATGGCAATAAGGAAAATCCGTGAAATCGGCGACGAGGTGCTGTCAAAGCGTTGCAAGGAAGTTACGAAGATGAATCTGCGTACAAAGATACTGATTAATGACATGCTGGATACGATGTACGAAGGGATGGGCGTCGGGCTTGCCGCGCCTCAGGTGGGGATTCTCAAGAGAATCGCAGTTGTTGACATAGGCGACGGCCCTATCGTGCTCATCAACCCGGAGGTGATCAAGGAGGACGGGGAGCAGACGGGAGAAGAAGGATGTCTTAGCGTTCCGGGAAAGGCAGGGGTCGTGACAAGGCCGAACCATGTAAAGGTGAGGACACTGACGGAGGATATGGAAGAGACGGTCATCGAGGGAGAAGAACTCCTCGCCCGCGCGCTCTGCCATGAGATCGACCATCTCGACGGAAAGCTGTATGTAAATCTTGTAGAGGGCGGCCTGCATGACGTAGAGCCTGCGGAGGATTAGAAGATGAGAGTGATATTTATGGGAACCCCGGATTTTTCCGTAGGAACGCTCCATGCGCTTGCAGAGGCGGGGCATGAAGTCGTCCTTGCCGTGACCCAGCCGGATAAACCCAAAGGAAGGGGAGGAAAGGTGCAGTTCCCTTCGGTAAAGGAGGAGGCTCTTGCGCTTGGGATCCCGGTATTCCAGCCAAAAAAAATCAGGGAGCCGGACTGCATTGCCGAACTGAGGAAATATGATGCGGATGTGATGGTGGTGATTGCCTTTGGGCAGATACTGCCAAAGGAAGTCCTTGGCATGACCCCTTACGGGTGCATCAACGTGCATGCGTCTCTGCTGCCCAAATACCGCGGGGCAGCGCCGATACAGTGGGCGGTCATCAACGGGGAGGAAGTCTCCGGGGTTACTACTATGCAGATGGACGAGGGGCTTGACACGGGCGATATGCTGCTCAAGGCGGAAATCCCGCTGGATGAAAAAGAGACAGGAGAGAGCCTGCATGACAAGCTTGCGGACGCAGGGGCGAAACTTTGCGTAAAGACGCTTAAGGAGCTGGAAGAAGGCAGCGTCATCCCCGTGAAACAGGGGGAAAGCCCGACAGAATATGCAAAGATGCTGGATAAAGAGATGGGGAACATCAATTGGAGCCGTCCGGCTGTATCTATCGAGAGGCTTGTGCGCGGGTTAAATTCATGGCCGGGCGCATATACGGACTGGAACGGAAGGACCGTAAAGATCTGGGGGGCTCAGGCGTGCGCGCCGGATAAGGCGGAATCTGCGGGTGTGCCGGGAACTGTCGTAAGGGTGGAAAAGGACGGCTTTTTCGTCCTGACAGGGGAGGGAACGCTCAGGATAACGCAGCTCCAGCTCCCCGGGAAAAAGAAGATGGACGCGGCGGCTTTCCTGCGGGGCTGCAGGCTCCGGGAGGGCGAAACTTTCAGACAGCTGTAATTGCGGGAAATTGCGCTTTTTCTTTATTTGTGATAGAATCATATTGGATTCATTAAAATTGTGTGAAAACCTGCTATTTTCTCCTGTTTTGATGTATAATAAATAAGACTATGCCAGACAGGAGGAATTTTTATGTTTTATCCAATGTATTTTGACAGCACATATATGCTTGTGCTGATCGGAGTTATCATATGCATGGTCGCATCGGCGAAGATGAATGCGACGTTTAACCGGTATTCCAGGGTGCGGAGCCGTTCGGGGCTTACAGGGAGAGAGGCGGCCGAGAGGATTCTTTACAGCGCGGGCATCCGGGATGTGAGGGTGGAGCATGTGCCGGGCAACCTGACAGACCATTATGACCCGAGGAGGAAAGTATTGAGGCTGTCCGACGCGACATACAATTCAAATTCAGTTGCTGCCATCGGGGTAGCAGCTCATGAGTGCGGTCATGCGATCCAGCATGAGACAGGGTATGTGCCGCTTGCAGTGAGGGGCAGCCTGGTTCCCATTGCGAATTTCGGCAGCAGCATAGCCTGGCCTCTGATCCTGATTGGACTTTTCATGAACAGCGGGATGTCTGCTCTTTTGCTGAATCTGGGAATCCTGGCGTTTTCTCTTGCGGTGCTTTTCCAGATCGTGACGCTGCCGGTGGAGTTCAATGCGTCTGGAAGGGCAGTTAAAATCCTTGGCAGCACGGGGATTCTTTATGAGGACGAAGTGAAGGATACAAAAAAAGTGCTGAAAGCAGCGGCGCTCACATATGTTGCGGGAGCGGCATCCGCAATCTTACAGCTTCTCCGGATTGTTCTTTTGGCAAATCGGAGAAATGACTGACAGCCAAAGCAGGGAGGACAGTGAATGTCAGGTTCAGTGAATTTGAGGGAGATAGTGCTGGAGACGCTGCTCCTCATTACGAAAGACGGGGAATACAGCCATATAGCACTGAAAAATGTGCTTGACAAATATCTGTATCTTGAGAAACAGGAGCGTGCATTCATCACGAGGGTGGTGGAGGGCACGCTTGAGCGTATGATAGAGATTGATTACATTATCAATCAGTTTTCAAAAGTGAAAGTAAATAAGATGAAACCGGTTATCCGCCTGATACTCAGGAGCGCGGTCTATCAGATGAAATACATGGACAGCATCCCGGACCGGGCAGTGTGCAATGAGTCGGTGAAACTTGCAGAGAAAAAGGGATTTGCAAGCCTTAAAGGCTTTGTGAATGGCGTGCTCAGGAATATCGGCCGCAATATCGACAGCATTTCTTACCCCGGGGAAGAGGAGGGGGCAGAATATTTCTCCGTTCGCTACTCCCTGCCGGAATGGCTTGTAAGGCAATGGTCGGACGCGTATGGAGAAGATGCCGTCCGGGAGATGGGAGCGGCATTTTTAGAAGAGCGGGATACCTGCATCCGGTGCAATTTAAGCGCAGCCGGAAAGGAAGAGATAAAGAGGAGTCTTGAGAGCGAAGGAGTATCGGTGGCCGAAGACAGAGAGATTCCTTATGCGCTGCATATAAAAGGATATGATTACCTGTCAAAGCTTGGAAGCTTTCGGAAGGGATATTTTTATGTCCAGGATATAAGCTCCATGGAAGTTGCCGAGTGGGCAAAGCCCCAAATAGGAGACGTGGTTATTGACGTATGCGCGGCGCCAGGCGGGAAGGCTATCCACATGGCAGAAAAACTTGAAGGATCCGGTCGGGTGATTGCCCGTGACCTGACGGAGCATAAAGTAGGGATAATGCGGGAAAACATAGCAAGGAGCGGGCTGCCAAACATAGAGGCTCAGCAATGGGATGCGTCTGTTTATGACGAGACGGTGGAAGGCGCGGCGGATATCGTGCTGGCGGATCTGCCGTGCTCAGGACTTGGTGTTCTGGGAAGGAAAACAGACCTGAAGTACAGGATGACTCCCGCCATGCAAAATGACCTTGTAAAACTGCAAAGAGACATACTTGGCACGGTTCGCGCGTATGTGAAGCCCGGAGGAAAGCTTGTGTACAGCACATGTACTGTGAATAAAAAGGAAAATGAAGAAAACGCACGGTGGTTTTTGAAAGAATACCCGGAGTTTACGCTTTTGAAGGAACAGCAGCGTTTCCCGGGCAGAAACGGCGGGGATGGATTTTATATCGCGTTATTTCAAAAAAGAGGAACTTGCGGCAATGGACTACCGCAGTAAAAAGGAACTGGACGGGCAGGTGCGCATTGTGCAGGCAGGGGAGTATGACTGCTGCGCCTGCTGTGGTACGCATGTGCGGCTTGCAGGGGAAATCGGGCAAATCAAAATCATCAGCATGCAGAATTATAAGGGCGGGACGCGTTTGGAGGTTGTCTGCGGGAAACGTGCGCTGGAGGATTACCGTAAAAAAGCCGATGCGGCGGAGTATGCCGGACAACAGCTTTCTGTGCCGGCGGAACAGGCAGGGAAAGCGGAGGATGAAGATGAAGATACGGCATTAATGGATGGAGCAACGGAACTGATGGATGAAGAGACAGGATTTCTGGAAAAGGAGACAATGAATTTTCAGGCGTTTAATCAGCTGAAATGGACGTATTTTACGGAAAAGGCGGCACAGCTGCCCGAAGGGACGGAGAATGCTGCATTTTTTGCCGATGGGCTGAACAGCAAGGATTTGACGCATTTCGCAGATACGCTCCTGAAACAGGCGGGGAAACGCGCCGCTGTGTTTTCGAAGAAAGAAGGCGAAGCAGCGTTTGCTTTTGTACTGCTGAGCAAGGAGAAAGATGCAAGGGAGCTGACGGAGGAAATGCGCGCGCTGTTTGACTGCAAGGGCGGCGGTAAGCCCGACGCTGTGCAGGGCAAGGTAACAGCGGAAAAGGCGGAGCTGGCGGCGTTTTTTGAAGGAAAAGGCTTTCGGACAGAAGGATAAAACAAGGCGGCTGGGATTCAGGTTTTCGGCTTATTATGCTGAAAACCTGAATTAAACAGACTGCATAAGAAAACCGGCCGCAGAAGCGGTCGGTATTTTCCACATTATAAATATGACTTTGTCCTGCGCATATCTGTCACAAGGTCCGGATTGTATGCCTGCATCAGGCTGCACAGAGTGCGCGCGTCACATGCGCCGCTTTTGACTGCCTCCAATTCCTGTTCCGTAATCCCCACAAGCTGTATAAATTCGGTCTTCCCGTATAGGGTGTTCAGTGTCCGCGCTTCTGTATCCGGCACTGTGAGCAGGGCGGTGATTGCGGAATCTTCTTCGATATGCAGGGATTTTCCATTGCCCGCGATATATTGATATGGCTCAAAAAAACGTTTCGTTGTATAAGTGTACCGCGCCAGATTGGACAGCATATCCATTGCCCAAAGGCAGTGTTCTGCATCCTGCTCCTTCAGTTTGAATGTCATTTCATAGCCCCATTTGTTCCATTCTCCGCCAAAGGCATCTGCTTCCGCATAAAGTTCTGTCATGCCAAATGTCACGATGTGCAGAAAGCCTTTTGGCGACTGGTAGACGGAATATCCGTCTAAAAATTCATTGCCGCCCAGTATTGCCCTTGCGGTCATCAGGGTAGCGTAATGCTTTGGTTCCTGATGCGGATAAAGCCTTGCAAACTCCTGTTCAATCGCTTCCCAGCCGGGAGCCCATTCCGTATCTTCCTTCATTCGTTTCAGAAATTCTTCTTTTGTCATGGTATGGTTTCCTTTTTCAGATGAAGATAGTATCATGTTTTGCCGCTTTTTTCCAGAAGGGTGATTTCTTTTTCGTAATTGATGGCATCGCTCTTTACGGCTTCGGGAATCTCAATATCCTCCACATCGCCCAGCTGTGTGATTTCCGAGGAAATCAAATATTTTTCCACAGTCACGCCATTATCCAGCACGCCGCCGTTCAGCTCTTTCAGAACGTTGTTTGTCACGCTTTCCAGCGCATTGGCAAAGTCGATTTTATAAGATATGGGCTGTCCCGTTTTCCAGTCGAAACAAAATTCTGCCGTAAGTGCGCCGATATCCTGAAAATATATTTCCGAAAGGCCGGACATTCCCGCAAGCTGGAAATATTTCCCTTTTTCTTCCACAGCATAAACCTTTTCCGAAGGAATTTCCGCCGTAACCGTTACGATATTGCCTTCGGTGTCTTCCATCTGCCAGTCCTTTGCGGCAGAAAGCAGGGAAACCATGTTATCGGCGGTATTATAGATACGGATGTGGTTCATGGCGTCCTCAGGAGAAAGAGTCATTTCCGTCCATTGCTTGTCATAGTTCATGTAAAGGTTGACAGCATCGTCCTTTTCTTCCAGATAAATGTTTGACGCCTGAGATGCATCGCCAAAATCATGCTGGATATCTACCCGCGCCTGCAAAGGCTCCCGCTGTATAGTTACTTTTGCGCCTGTGGAAATCTCGCCGCTTCCGTCCATGGAAATTTCAGCTGTAAAATTCGCTTCAAAGCTCTCTGCACTCTGTAAAGCGTCCGCCGCAGCCTGCACATATTCCTCCGCAGTCTTTGTCTGCGCACCTGCGATATTCGTGTTGCCAGCCGTTCCGCCGCAGCCCGGCAGGGCAATGGCTCCTGCAAGTGCTGCTCCAAGCATCCACCGCATGTTTATTTTTTTCATAACATTCCTCCTTGCCGCCGGAATACACAGCCGACTTTCTTAGATTTTAGCGGAAAATTTCCATATTTTCAAGGGCGTTGCGTTATCTTTCATAAAAAACTAATAAATCTGTAAGAATTACATTGGCGTTTTTCCGAGAATGGACAAAAAACGCTGATTTCACTGAAATTTCCGCAATGCAAGGGGAGTATGTCTGTGCTTCACTGACAAATCAGGGACGGAAAACATCCGGCTGCTGATTCTTTTTCA
>OFGQ01002062.1_pt1 | contig 12115 bp, 10 predicted proteins | sample 1521791 | NCBI WGS metagenome assembly OFGQ01 (sample SAMEA3504116, study PRJEB24116) | mouse gut metagenome | biome: mouse gut; feature: mouse-associated habitat; material: faeces | place: Denmark | collected 2011 | reverse complement strand
GAAGTCATTGATTTTGCTTCCCTCGTAAATTTTTCGTTTTTTCTTTTTCTTCTTGTCGGCGCCGAAAATATCGCTCTCCGAAATCACGGCAAATTTAAGAAGGGGATACTCAAATCCCTTTAAAACTCTTCCGTAAAAGGTCATGATTTCCCCGGCCTTAAGCTCCCTGTCCGGGTTTTCCGTATAAAAGGCGGTCAGCTCCTGCTCCTGTAAGTCCGCCGCCAGCCTCGCCGCCCTGGTTCGGGAGCCGGACAAAAGAAGCACTCTGTAGCCGTTTTTCTTATACCGCTTCAAATCCTGAATCAACGCTTCAAAGCTGTTGTTATAGGAGGAAATGCTTTTCACCGGGATATCCGCTTTCCTGTCGGCTTTAAAAAGTGGATTTTTCCCGTCGAGTGCGGACAGCGCCACCGCCCGCCCCAGCTCTATTTTTGCCGCCACCTCCTCCACGGAATACAACAAATCCATCTGCCCGGGAAGCAGGTAACCCTTTTCCAGACGGTGCATCATGCTTTCACGGAATTCCAGCTCCACCGCATCGGCATGTTCCTTCACCCTCGCCGGTTCGTCCACAAAAACGCAGGTTTTGCTTCTGTCAAACAAATCAAGAAAGGACACGGTATCCTCATAAAAATAATGAACATAAGCGTCAAGATTCAGGAGATTACGGAATTCATAAACCTGTTCCAAAAGCTCTCCGGTCTGTTCCTCCACTCTGTGGGCTTCCTCGGTATGAAAATCCTTCCGAAGTTTTTGTGCAAAGGCCTTTCCTTCCTTCTCAATTTTATCCATCCCGGCCTTAAGCCGCTTATCGGAAAGCAGCATTTCGCCCGCCGGATAGATGGTAATGCCGGAAAGCTTTTCCAGAGAGCGCTGGCTTAAAACGTCAAAGCTGCGGATAGAATCCACCTCGTCTCCCCATAGCTCGATTCGGTAGGGATTTTCTTCGGTCAAGTCAAAGATATCCACAATGCCGCCCCGGACGCTGAACTGTCCCGGCGCCTCCACCTGATAGCTTTTTTCATAGCCCATATTCACCAGGCGCTCCGCAAGCTCCCTTTCGTCCGCCGCGCCCTTAACGCTGATGGAAAGAAGGTGCTCCTTCCAGACGGAAAGAGGAATCTGAGGCGCCATAAGGCTGCTGAAGGTGGTAATTACCGTGACCGGCTTTCCCTCCAGCATCCGGCGAAGGCACTTGATTCTCTCCGTTACAAGCTGATTTCCATGGACGTCCGCCTGATAAAAAATCAGGTCCCTGGCCGGATATGCCACCGCGTTTTTGTCATAAAAGCGGTAATCCTCCATCAGCTCTTTCACCCGCAAATCGCTGAATGTGACGATAAGCCGGTTTTGAAACCCGCTGCCAAGACCGTATATCATGTGAAGCTTCTGGGATTCCACGCAGCCGGTCAGAGCCCCGTGGGCCGTATTTTCCCGCAGTTTGCTTTTAATCTCCTGAAATTCCCCCAGCTCCTCAAGGGGCGCCGTCAACACTCTCATGCCTTTTCTGCCTTTCGATTAAACTCATTCATTGCCTTATCCGTATCCCCCATAAGCATCATCTCCGCTGCTTCCACAGCCATGGAGACGGCCTTTTCCATAAGAGCCTTTTCTTCTTTCGTAAAATGCCCCAGCACGTAATCCGCCAAATCGTAATTTTCCGGCTTCCCGCCTACGCCAATCCGTATTCTCTGAAATTCCTCGCTCCCGAGCTGCGCAATGATATTTTTAAGCCCATTGTGCCCTCCGGCGCTTCCCTTTTTTCTGATTCGAATCTGTCCAATCGGCAGGTTGATATCATCCGAAACCACAATAAGCTCCGCATCCGGGGATATCTTATAGTAATCCGCAAGGGGGCGGATGCTCTCGCCGCTTAAATTCATAAAGGTCAGGGGCTTTGCTAAAAGCACCTTCTGCCCGTTAATGATTCCCTGTCCTGTCATGGCCCGGTTTTTAATATTCCTGACGGAAATATTATATTTTTCCGCCATCGCATCTATCATGGCAAACCCGATATTGTGTCTGGTATTATCATATTCCCTTTTGGGATTTCCAAGTCCTGCAATCAGAAACATTTCTTTTTCCTCTCATCTTTCAATAATCAGTGCCATAATAGCATACTTCTTTTCAAAAATCGAGTACAGAATGGCCGGCGCGCAAATTTCTTTCCCTGTGCTCACGCCGGTATGCGCAAAAAAAGAGGTTGCCGCTTTACGACAACCCTTGAAAAGTTTCCAACTCACTTTTATTACTATAAGCAGTCTTGCGAAACGCGGCTGCGTTTGCTGTCCTACTCCGGCTCTGCTACCGCATCCTCATACCTCTCCAGAATAATTTTCTGGATTTTTTCCCTGGCTTCCGAGTTAATCGGATGGGCGATATCTCTGTATTCACCATCCGTTGCCTTTTTGCTCGGCATTGCAATAAACAGCCCTTTATCTCCCTCTATGACTTTAATATCATGAATCACAAATTCTTCATCAATGGTAATTGAAACAATGGCGCGCATCTTGCCTTCTTTCGTGATTTTCCTCACTCGTACATCTGTAATTTGCATATTCAGTCCCCCTTAAGTTCGTCCTTTTATATTATGTACAAACCCCGGTGCCTGCAGACGCATACTTAATTAAATAACATATCTGTTGTTTCTTTCCAGCACAATCTTAATGCCGTCAGTTCCTGCATGATAAGAATTCGCTCTGATTGTATCACGGCTTTCTACGATGCAATTTTCAATGTGAGTGTTGTCTCCGATATACACATCATTTAAAATAATGGAATTCTTGATATAACAGTTATTTCCGATATAAGCCTTCTTGAAGATAACAGAGTCCTCCACGACCCCGTTCACAATACAGCCGCTTGAAATAAGACTGTTTTTGATTCTTGCCCCCGCGTTATACTTTGCCGGCGGCAAATCGTCCACTTTGGAATAAATATCCGGATACTGTTTAAAGAAGTAATCTCTCGTTTCCGCCTTGAGGAAGTCCATGTTGGTGTCAAAATAGTCCTCCACAGAAGCTATGTTTCTCCAGTAATCCTTCATTTTATACCCATAGATTCTTTTCATGTTTTTGTAGCGGATTAAAATATCCTTGACAAAATCATATCTCTCCTCCTGTGCGCTTTTTTCTATCATTTCTATCAGCTGACGCCTTCTGATAACATAAATGCCGCAGGAAATGGTGTTGGATTTCGCCATCACCGGCTTTTCTTCAAATTCCTCGATACGGCTTTCCTCGTTCATCTTAATTGTCCCGAACCGCTCCACACTGGCATTTTCACCCATGTCCTTGCAGACCACAGTGATATCCGCCTTTTTGTCGATATGGTACTCTAACAGCTTATTGTAGTCCATTTTGTAGACACAGTCGCCGGAAGTGATTACCACATACGGTTCATGACAATTCTTAAGGAAAGAAAGATTTTGCGCAATGGCGTCCGCCGTCCCTCTGTACCAGAAGCTTCCTTCGGCTGTGACAGCCGGAGTAAACACGTACAGACCACCCTGTTTGCGTCCAAAATCCCACCACTTGGAAGAATTCAGATGCTCGTTTAAGCTGCCGGCGTTATACTGCGTGAACACCGCCACCTTCTGGATATGGGAGTTGGTCATATTGCTTAAAGCAAAGTCAATGCTTCTGTAGCTTCCCGCAACGGGCATTGCGCAAACGGCTCTCTTCTGGGAAAGCTCCTTCATTCTGTAACTGCTTCCGCCCGCTAATATGATACCTATCGCTCTCAATGCTCATCACCTGCCTTAATCAATGTTTTTCCGCCCGCAAGATAATTGTCCGTGTAGTCTTCTCTCGATGTTGCTCCGAAAATACAGGTATTCTTACCCACCGTGACCCCTTCCGGTATCACGCTCGTCTCACCCACCGTAACGATGCCGTCGCTGTAGATGTGCGGGTCGGTTTCATTGGGTACTTCCTCCCCAAATCCCATTTTTACATGATTTTCAATTCTGACATTTTCCGCCGCTATCACTTTGTAGAGTTCGCATCCCTCCCCTATCCGTGTATTATTCATGATAATAGAATCCCTGACAATCGTGTCCCTTCCAATCGTAACACCACAGCCGATTACAGAATTATATACCTGTCCGTAAATATCGGAGCCTTCCCCTATGATGCTCCTTTCCACTACGGAACCGTCGGCAATATACTGCGGCGGCAGAATTTCACTTTTGGTGTAGATTTTCCAGTACTCCTCATACAGGTTGAATTCAGGAACAATGTCAATCAATTCCATATTGGCCTCCCAATAGGAATTTAAGGTTCCCACATCCTTCCAGTACCCGTTAAACTCATAGGCATAGAGCGAATCTCCCTTGCCATGGCAGTAGGGAATAATATGCTTACCGAAGTCAAGTCCCGGCTGCTGTGCGTTTGTAAGCAAGGCTTCCCTTAATGTTTTCCAGTTAAATATATAAATACCCATGGATGCAAGATTACTCCTGGGATTGGCAGGCTTTTCCTCAAAATCGGTTATTCTCCTGTTCTCATCGGTAATCATAATTCCAAAACGCCTGGCCTCCTCCATGGGCACAGGCATAACGGCTATTGTCACTTCAGCGTTCTTTTCCTTATGGAACCCCAGCATAACTTCATAGTCCATCTTATATATATGGTCGCCCGAAAGAATCAGGACATATTCAGGATGAAAGCTTTCCATGTATTCCAGATTCTGGTAAATGGCGTTGGCCGTGCCAGTGTACCATTCGCTGTTGATTGTTTTCTCATAGGGCGGCAGAACCGTCACGCCGCCGATATTCCTGTCCAGGTCCCAGGGAATACCGATTCCGATATGTGTATTTAACCGCAAAGGCTGATATTGTGTCAAGACCCCAACTGTATCTATTCCTGAATTAATGCAGTTGCTGAGCGGAAAATCAATAATACGGTACTTCCCCCCGAAAGATACCGCGGGTTTGGCGACCTTGGATGTCAATACTCCCAACCGGCTTCCCTGACCGCCCGCTAACAGCATGGCAATCATTTCCTTTTTAATCATATTGTCCCCCCATGCATTCAATACTATATCTTAATAAGAAATATTTTTATATTACGATGTATGTAACGTTTATAATTTGTATGAATAGTATATCATAGGTTTTTCCAAAAGTGAATGTTTATTAAAAATGTCATTGGTTTTTCCTGTGTAATTTTATATAATTAGGTCAAGACTATTGTATTAGCGGAGGGTTTTCTCATGTATCAGTTAAACTTTACTCATCCTGAACATATATATTTCATAGGAATCGGCGGCATCAGCATGAGCGGGCTGGCGGAAATTCTTCTGGAAAAGGGATTTACCGTTTCCGGCTCCGACTCCCAAAAATCATCCCTTACGGAGCTTCTTGAAAGTAAGGGCGCGCTTATCCACTACGGCCAGCGGGCGGAAAACATAGGCAATGATATCGACCTTGTGGTCTACACCAGCGCCATCCATCCCGACAATCCCGAATACGCCGCCATGAAAAAAATGGGGATACCTTCCCTTACCCGTGCGCAGCTCTTAGGCCAGATGATGAAAAATTATGCTGTTCCCATTGCCATCAGCGGTACTCATGGGAAAACCACCACCACTTCCATGATTTCAGAAATTCTCCTTAAGGCGGATGCCGACCCCACCCTTTCTATCGGCGGCATCTTAAAGGCTATCGGAGGAAATTTCCGCATAGGCCATTCCGATTTATTTGTGACGGAGGCCTGCGAATATACCAACAGCTTTTTGAGCTTTTTCCCGAAGGTGGGCGTTATTCTCAACGTGGAGGAGGACCATCTGGACTTTTTTAAGGATATTGACGATATCTTAAATTCCTTCCATGAATTTGCAAAGCTGATTCCCTCTGACGGCACTTTAATTATCAACGGGGAAATCCCCGGAGCCGATATCATTTTAAAGGACTTGTCCTGTAAGGTCGTCACCTTTGGCAGCACCTCCGAATATGACTATCACCCCGAGCAGATTACCTATGGTGAAAACGGCAACGCCGGCTTTCTTCTTGTGACAAAGGATTCCAGGGAGGCTGTTACCCTGGGCGTCCCCGGACTTCACAACGTTTATAATGCAATTGCCGCCATCGCCGTCGCCGACCTTTTATCCGTTGATTTTTCCGTGGCGCGCAGCGCATTGGCTGATTTCCATGGTACGGAGCGCCGCTTCGAGTATAAGGGCATGATGAACGGAACCACTATAATAGATGATTATGCGCATCATCCCACAGAAATTACCGCAACCTTAACCGCTGCGATAAATTATCCCCGCAAAGCTCTCTGGTGCGTGTTCCAGCCCCATACCTATACCCGCACCAAAGCCTTAATGAAAGACTTTGCAAAAGCTCTCTCCGTTGCGGATTATGTGGTGCTGGCTGATATTTATCCCGCTCGCGAAACCGACGACCTGGGCATCAGCTCCCGCAACCTTTTGGAGGAAATAAAGCCCCTTAATAAAAATTGTTATTACTTTTCTTCGTTTATGGAAATTGAAAATTTTCTATATGAGAACTGCCGGCCCGGCGACCTGTTGATAACTATGGGTGCGGGAAACGTTGTAAACATTGGAGAAAACCTTCTTGACCGATAGTTTTCCACATTTTCCACACTTTCCACATGGGTGGTCAGTCCCCTCAAACCCTTGAAAATACTGGTTTTTCTGAAATTTTTACTATTTCATTTTCAGAATACCTGTGTTATAATGAGCCTTGCTTTCACTTTGGAAACAGTATCATACGGGGGGTCGTTTTATGGGACGTTTTAATGTTTATCAGGAAAATTATACCGATATTACTATTGTTTCAAACGTCTTTATAGACGAATACATGAAAGACGCCAACGACGCCCAACTGAAAATATATCTGTACCTTCTCCGGGTGACGGGAGCCGGGCTAGCCACCAGTATTTCCGATATGGCCGACCAGTTCAACCACACGGAAAAGGATGTGGTACGGGCTCTGAAATACTGGGAAAAGAATCATCTTCTTTCTTTAGAATATGATGATTCCAAAAATATTTCCGGCGTTCAGCTTCTGGATGTTTCAAAAAAATCCGGCAAGGATACGGCGGTGCTGGCTTCTGTGGTAAAGCTTCCCGCCAAAACAGACGCGTTCAGCCAAAAGCCTGAATTTGTAAAACCCAGCTACAGTGCCGACGAATTAAAGGAATTTAAAAATAATGAGGAAATCTCCCAGCTTCTTTTTGTTGCGGAGCAGTATATAGGAAAGCCATTAAGCCCTTCCGAAATCAATACCATCCTTTTCTTTTCCGACAGGCTTGGATTTTCGGAGGATTTAATTGATTATCTGATTCAATACTGCGTCGATAAAGGGAAAAAGGATTTCCGATACATAGAAAAGGTTGCCATAAGCTGGGCGCAGGAGAATATTACCACGCCAAAGCAGGCGGCAAAGCTTGCAGGTAAATATGACAAAACCGTTTATACTATCATGAAATCTCTTGGAAAGTCGGGAACGCCAACGCAAATCGAGGCCGACTTTGCCGGCAAATGGGTGAAGGAATACGGATTTTCACAGGATATTATTTCGGAAGCCTGTTCCCGGACCGTCATGGCCACGGACAAGCACCGCTTTGAATATGCGGACAGTATTCTCACCAGCTGGCATAAAAAAAATGTCCGCAGCAAAGCGGATATCAGGCAGTTGGACGACGCTTATGCAAAAAATAAAAGCAGCTTGAAGCCTCAGGGAAATACTGCCGGAGCTTTTAATCAGTTTATGCACACCGACTATGACTTTGAAGCCCTCGAACAGGAAATTCTGAGTAATTAGTGACGATACATAAGGAGAACGACAGTGGCGCTAACGAACTCTCAGTATGATGCTATCATGCGGGAATACGAAGACAGACAAAGCAGAAACCGACATCTTTTGGAAAAGCGCAAGGCGTATATTTTTGAGCATGTAGAGGGATACCGCGAGTTATCGGATTCCGTTGCCTCTCTTTCTGTTGCCCAGGGGAAAAAGCTGCTTTCCGGCGACGACTGCGCGCTAAAGGATTTAAGGGCCGCCATAAGCCGCCTTACCTCGGAAAAACAGCTCCTTCTTGCCAAAGCAGGATACCCTTCCGATTATCTTTCCGGTATCTATGACTGCCCGGACTGTAAGGATACCGGCTATATAAATGGCCAGAAATGCCATTGCTTTAAACAGGCTGTCATTCATTTTCTTTATGAACAGTCCGGTATCAGCGATGTGCTGGAAAAAGAAAATTTTGACACCCTGTCTTTTGAATACTACCAGGGGGAAGATTTGGAACGCTTTCAAAAGACAGTGTCCGAATGCAGAAAATTCATAGAAACCTTTGATTCTGACTACCATAATTTATTTTTTTATGGTACAGTAGGTACAGGCAAATCTTTTTTGTCCGGCTGTATCGCTAAAGAATTAATAGAAAGCGGACACTCCGTTATCTATTTCAGTGCGGCCGGTCTCTTTGAAATTTTATCCAAAAATATATTCGACTATAAAAATAAAGATGATACTGTGGATTCCCATGAAAATCTAAGTGATTGCGACTTGTTAATCATTGATGATTTGGGGACGGAATTCACTAAAAATATAGCGCCCTCCGTTTTATTTTCTCTCTTAAACGAACGTCATCTTAACAAACGCTCTACTTTGATTTCTACTAATTTATCTTTGGAGGATGTGCGGAACCGTTATTCGGACAGAGTTTTTTCCCGAATAACCAGTCATTACAACCTGTGTAAATTTACCGGACCTGATATCCGGATGCTGCAAAAAAGACTTCAAAACAGAAAGTGAGGTACTTTTTATGTCTCAACGTGAAGAAAAAAGAAACCTGGAAACAATACCTGTCGGCTCCCTTGGAATGATTCCCCTTGAAGGATGCAAAACTCTCGGGGAAAAAGTGGACAACTACCTTGTAAGATGGCGCACCGCCCGTGAAAGCGAGCACAAGGAAAGCCTTGCTTTTGCCGGATATCAGAGAGATTCTTATATTTTAAAGGCGAAGGTTCCTCGTTTTGGTTCAGGGGAAGCAAAGGGAATGATTTTGGAATCTGTCCGCGGAACCGACCTCTATCTGCTCGTGGACGTCACCAACTACAGCCTGACCTATCCCCTGTGCGGCCATATCAACCATATGTCGCCGGATGACCATTATCAGGATTTAAAGAGAATTATTGCTGCCGTAGGTGGAAAGGCAAGGCGAATCACCGTTATCATGCCTTATCTGTACGAGAGCAGGCAGCATAAAAGAACCGCCAGAGAATCCCTCGACTGCGCTCTTGCCCTTCAGGAAATGGTGGATATGGGAGTTGACAACATTATTACCTTTGACGCCCACGACCCGAGAGTACAGAATGCGATTCCTCTTCACGGATTTGAAACCGTCCAGCCGGCTTACCAGTTTATTAAGGGTCTGTTAAAGCATGTTCCCAATCTTAATATTGATTCCGACCATATGATGGTAATCAGCCCCGACGAGGGCGGCATGTCCCGCGCTATCTATATCGCAAACGTGCTTGGGCTGGATATGGGTATGTTTTACAAAAGGCGGGATTATACCCGCATCATAAACGGGCGCAACCCCATTGTCGCCCACGAATTTCTGGGCACCTCCGTGGAGGGCAAGGACATGGTGATTATCGACGATATGATTTCCTCCGGGGAAAGCGTTCTCGAGGTTGCAACCGCCCTCAAGGAGCGGAAGGCAAACAAGATTTTTATCTGCGCAACTTTCGGCCTGTTTACCAGCGGCCTTGAAAAATTCGATAAAATGTATGAAAGCGGTATTATCGACAGGGTGCTTACCACCAATCTGGTTTACCAGACGCCGGAGCTTCTTGAACGCGAGTGGTATATTGACTGCGACATGAGTAAGTATATTGCTTACATTATCGATACGTTGAACCATGACGCCTCTATCAGCGATTTGCTCAATCCCAATGAGAGGATTCAGAGTGCGATTGCGAAGTATAAGAAGGGGGTTTATGCGGATTAGGGTGTCTGGATAATGTGTTCTTTCAGGTGACGTTCAGGGAGGGAGATGTTTCTTTGTCGGCACGCTCCCGCTCTATAAAAACGCAACAGTACCAGGCTCGAAAATACCTCGCCAGGTGCTGGCGTTTTTATAAGGCCTCCTTCAGAAACATCTCCCTCCCTGAACTGTGTACTGGAGGGCTCTACATACATATATAGTTCCGCAATGATTTTAAATAGCCTTGTAAACATATAGCCTGTAAGGCGATTTCTCGTGGGTGTAGCTCCCAATCAATGCAAGCCCTGCTTCCTTATCGTTACTCAATTCGATTCTGGAAAAGATATACTTTCCCCCAAGCGCCTTAAAGGCGTCCGTATCAATATAAATGTCATTATCCGTCACGTGGTAATCCCGGGTGGCGCTGACGATGGAAATATCTGTCCCCGAGTACAGGCTGGCTCTTGCTCCCCAGGTGTCAAAGTATTCCCTGCTCTCCTCCACCCGCTCGAGAGCCGGCGCAATTATTTTGCGGAAGGCGTCCTTATAATCCTGAGAATAAAATCCCAGATAACCGTCCAGGGTGGCAATTTTGTTATACTCCAGAATTGCCGGGTAAAATCCGTAGGCGGCGGACCACTCTCCTTCGTAACCGATATCCGCTTTTGCCTCCTCGAACAATTCTTCGGAATAAAACTCCCCGAAACCAAGCTGATTTGAAGGCGCGCCCTTTGCAAGGCGATAAGCCTGGTCAAAACAGGTGTGGTACAAATCATTATAGCGGGTGTTTGTCAGCACGATAAGAAGCAGCGCCGCAACAGCCAGCAGATTGGCTGCGGCTTTCATCACCTTTTTATGGCGGCAGCTTTCATACAGCCGCTTCAAAACCAGGAAAAACGCCGCATACCACAAAAACGGGCTGAAAAATACCGTCCGGTTAAACTGCCAGCCGGTAAGCGGCGGACACAGCTTCTCCACCAGCCCCCTGAAGCTTTCCCAATAATAAATCCCGTAAACCGCGCTGTTGAAAACGATTACCAGCATCAGCAGGTTATATAAATCATGAAAAATACCTCTGCTGTTTTTACTCCTGAGATAGGAAATATTCAGATAAAAAAAGTATAAAATACAAACCGGCAGTACCAGATACGTATGCACGCTCTCCGCATGAAACATTCCTTTTGCAAACACTTCACCGATTGTCCTTATTATCTCTCTCGCCGTGAAGCTCCCCGCTTCCATGGTGGTGCGGATAGTCGCTTCATCTCCAAAAAGCATTGTGCCGAACAGCCTGTATTCACAGGCAATGCACCCTGCTGAAAGAACGCAGAGGGCCAGAAGAAGCCTTGCCGGAAATTTTTTGTCCCTTATCCACAGCCAGAGGAACGCAAGCGCCATATAAGCAAGGATAAAGAGCCCGAAATAGGAAAAATAGGAGAGCAGCGGATAAAAAAACAAAAAAATGTACCATTTGATATTGGGTTCCCTGTAGACTCTGCGGCAAAGCCAGAGGGCAAGGGGAATGGACGCAAAAGGGATTCCAAAGGCCGGGAACACATTGAGCGCGCCGTAGGCCAGCCCCAAAACCCACGCCAGAGGCTTATACTCCCCGTAGTTTTTCCCGCAGACATCCTTTGCAAGCAAAACACAGGAAAAAACCGCTATGACTATTTTGAGCAGATACCCGATAACATAAGCCGGATAAGCCGGTAAAATCATAAATAAAACCGTGTACAGGGAAAACTCCGACGGAAGCACGTCTCTGCTGATGCCTCCAAGAAAGGGCACATCCTTCCCGTGACTGAAAAAAGTACCCGTATCCTTCATCATCTGAAACTGAGGGATGAACAAATCCAGATTGTCGTGAACCGCTATCACGCTTTTTTCTCCGCAGATAAAAAACACAAGCCCCGCAAACAGCAAAAAGCCTGCCGTAATTACCAGATACCACCGTGAAATTAATTTTTTCAATTATATTGCCCTCTCTTGCGCTCTTCCTTCTCGCATACCAGCGTCAGACGGTACTCAAAATCCCGCCGGTTTTTCAGAGCCATGTTCGATAAAATAAGCCCCGCAAAAAAAGACTGAATAGCCGCCATCATAACAAAGCCGCAGACAATCAGAGTAGGGAATTTAAGCACCAGCCCGGT
>OFGQ01002059.1_pt1 | contig 12123 bp, 10 predicted proteins | sample 1521791 | NCBI WGS metagenome assembly OFGQ01 (sample SAMEA3504116, study PRJEB24116) | mouse gut metagenome | biome: mouse gut; feature: mouse-associated habitat; material: faeces | place: Denmark | collected 2011 | reverse complement strand
GGTTGGGGTGGGCCCGCTCCCAGTTGGGGGTGGTGTTGGTGGAGAACCGGGAGTGGAGCAGGGCCAGGGCGCTCTCGCAGTCCGGGTCGGTGAGGTCGGCGTAGAACTGCCGCAGCTGACCCACCAGGAACATGCCCTTGTAGACAACGGTCCGGCTGGAGAAGGAGGCTACATAGCTACCCGGATTTGATCGCTCAAAGACCCGCCGGGCCAGATATAGCTTCCGATCAAACTCCAGCCCTTTTTCGCAGCCTTCAGGCCGCTTCACAAAGCACTGGCAGATATAGGGCATACAGTCCCGGGCCTTCTGGCCTAAAATTTCCGGGTGGGTGGGCACGTCCCGCCACCCCAGAAACTCCATTCCCTCCTTGGCCACGATGATCTCCAACATCTTTTTGGCTTGAGCCCGCTTCAGCCGGTCCGGGGACATGAAGAACATGCCCACGCCGTAGTCCCGTTCTCCGCCCAGGATAATCCCCACAGAGGCGGCGGCTTTCACCATCAGCTTGTGAGGAATCTGGAGCATCAGGCCCACACCGTCTCCCGTCTCGCCAGAGGCGTCCTTGCCCGCCCGGTGCTCCAGCTTTTCTACAATTTTCAGGGCGTTGTCCACCGTCTCATAGGTTTTAATCCCCTGAATGCTGACCACAGCCCCGATGCCGCAGGCGTCATGCTCCGGGCCGTAGATTGGATATCTTTGCTGCCCCATGGGGTCTCCTCCTTTTGTTTTAAGCCGGCTGTGTCTCCCCGCTTCAAACGGGGAGACAGCCGATCTATGGAATTATCTCTGCTCGTCCTGAAGGGCGTCGTAGTCGGTCTCGCCGGTGCGGACCTTCACCACGTTCTCCACATTGTAGACGAAAATCTTGCCGTCCCCCTCGCCGCCGGTGCGCAGGGCCTTCTGGGCCGCCGCCACCACCAGCTCGGGGCTGATCTTGGACACCACGATGTCCACCTGTACCTTGGGGAAGAAGTTCATGCTCATTTCCACGCCCCGGTACTGGCCCGTCTTGCCCAGCTGCTCGCCGCAGCCCATCACGTTGGACACCGTCATACCGGTGACCCCCAGGGCGGCCATGGTGTCCCGCAGGACGGGGAACCGCTCCTCCTTGCAGATGATGGACACCCGGGTCAGCCGGTCGCTTCCGGTGTGGGTGGCCAGGTGGGGGGTCAGAGGCAGGGGCTCCAGGCCGGAGACGTCCACCGCCTTGGAGGGGTTCTCGCCCCCGATGGTGCCGGGGTAGGAGGGCAGAAAGTCGGCGTAGGCGGAGGTCAGCCCGTGCTCGGTGATGTCCAGGCCCATGATCTCCTCCTCGGCGGAGGCCCGCAGGCCCACAGTGGCCTTGATGGCCTTGAACACGATGGTCATCACCACAGCGGTGTAGGCCGCAATGGTCACAAAGCCCAGCACCTGGACTCCCAGGTGGGCAAAGCCGCCGCCGTATAACAGGCCGCTTTCCGTATTGAACAACCCGTCGGCAATGGTGCCCCAGATGCCGTTGGCACAGTGGACGCCTACTGCGCCCACCGGGTCGTCGATGTGGAGCTTGAAGTCCAGAAACTCCACCACCACGTCCACCAGGATACCGGCCACCGCGCCAATCACGAAGGCGCCCAGGGCGTCCACCGTGGCGCAGGGGGCGGTGATGGCCACCAAGCCGGCCAGGGAGGCGTTCAGGCACATGGACACATCGGGCTTGCCGTTTTTCAGCCAGGTAAAGATCATGCACGTCACCGTAGCCACGGCGGGGGCGATGGTGGTGTTGCCCAAGATCCAGGCCATCTGGGCGGGGTCGGAGGCAGCGGCTCCGTTGAAGCCGTACCAGCAGAACCAGAGGATGAAGCAGCCCAGGGCACCCATGGTCAGGGAGTGGCCGGGGATAGCGTGGACCTGGACAGAGCCGTCTTTCTGTTTGGTGTACTTGCCGATGCGGGGGCCAAGCAGAATGGCCCCGATGAGGGCGGCGATGCCGCCCACCATGTGGATCACCGCGGAGCCGGCAAAGTCCACAAAGCCCAGTTGGGCCAGCCAGCCCTGGCCGTTCCACACCCAGCCCGCCTCAATGGGATAGACCACCGCGCTGATGACGGCGGAGTAGATGCAGTAGGACAGGAATTTGGTCCGCTCCGCCATAGCCCCCGAGACAATGGTGGCGGAAGTGGCGCAGAACACCAGCTGGAAGAAGAAGTTGGACCAGTTGAAGCCGTAGAAGTCGGTGAACAGCTGGTACTCCGGCCTTCCGATCAGGCCGAAGAAGTAGTGCTCACTATTCATGATCCCGTAGCCCAGGAGCATAAAGACCACGGTGCCGATGCAGAAGTCCATCAGGTTCTTCATGATGATGTTGCCCGCGTTTTTGGCCCGGGTGAAGCCAGTCTCCACCATGGCGAAGCCGCACTGCATGAAAAATACAAGTACAGCTCCTACTAAATACCATACAGACATATCCATAACAATTTCCCCTTTCTCAAAACACACAAAAAATAAGACAAGGGCATAGGCGTCCACGAAAAAACCGCTTTCAGACGCCTTTGCCCTTGCGATGGAAAAATCGTAGCACATTCAAATTCAGCCGTCAATCACCAAATTAGATAAGAATAAAGTGATATTTATGAATTATTTCTACTTGTAACTTGCAAAATCTCGGCCATCAATTCTGTACTTTAGCACGGCATTGTAGTAAAATAATGAAAATTGAGGTAACTGCCTGCTCTGATTTTCTGTGGTAGCATCATAGAAAAAGAAAGTTTCAAACAGCAAATAAAATAAGGAGTTGAGCCTATGAAACCGATCATTGGTATCACCGCAAACTACAGCTTTGAGGGCTCCAGCGAGTTTGCCAAAGGCATCGGCGCAAAGGAACAGGAGTGGCAGCTTCTTGCGGACGACTATATCGCTTCGGTCGTTCGGGCGGGCGGCATTCCTTTTATCCTCCCGGTGGTACGGGGGTCGGAGTGGGAAACAGTAGTTGAGGAAATGTTGTCTGCCGTAGATGGGGTGCTGTTCAGCGGGGGAAGCGATGTGGACCCTCTCCGTTTCGGACAGCAGACCACCGGAAAGACGGGGGGAGTGGTTCCGGAACGGGATGAACAGGAGTTTACCATGCTGCGTTACCTCCTAGGGCAGACGAACAAGCCTATCTTAGGGATCTGTCGCGGTATTCAAGTGATAAATACCGCTCTGGGCGGCACCCTGATCCAACATATTCCGGACTCCGGATTCAGTTCTCATACCCTGCCCATGTATCCCAGGCAGATTCCCTCTCACAGAGCAAAGGTGGAAAAAGGTTCCTTGCTCTATTCTCTTGTGGATTGTGATAGTATGGGCGTCAATTCTTTCCATCATATGGCGGTGGATGAGTGCGCCCCCGGTTTAAAAATAACTGCCCGTTCGGAAGACGGTATCCTTGAAGCAGTCGAGCTGGCGGAGAATCCAAAAAACCGTTTCTTCCTGGGAGTACAGTGGCACCCGGAAATGATGGCCTGGTCTGATCCGACTCAGCAGGAGATTATTTCCGCATTTGTCAGAAGCTGCAACCGCTAGGCGAATAACCTGCCAGACAAATTAATAAAAACGATACGACTGCCTGACATTAAACAGGCAGCTGTATCGTTTTTCAGTATTTTCGGTTTTATCTGTAGTCCTCGTTCAAAAACATGGCCTTCACGGCCACCACCTCGTCGTGCTCCTCCTGGCTCACCTGGACGGAGGAGTTCAGGGCTTTCAGGTCCGCCTTGACCGTTTCCAGGGCCTGTTCGGGGGTATCGGCCCGACCCTCCTCCACGCAGCGCCCCATCCGCCGGAGGACGATGGGGTGGGCGTAGCGAGCCGGGAGGGGGAAGGGGGTGTAGTCCTGCAAAAACGCCTCCATAGCTTCCTTGGCCCGCTCCGCGCGGGACGGGATATCTTCTTCTCGTTTTTTCATTTTCCCGCCCCGGCGGGCGGAGAGGATGAGGTTCAGCTCCCTCAGCTGCCGGGCGGATTTGCTCAGCTCCAGATACAGGTCGGGCCGCTTCTCCAGAACGGCCTCCGCCGCCTTGAGCGCCTTCAGCGTGTCCAGGGCCTCCCCGGTCAGCTCCGGTTTGGGAGGCTGTTCCCGTACCCGCTCCTCCAGACGGACCTCCGCCGCCGCGCTCACCTGTTTGATCTCCGGGCGGACCCGCTTCAGATAGGCCAGCAGCTGGTCCACCTGCTCCTCGTATTTGTAAGTGCACTGCTTCTCCCGGCCGCCGTCGTACTCCACCACCAGATAGGGGATGGAGGCGAACACGCCCTTGTGGGAGTAGCCCCCCTTGCTCATGGCCACCCGCTTGAAGACCCGGGTGATCCCGCCGTAGGGCAGATAGTACCGGCAACTGCGGTAGAAGCTGCTGAGATACAGGGCCTTTTCCCCCACCCCGCAGGGGCCGAAGCGCTTGCAGGATTTCCGGTCCGCAATCAGGACGTCCTTATCCAGGGCCTCCCGGCCCAGCTGTACTGGTTTGAATAGCATGGATGATCGCCTAGTTCCTTTTCAGATTTTCCAGAGCTTCGGGGTTATTGGAGATAACCGCTCCAACAATTTGACAATTTTCCAGCTCCGGACAGTCACCGCAGGTCGCAACGCCCTTTTTCAGCGCACACTGGCGAATTTCACAGAGACTGTCGCAAAATACCGTTTTCACTCCCTCAACGCGGCAGCCTTGACAGTTGATATGTTCAGGCGGAATGGGAGCTTGATTTAACTCAGCCCATAATTTTGCGGTTTTTTCACGCAACACTTGGTCATCGTGAATGGTCGCAAGATAGGCGTCGCATTTTTCACAGTTCAGTCCGCAATATGCAATCATGTCTTTCACAGCGAGATACCTCCAAAACGAAAATTAAACGAACTGATTTTACCATGTCGGCCCCCAGGCGTCAAGACAAGCAGAATACCAGCCGCTGTCGTACAGGCAGCGGCTGGTGTTTTGGTGTTAGGCCTTGGCGGTCTGCTTCCTGGTGGCGTAGAGGAAGATACCCAGCAGGGCGGCGGCGAACACGATACCCACGGGGTAGGCCAGGGCGGTGTTGTAGGCCACCAGCTTGCGGGCGCCGTCCACCACCTCATGCTTGTTGAGCAGCTGGCCCAGGCACTCCTCGCCCAGGATGAAGTAGGTACAGGACACCGCGCTCATAAAGGTGGCGGGGACGGCGGTGATCCAGTAGTTCTTCTTTTGCTGGAACAGGTACATGCTGGCCGCCCAGAGGACGATCATGGCCAGGGTCTGGTTGGACCAGCTGAAGTACCGCCAGATGACGTTGTAGTCGATCTTGCCCAGGGCGTTGCCGATGCCCAGGATGGCACCCGCGCCCAGCACGGGGACGCACAGTTTCAGGCGGTTGGCGTAGTTCTTCTGGTCGATCTTGAACCAGTCGGCCAGGGTGAGGCGTGCGGAGCGGAAGGCGGTGTCGCCGGAGGTGATGGGGCAGGCGATGACGCCCAGCATGGCCAGCACCATACCGGCGGAGCCCATGGTCTTCTGGCAGATGTCGTAGACGGCGGTGGGGCCGCCGGCACCCATGCCCAGCAGCTCGGCGCCGGTGTAGATGGAGCAGCCGGCGGCGGCCCAGATCAGGGCGATGATGCCCTCGGAGATCATGGCGCCGTAGAACACCATGTGGCCCTGGCGCTCAGACTTCATGCACCGGGCCATCAGCGGGGACTGAGTGGCGTGGAAGCCGGAGATGGCCCCGCAGGCCACGGTGATGAACATGAAGCTCCAGATGGGGGTGCCGGAGGGGTGCATGTTGTACAGGTGATCCCACAGCTCGGGGATGACGTAGTTGGAGTTGGTAATCACGCCGAAGGCCACGCCCACGGCCATAATGATCAGGCAGATGCCGAACACGGGGTAGATCTTGCCGATGACCTTGTCCACAGAGATGAAGGTGGCGATGAAGTAGTAGATCAGGATGAGAATGAGCCAGAACATCTTGTTGGCCAGGATGCCGCCGGCGTTCTTGCACAGCAGCTGGAGCAGGCCGGCGGGGCCCACGGCAAAGACGGTGCCCACCATGATGAGCAGCACCACGCTGAACACCCGCATGACGTTCTTCATGCCGCCGCCCAGGTAGATACCGGTGATCTCAGAGACGGACGCACCCTCGTTACGCTCAGAGAGCATCCCGGCGAAGTAGTCGTGGACGCCGCCGGCGAAGATGGTGCCGAAGGTGATCCACAGGAAGACGCTGGGTCCCCACAGGGAGCCGGACAGTGCGCCGAAGATGGGGCCCAGGCCGGCGATATTCAGCAACTGGACCAGGAACAGCTTCCACTGGGGCATGACCACGTAGTCCACCCCGTCGTTGATGCGGACGGCGGGGGTCTCCCGGTCATCCGGGCCGAAGGTGCTGTCAACCACTTTGCCGTAGACAAAGTAGCCGGCAATCAACAGGGCCAAACACACAAGAAAACTTACCATAAATATACCTCCCTTAAATTTCAGTCCCGCCGCGTATGGCCCGCGGCCGGACCGTTTAACAAAGCTAAAGGTCCTTCTACTCCAACTCCTGTATTTCCGCCTGGATCAGCCTCCCCGCAGCGGAGGCCAGCTGGTCCAGGGTATGGATGCGGGCCAGGCTTTTCCCATAAATGGTCTCCGCAGACGGTATGTTAAGGCTGGGACCCATAAAGATCGCCCCCACATGGCAGCCCTGACGCTCCAGGGCCCGGACCTCCCGGGCGGCGTCCTCCACCGCCGGAGCGTCGGCGTAGTCGCGGCCGAAGGGGTAGTCCCCGCCCGGCGGGATGCGGCGGCTGTCGTTGGGGCTGGCGTCGGTGAGGAGCAGAAAAAGCCGTCTTTGCTCTGGGGGGACCTCCAGCAGTTCTCCCGCCGCCCGGAGGACCAGGCCATCCCGGTTCCAGCCAGCGGCGAAGTAGCGGAATACCTGACCGCTGCTGTCCCCGAAGTCCTTGAGCACCCGGAGGACGGTGTACCCCCGCAGGCTGCAAAAGCCGGACACCCGCACGGGTACGCCGCACCGGGCCAGGCTCTCGGCCAGGATGTACCCCTGGGCGGCGACGGCCTCCTGACAGTGCATCCGGGAGGAGGAGGCGTCCAGCAGCAGGTCCACCGAAAAGCCGGGGCGGGCGGAGTCCGTCTCCCGGACAAAGACCCGCCGGTCGGACAGCGCCGCCGCCCGCCAGACACGGGGGGTGTTCAACTTTCCGCTCCGGGCGGTCTCCTCCTCCGCCTGGCTGTGGACCCGGATACAGTTTTGAATCTGCTCCGTCAGCCGCCGGATAGTGTTTTGGTAGAGGGCAGCGTCCGCTGAGAAAGCCTCCCGGTTGTGCTCCTGCTGGAGCCGGGCCTGCTCCGCCAGCCGGCGGGCCTCCCCGCCGGGTGCCTGCTCCGGGGTGGGGACCCCGGCAGTGTACCACAGATGACAGCCCAAATGGAGGCCGGCGCACAGCTTCTGCTCCGCCGCCGCCAGCTCCCGCTGGGGCAGGAGGGAGGGGCCGAAGCAGCTCTGGATGTACAGCCGGTCAGAGGAAATGTCCTCCTTCAGCCGGATACTGGCTCGGCGGATGTCCAACTTTGTGCTGTCCCCCTCATCTGACCCCTTTCCGTGTCCGACAGAGGCCACATCGGTGTGGACGATCTCTGTGGGCATCAGCCGGGTCATCACCCCGGCCCATTTTCCCGTGAGGTGAAGCCGCAAGGCGGAAGGCGGGCGGCTCCTGCCGTCAAAGAGGCGAAAGCGGGCAAACAGCTCCAAAATGGCGGGAAAAAGCTCCTGTTCCTCCATTGGCCCCAAGGCCAACGCGGCGGACAGCCGCCTTTCATAGGGGGTCATCACCGGGGGGCGCTTTCCCAGCACTGCCCTCCACCGGGCGGACTGCATGGTGTAGCTCAGCTGGTTTTTTGCCATCCACTCCTGGCGGGAGAGGGTGTGCTCCTTATCAAAGAACTCCACCGCCCAGTCCCGGCGCAGGTCGGCCAGAATGGGCCGTTGGGGCAGCTCCAGCTGATAGGCGGCGCTCTCCAGAGCCAGCCAGGCCAGGTCGTCCAGCAGCGCCTGTCGCCGGTCCCCCGCCCAGGCCTGAAAGAGCCGGGCCGGCCCCTCCTCCCCGTACCACTTGCGGACACAGCCCACAATGGTGTTTAAGTACAGGTTCGGGCTCCCGTCGCCGTTCAGAGAGAGGAACAGGGGCTCGAAGCCGTAGACACCCGCCCCGTTCCAGACCTGGTTCATCGCCCGGCGCTGTCCGGCGGTATGGTGGGCGCTCACGGGCCGAACAGCTCCCCTCGGGTGAGCTTGGGGGAGACCCGAGCCGCCATCACGTCCCGAATCAGGCCCTGCTCATAGCCGTCGGCGGTCTTGTTGGTGATCCCCATGTCCAGAGCGGGCCCGGAGGGAACCCCTGCCGCCATCAGCTCCAGGGTGTCCAGCAGCCCCCGCAGGTCCAGGGCCTTGGAGGAAATTTCACCGCCCTCGCACTTCTTTTGAAGGTCAAAGAAGAGCGAGACAAACTGCTGGCGGTATTTCTGTTTCAGCTCAGGACAGCGGTGTTTCAGCAGCCGGTCCAGATTTTCCGGGCTGATGGCGGGCATCTGGATGACCACAAACCGGGAGGCCAGGGCCTCGTTCAGCTCCCGGGTGCCGGCGTAGCCGTAGTTCATGGTGGCGATGAAGCGGGCGGCGGGGGCCATGGGGAGGCGGTCATACCCCGGGATGTCCAGCACCCGCCGGAAGTCCAGAACGGCGTGGAGGACGGCCAGTGCCTCGTTCTTCGCCATGTTGATCTCGTCCAGAATGCCGAAGCCCCCGTGCTGGGCACATTGGTAAACAGGCCCGGGCCGGAAACGGACCTGCCCCTCCGTGAAGGTGTCCGTCCCCACCAGACCGGAGGCGTCCAGATTCACATGGAAGGACACGTTCCAGGCGGGGCGGCCAAAGACTGCGGCCAGGTTTTCCGCCAGCACGTTCTTGCCAGTGGCCTTTCCCCCGGTGAGGAGCAAATTCTTTCCGCAGAGCAACGCGGCGATGGCCTGCTCCCAGACCTCCCGCCCGTAGTAGTGAAATTGGGGGACGGGGACCCGCTCCGGCAGCTCTGTGGGATTGTCTGTCCGGAATTGAGCCAGCTTCTCCAGCAGTTCGGAGCTGACCCCCTCCTCTTTTAGAAATGAAAGCATCGCCGAAGCACTTCCTTTGCCCGATAAAAGTTAGACCCGGACGGTGTCCCCACCGCCCGGGCCACAGCTTTGGTGATGGATGGATAACACAAAAAAGAGGAGCATTCCTTTGAGCGTTCCCATCATAGCACCAAAATTTTGAAAATTAAAATACTTTTTCCCTTGTAACTACTATATCTTTTCGATATGATAATAAGCCCCAAAAAGGCTCCAAGATCATTTGACCCTGGAATCTATCCATCCACCTGAAAGAAATTCCCTAAGAAAGAATAATTATTTCATAAAGGAAATTCAGTTCTCAGAAGGGATCAATTTGACAACAGTAGTACTCTCATAGGTCATAGCCTCGTCTCGTATAAAAGCCACCGTTCCTGTCTCCGGAGCAGTCTGGCGGCTCTGTTCGGTTCCCAGGTAGGGGTCCAGAATACGGAACAGGGGAACACCCGGCTCCATCTCCTGACCGGGAGGGACGAAGCTCTCAAAGAACCCGGCCCGCTTCGCCCGGAGGGACACCATATCCTTGCTCTCCACAATGCGGGACAGGAAACCGCCATAACGATGGTATCGCAACAGGCCCTGGCCTGCCAGAAAGCCCAGCACAGATTCCACCGCCTCCCGGGCGCTGGCCTGATCCACCCGGCCGTTGCTGTTGGTATAGAGGGAAAACGCCTTGGTTTCCCAAATCTGCCAGTTATAGTTCGGCGTGGTGGTATCGAACGGCCGCGGAGCATGGAGTATCACATAGGGCAGGCCGAACTGACATGCCAATTCAGGGTCCTCATAGCCGGTTTTCATCATGCGCACATGGGGCACAAACGCGCCCGGCATATAGAAGGAAGAAAACTGCACCCCCAGAGGAAAATCCTGAACAGCTTCAAAGACCCCGGCAGCGATGCGTTGGGTGGTCTCCCCCAGGCTGTACCCCGGGAACATGCGGTTGATGTTGGTATTGTCGATGGACCAGAACCGCTTTTGCACATTCATGGAGTAGGGATTGACACAGGGGATCACCATGATCTGTTTTCCGGGCGTCAGGCGGCCCTGCTCCTCCATCTCGCCCAGCCGTTTTACCAGCTGGGAGCAGATGTAAAGCTGCTGGTACTCATTGCCCCGCATACTGCCCGCCGCCGCCCTGGCCGCGGACGACCGGGTCCGCAAAGCGTATCTGGGTGCGTAAGGAGGCAAAGGAATGGAAAAGTTTGTAATTACGGTGGCCCGTGAGACCGGCAGCGGCGGCCATAACATCGCCTGGAAGCTCTCCGAGACCATGGGCATTCCCTACTACGACCGAGATCTTCTGCGCAAGGCCTCGGAGGTCAGCGGTATTCACGAACGGCTTTTCGGCGCGGCGGACGAGCTCATCGGCCTGCGAGAGATGCTCTCTGCTGCGGAGAAGGTCTACACCGGCGAGCTCCTGCCGCCGGACAGCGATGACTTCACCTCCACTCGGAACCTCTTCAGCTTTCAGGCGAAGATTATCCGGGAAGCTGTGTGGAGCTGGTGCGAAGATTTCTGCCCCTTTTTTTAGAGGAGCTATAATGGAGCAGTGCCGTTTATACTAATTATACTAAAGGAAAGACTGCTCAAATTGTTTTCTGCCGCATATACCCCGCTATTTATCTGTGTTTCCCCAGCCGGAGACGAGGGAAATATGCGGAATTTTCAACGATAATTCTTAATATCCCAATTCGACCTCGTGTTGCCGGGAAAACAAGTCGAATAAATATGTTTATCAATCTTTTTTATTCCGCCATTTGGCAAAGTCCAATCTCCCTAACCAATTTCTCTTTACAGCTGAGGCCACAGGGCCTATAATGAACAGACGTAGTAGAATGATATGGGGGGCCTCATCATGGAGCTGCGCACCTTGCACTATTTTACCGTTGTAGCCCAGGAGATGAACATCACCCGGGCAGCGGAAAAGCTGAATATGAGTCAGCCGCCCCTCAGCAACCAGATCAAGGCCCTGGAGGAGGAACTGGGGGTCCAGCTCTTTCTCCGGGGGAAGCGGCGTCTGGAGCTGACCGAGGAGGGATCTCTCCTGCTGCGCCGGGCGATTCAGATCCAGGAGCTGACGGACAAAACCCGGCAGGAGATTTCCAGCCTGCGGGAGGGGATGACCGGCACCATCTATCTGAGCATGGTGGAGGGCCGCGCCCCCTTTCTGGCCGCCCGGTGGATCGCCGGCTTCCGGGAGGAGTTTCCCCTGGTGCGCTACAACCTGTGGAACGGCAGCAGCGACGATGCACTGGACCGGCTGCGCAAGGGGCTGGCCGACCTGGCCGTCATCGCCGCGCCCTACGACACCGAGCACCTGGAGGGCTTTCCCGTGGGCCGGGAGCCCTGGGCCGCCATGCTCCATCCGGACCATCCCCTGGCCAGAGCGGAGGGGGACTCCATCCCCCTGTCCAGCCTGGTGGGGGAGCCGCTCATCGTCCCCAGCCGGAAGTCCCGGATCGAAGCGATCCACCGCTGGTTCGGAGAGATTGGCGCGGAGCCCCGGATTCTCTGCGAGATGTCCAACTACATGGACGCGGCGGCCCTGACCAGCCTGGGGGTGGGGATCAGCATCTTCCCCCAGACTATTGGGGTGTCCAACGGTCTGGTGGTGTCCAAGGTAGTGGCCCGGCCCTCCCGTCAGGTGGAGTATATCCTGGTCTGGAACAAGGGACAGGCCCCCTCCGGGCTGACCCGGGAGTTTATCCATTATGTCCAGGATTACCTGGAAAAACGTCAGACAAAGACATGACAGAGACAGCCCCTGCGCCACTTTGGTGCGGGGGCTTATCATATCTAAAAAATATAGCAGTCTTAATGATATATGTATTTCCTTTTTTCCCGCTTTTGTGTTAGCATATGAGTATCCAAGAGGAACACAAAACCTAATTATTAAGAAAGTGGAGGAACTGACCATGAAAAAGACATTCTTTGAGAAGCTGTCCGCCATGCTGACCGGCTACTACA
>OFGQ01002057.1_pt1 | contig 12132 bp, 9 predicted proteins | sample 1521791 | NCBI WGS metagenome assembly OFGQ01 (sample SAMEA3504116, study PRJEB24116) | mouse gut metagenome | biome: mouse gut; feature: mouse-associated habitat; material: faeces | place: Denmark | collected 2011 | reverse complement strand
TCTGCTCTGTGTATTAGGGCTTAAGCTGATAAAGATAATTTCGGCTTTTATGGGATTTGCAGTAGGTGCCGGTGTAGGGATAGGGATTAACAGTGCCGCCGGAATTTCCGGTTTTACGGGTATTATTATAATCTTTGCCTTAGCGCTGGTTTTGGCAGCTCTGGCATTTTTCCTGTACAGGATAGGAGTGTTTTTTATGACTGCATCCTTTGCGGGATCGGCTGTCCTTGCATTAACAGGCACAGGGTCGAACACACAGCTCATGATAGCGGCAGGTGCGGCGCTGATTCTGGGCATATTAGCGGCGGTGTTCGTGGAGCCGGGAACGATCATCATAACTTCCGTGTCAGGAGGCATCTCTGCGGGGATGAATATTGCATCTCTTGCGGGGCTTTCGGATAACCGGCTTGCGGGGCTTGGCATCGCGGCAGTCTTAGCGGCCGCCGGCATGTTCGTGCAGTTTTTCCTGCATTCAAGGAAGGCGGGGAAGAAGGAGAAGATTCATTCCCGAAAAACAAAGGGAAGAGATTCTATGGAATCTGAGGTTGAAAAGGCAAGGCTGCTTTTGGATGATGACGATGATGATGATTTGGATGAATAAGGAGGTCTGCTGATGAAACTTGATATGCACTGCCATGTGAAGGAAGGGTCGATTGACAGCAAAGTCAGTCTTGACGAGTATATTAAAAAATTAAAAGAGCATGGATTTGACGGCATGCTTATTACAGATCATGATACCTATAAAGGATACAGGCACTGGAAGTATACGATGAAGGGGAAGGTTCATGAAGATTTTGTGGTTTTAAAAGGAATTGAGTATGATACCCGGGATGCAGGGCATATTCTGTGCATCATGCCGGAGGGAGTGAAGATGCGTCTTCTGGAACTCAGGGGGATGTCTGTATCTGCCCTTATTGATTTTGTGCATCGGCACGGAGGGATTTTGGGTCCGGCGCATCCGTGCGGGGAAAAGTATATGAGTTTTGCACAGACGAAAAAGTACTATGTTGCCCCGGAGACTGTTAAGCGTTTTGACTTTGTAGAGACATTTAATGCCTGCGAGCCTGAGGATTCTAATGAGGGAGCCTTGAAACTGGCAGAAAGGTATAAGAAACCGGGAATCGGCGGCAGCGATTCCCATAAACTGGACTGCGTGGGAAAGGGATATACCATTTTACCGGAGTTTGTGACGTGCGAGACAGAGCTGATCTCGCTGATTCGCAGGAAAGTGCCGATTGAGACAGGGGGAACGCTCTACACCAGGACAACAAGGGAGCGGATAGGAAAAGCGAGAAAGATTCTGCCGTATTCATTTTGGTTTTACAATAAAGGCGGAGCACTTTTAAAAGGCAGGAAACGCAAGATAAAGAGTGAGGAAGAGAATCCGATCGACCCGATCGATCCGATTGAGTTCGAATATCTGAACGGAAAGATACATGGGTAGAAGAAAGCATATGAAAGGTGTGGGCAGATCGTGCCCACACCTTTTTGGAAGTTAAAATGACTTTAAGATAAAAGCAGCCCTGCGTGGTAAGCGATAAAGCTCATAAGCCAGGCGACTGACAGCTGATACAGGATGATTAAGGCAGTCTTTCCGGAACTTCCAAGCTCCCGTTTCATGACGGCGATGGAAGCAGCACATGGCACGTACAGAAGGCAGAAGACCATCAGGGCATAAGCGTTGGCCGCGCCGAATCCAATGGCGCCTAAGGCAGATACCATGGAGGACATGCCGGAAGACGAAGTAATGTTCTGAATGCCGAAAAGAACGCTGCAGCTTGATACTACGACTTCTTTTGCCGCGATGCCGGCGATAAGGGCGACCACGATCTGCCAGTATCCGAGCCCGACAGGCTCGAATAGCGGAGAGACAACTTTCCCGATGAGAGAGCCGAAACTCTGGCTTATGTCTGTCACATACCCGGAAGGACCGAAATTCAGGATGCCCCACATGATGACGGATGCGATAAAGATCACCGTTCCGGCTTTGCTTAAGTAGTCCTTTACTTTTTCCCAGACATAGATAGCGATGGTATGGACATTTGGTGATTTGTACTCTGGCAGTTCAATAAGCAGCGCATGCTCGGCTTTGCTGCCGTCAATTTTGCACAGGACATATGCCGTTGCAATGGCGATAATGATTCCTGACAGATAGAGGGAATAACATACTAGCATTGCATTTTTCCCGAAAAACATGGAGGAGAACAGTACGTAGACCGGCAGCCTGGCGCTGCAGGACATAAACGGCGTGATCAGGATGGTCTTAAAACGGTCTTTTGGATTCTCTAAAGCGCGTGATGCCATAATTGCGGGAACCGTGCAGCCAAATCCCAGAAGAAGGGGGAGGAACGCCCTCCCGGAAAGCCCCAGGCGGCTCATGATGCCATCCATGATGAAAGCCACTCTTGCCATATATCCGCTGTCTTCCAATACCGCCAGCGCAAGGAACAGGATAAAAATATTGGGCAGAAAGGTGAGGATTCCGCCCACTCCGGCAATAATCCCGTCAAGGATGAGAGACGAGAGCATGGGGTCTGCGTGTATGGAGGAAAGACATCCAGCAGCAAAATCGGTAAAATGCACAAGGCAAATCTCAAAATATCCTTTCATCCAGTCTCCCACCGTGAAAGTGAGAAAAAACACAAATGCCATGATCAGGAGGAAGATGGGAAGGCCAAGGTAGCGGCTGGTAAGATAGCTGTCAATCTTATCGGTAGACGCTGCCTTTTCAGACTTGTTTACAAGGACTTCCGAGACAATCTCCTCCAGAAAATCATATTTTTGGTTGATGATGTCTTTTTCATAGCTGCGTTCCGCAATATTTTCTATGCTTAGCGGATAGCGCGACATAACGTCGGTATCAAATTCCAGGTATTTGATGGCATGCCAGCGCTTGACCGGGAGTTCTGGATATTTTTCTTCCAGCGCTTTTATGACGCTGTCAATCTTGTCCTCGATGTAATCTTCGTACACCATGGTGAACTCATCATGGTGATTGTGGACATGAAATGAGTGCTTGCCCGGGTGGTGATGGATAAGAGGGCTTTGGCGGAGCTCAGTCTTGTGGTGCGCGACTGTATGCATAAGGATGGAAAGTCCTGTTTTTTTCCGCGCGGATACGGGAACCGCAGGGATTCCAAGCATTTCGGGGAGGCGGTGGAAATCAATCTCCATGCCTCTTTCTTCCACTACATCCATCATATTAAGGGCAAGGATGACAGGCTTCCCAAGCTCAATGAGCTGCAGGGTGAGATAAAGGTTGCGCTCCAGGCAAGATGCGTCCACGACATTGACGATAACGTCTATCTCATCGCTCATGATACACTGCCTGGAAACGGTTTCTTCCATGGTGTATGAGCTGAGGCTGTATATGCCCGGCAGGTCGATAAGCTTGAAAGTCTCATTTTCATAGGTGGTGTGCCCTTCTTTTTTTTCTACGGTGACGCCCGGCCAGTTTGCCACTTTCAGGTTGGCTCCTGTGTAGGCGTTGAAAAGAGTTGTCTTTCCGCAGTTCGGATTGCCGATGAATCCTACGTTGATGGTACTGTTCATGATTGCGGCACCTCCCTTACTTCGATGTGGTCAGCAATTCTCCGGCCGAAAGCAAAGCGTGTTCCTCGAAACCTTGCAGTGAGGGAGTTTTTCCTGTCATTATTTAGAATTGTGATTAGTGTTCCTTCCGTGAGCCCAAGGGCTTCCAGGCGGCGTTCCAGCCTCAGCTCAATATTTATGGAAACCACCTGATATGTATGGTCATTTATTCCCTGCTTTAGTGTCATAAAATTGTTCCTCTTTTGATAATAATTATTATTATCTATCATATCACTTATTCATGGCGATGAGAAGATTAATTTTTTCCAGAACACTATTGACAAAATCGGAATATCTATTTATGATAAATACACTCGTCATGAGAAATTCTATTTTTGAATGATCTTTTCATTTCTATCACGAGGTTTTCCTCAAATGGGAGCGTCATCCCAAATTTCAAAAACGAGAAATCTATTACAGGGAGGAGGTATGTGACAGCTGTTATTTTTTGTTGCACGTTTATAGTATTTTAACTAAGAGAAAAGGAGATTTTGCATGAATAAGAAAAACTTAATAAAGAAAGCAGCTGCGGTAGCCGTACTGACGGCTATGGTGTTTTATCTGACGCCTTTTTTGGGTTTCCCGGAGGTAATGGCGGCATCCCATAAGATTACAGAGAGTGATGTCGGGCATTATGACCAGTACCACAACGGAGAGCATCAGATGAAATATAAAGCAAAGATGCACAAGGTTGACGGAGAGATAGCCTACTGCGTTCACATGGAAAAGACATCGGACGCCGGGGCGGCGAAAGAGGTAAGCATTAAGAAGTTCCTTCCGGGAGATGAGCTTGTAATGGCATGTCTGGCCCAAAAACATATTTTTGACATGGAAGGGTATGATGCCTCGGAGAAATATATGCTGACGCAGTGCATGGTGTGGTATATACAGAGAGACCATATTGGCGATGGAGGATGGAGGCAGTATGTCAGCGGAATTGATATGTCGGTAAAAGAGCAGAAGGCGTTTTTTGCGGAGCTTGAAAAGAAGATCAAAGGGGAGGCCCCATCCTATGAAGGCCATGGCACGGCATGGGAAAATATCGACATTGCAGGTATGCAGGAAGTGGCGGTGCTTATGGCTCCCACCCTTAAAGTAGGGGATGTGGCAATAAAGAAGGTACCGGCATCGCCGGAACTGGTAAAGGGAAACAAGCTCTACAGCCTGGAAGGAGCGCAGTACGGCATCTATTCAGACGCGGCATGCACGGAGCTTATCCATACGGTGACCACTGACAGAGACGGTAATGCGGAGAAAGTGACATTGGAGATCGGAACGTATTATGTGAAGGAAATAAAAGCATCTCCTGGATACGAGCTTGACGAGGAAATCTATACGGCAGAGGTGAAATTCGGGGATGATAGAATATTGACCCTGAAAGAAAAACCGTCCTTCGCGCCCTTAAACCTTGCATTGCATAAAATTGATAAAGAATCCGGACAGCCATCGCCGCAGGGAGCCGCGTCGCTGGCAGGGGCAGAATTCACGGTCTGCTATTACGACGGGTTTTTCACAAAGGAGAACTTGCCGGATTATGGAACCTATCCTTCGGAAGCGAAGAGAAAATGGGTTGTAAAGACGGTAGAGAAGGAGGAAGGCGGGAAGAAGACCTACTGTGCGGACATGGGAGACATCAGCTGTAAAGCAGGGGGAGACGGATATTTCATGGAAAATGGCGCGGCGGCGCTCCCTCTGGGAACCATTTCCATCGAGGAGACAAAAGCTCCGAAAGGATATCTTTTGGAGGGCGCTTTGCTGAAAAATGTGAAAACGGGTGAAACGGCAGGAGACGGGATATATGTAACGCAGATCACACAGAATGGCAACGGAGCCGGGGAGATTGCGGGAGGAAACAGATATGAGGCGCATGACCGGGTAGCCCGGGGAGATTTATCCCTCCGCAAGATTGACGCGGAAAATGAAAAAGCAATGGCAGGGGTTTCTTTTAAGCTAACATCAAAGACAACGGGTGAATCGCATATTTTTACTACAGACGAAAATGGAGAGTACGACACCTCATCATCGTTTATCCGGCATACGGAACGTACAAATGGCGAGAAGAGCGGAGACGGCATCTGGTTTGGAACCATGCCGGACAAGACGATGGTGCCGGCTGACAATGCAGTCGGGGCGCTTCCCTTTGACACCTATGAGCTGGAAGAGATAAAGGGAGAGAATAATTCGGACAAGACCATGTATAAAGACACGGTTGTAATCAGCCGGGAAAAAGCTGTAATCCGGCTGAATAATATCGAAAACAGCGGAATCGGAATCCAGACAATCGCAAGAGATGAAAAGACGGGAACCCATTATTCCTCACCGGAAAAGGAAGTTACGGTCATTGATGCCGTGTCATATAACAATCTGAAAAAGAAACAGCCGTACAGGCTGGTGGGATGCATTATGGACAGGGAAACAGGGGAAGCCGTTGAAAGGGAAGAAGGTGTTCCGGTTACATCTGAAAAGGTATTCGTTCCGGAGGTGCGAAACGGCACGGCAGAGATTGCCTTTCAGTTTGACGCAACGGAGCTTAAAGACAGGGAGATTGTCATATATGAGGAATTATATGAGCTGGAAGAAAAGGATGATTCAGAAGAGCCGGGAACGCTGGTAGCGGAGCATAAAGATCTTGAGGCTGCAGAACAGACAATCAGCTTTGGGGAACCGGAAGAAGAGATTCCGAAAGAGGATGTTCCGGTAGAAGAAAAGTCGCGTCCGGAGGAGCCATCTGACATCCTGGAACCCTCCGGAGGGCCGGAAATCGTTAAGACCGGAGATAACAATTCCTTGATGCATCTTGTGATATTGATGATTCTTTCTTGCGCCGTGATGATTACCTGTGTTAGAATAGCACGTAAAGATTAAGAAACAAAGGGAGGTTGTCGCAATGGGAATGACAATGACGCAGAAGATTCTGGCAGCTCATGCAGGGCTTGAGAGCGTGACGGCGGGCCAGCTGATAGAAGCGAAACTTGACGTGGTCATGGCAAACGATATTACAGGTCCGATGGCCCTGCCAATTTTGAAGGAGATGTCAGATACTGTATTTGATAAGGATAAGGTTGTGTTCGTGCCGGATCATTTCACTCCGAATAAAGACATCAAATCCGCAGAAAATTCTAAAGCAATCCGTGAATTTGCAAAGGAGCAAGGCCTGTCCTGGTATTTTGAGCAGGGCAAATCCGGTGTGGAGCATGCCATCCTGCCCGAGGCAGGAGTCGTGGCAGCAGGCGAGTGCATTATCGGCGCAGATTCGCATACTTGTACATACGGCGCCCTGGGGGCATTTTCTACAGGGGTAGGCACGACGGATATTGCCACCGGCATGGCGACGGGGGAGCTCTGGTTTAAGGTTCCAAGTGCCATGAAGTTTGTGCTGAGCGGGAAACCGGGGCCTTATGTGACGGGCAAAGACATCATCATTCATATCATAGGAAAGATTGGTGTTGACGGCGCGCTTTATAAATCCATGGAATTTACGGGGGATGGCATTGCGAACCTTACGATGGATGACCGGTTCACTATGGCGAACATGGCGATTGAGGCAGGGGCGAAAAACGGAATCTTTCCGGTGGATGGGCTTACGGAAGAATATCTGAAAGAACATACGAAGAAAGAATATAAGATATATGAGGCGGACACGGACGCGGAGTACGACGAGGTTGTGGAAATTCATCTTGACGAGGTGCGGCCGACGGTGGCATTCCCGCATCTTCCGGGCAACGCGAAGACGATTGACGAGATTGAAGCTATGGAGCCTGTAAAGATAGATCAGGTAGTTATCGGTTCCTGTACAAACGGGAGGATTACGGACATGAGAAAAGCAGCGGCTATCTTGAAGGGGCGTACCGTGCATCCGGACGTGCGCGTCATGGTTGTTCCTGCGACACAGAAGATCTATAAGCAGTGTATCGCAGAAGGGCTTATTGATATTTTCATAGATGCCGGGTGTGCGGTGAATACACCGAGCTGCGGGCCGTGCATGGGTGGCCATATGGGTGTCATGGCGGCAGGCGAGAGGTGTGTGTCAACGACAAACCGGAACTTTGTGGGAAGAATGGGGCATGTGGATTCCCTGATTTATCTTGCGTCGCCGGAATTGGCGGCCGCAAGCGCGATTGCAGGCTGTATCGCAAATCCAGAGAAGGCAGGTGACAGATAATGAAAGCTTTAGGACATGTATTTAAGTATGGCGACAATGTAGACACTGACGTTATTATTCCGGCAAGGTATCTGAACTCCTTTGATGCCCAGGAACTTGCCAGCCATGCGATGGTGGATATCGACCCGGATTTTGCAAAGAAGGTACAGCCGGGGGATCTCATTGTGGCAAATAAGAACTTTGGGTGCGGATCTTCCAGGGAACACGCGCCGCTCTGCCTGAAGACGGCGGGGGTAAGCTGTGTGATCGCAGAGACATTCGCGAGAATCTTCTATAGAAATGCGATCAATATAGGGCTGCCTATTATTGAGTGCCCGGAGGCGGCAAAGGGAATCGAGGCAGGAGATCAGGTGGAAGTTGATTTCGATAGCGGAAAAATTTACAATAAGACAAAAGGAACCGAATTTCAGGGGCAGCCGTTCCCGGAATTCATGCAGAAGCTGATTGCGGCAGGCGGCCTTGTGAAATACACGAACAGTAAGAAATAAAAGAAGGGTAAGATTATGGATTTGTATTATAAAAGCACAAGAAATTCTGACTTGAGAGTGACAGCGTCAAAGGCCATCCTTACCGGGCTATCCCCGGACGGAGGGCTGTTTGTGCCGGAGTCCGTTCCTGCGCTTGGCGTGTCTCTGAGTGGGCTTAAGGGAATGAGCTATCAGGAGACGGCGTATACGGTGATGAAACAGTTCCTGACGGACTTCACGGAGGAAGAGCTTAAGGAATGCATAGCGAAAGCATACGATGAAAAGTTTGACACAGAGAGCATAGCGCCTCTTGCGAAAGTGGACAATACATATTATCTGGAGCTTTTTCACGGTGCGACTATTGCATTTAAGGATATGGCATTGTCTATTTTGCCGCATCTTCTTACAGTATCGGCCAAAAAAAATGAAGTGAAAAATGACATTGTAATCCTTACCGCCACTTCAGGAGATACGGGAAAGGCGGCTATGGCTGGATTTGCCGATGTTGCCGGAACGAGGATTATAGTGTTTTACCCAAAGGACGGAGTCAGCAAGGTGCAGGAGCTTCAGATGACGACACAGAAGGGCGGCAATGTGGATGTCGTTGCAATACGCGGCAATTTTGACAATGCCCAGAGCGGAGTGAAAGCAATGTTCGAGGATAAGGAACTGGCAGAGGAGCTGGCAGGGAAAGGTTATCAATTCTCGTCTGCCAATTCCATTAATATCGGACGCCTTGTTCCGCAGGTGGCCTATTATGTGTATGCTTACGGAATGCTTATGGAAAACGGAGAGATAGAAGAGGGAGAGAAGGTAAATGTAGTAGTTCCCACAGGGAATTTCGGCAATATCCTTGCTGCCTTTTATGCGAAAGAGATGGGAATTCCTATTGGCAGGCTGGTATGTGCGTCCAATGAAAACAAGGTGCTGTTTGACTTTTTTAAGACGGGTGTCTATGATAAAAACAGAGAGTTTGTGCTGACAAGCTCTCCGTCTATGGATATCCTTATATCCAGCAATCTGGAAAGGCTCATCTATGTCATTGCTGGAGAAGATTCAGACAGGACGGCTGGATTGATGGACGCTCTCAAACAGTGCGGCAAATATGAGATATCCGATGATATGCATCGGAAACTTAAAAATATTACCGGCGGATATGCCACAGAAAATCAGACGGCGGAAGAAATCAAGCGGGTATATGAAAAGACTGGATATGTGATAGACACGCATACGGCAGTGGCTTCTTATGTGTGCCGCCAGACATGCGGCAACGAAGAAAAGTGCATTATCGCGTCCACTGCAAGTCCGTATAAGTTCGTAAAGAGCGTAATGACGGCAATTGACGGATCATATGCAGACAAGGATGAATTTGCTTTGCTTGAGACGCTGCGTGATGTGTCAAAGACGGAGATGCCGCAGGCAATCAAAGACATCCTGGAAGCGGAGGTCATCCACAGAACGGAGTGCGGCGCAGAAGAGATGAAAGAAACGGTAAAAAATATACTGGGGATATAAATGAGGTGAAACAATATGTCGGGCTTGGATGGAATATTTGGAATAATTGGCGTGGGATGCGGCCTGTACTGCCTGTATGGGTTCTATATGCTCAGATTTAAAGGCGAGATTGTGCAGTCGCTTTTCCTGCCTAAAGATGTAAATGCAAAAAAATGCAGTGATCTGAAAGGATATTGCAGTGCGGCGCAGGTTCCTGTGCTTGTACTGGGAATTGTCGTCCTGGCTTACGGTGCGGCCGATCTTTGCAACACCTATGTGCGTGAAGTGACAGAAGTGCTGGCGGTGATGATTGTCCTTGTGTTTGTTTCATTGATTTTCTTTGCGCTGCGTATTAAGAAAATAAACAAGATATATTTTGGCTTATAAGATGAAATGACGGCTATGTATAAAAAATCCGGCGGAGCAGGATTATCCTGCATCCGACCGGATTTTTGCTTTTCTTAAATTTTGAAAAATTATCTGCTTATAACTGCGGACCAGCAGCGACTAATGCCTTGCCTGCTTCATTGCCCTCGTATTTTGCAAAGTTCTTAACGAATCTCTGAGCAAGGTCTTTTGCCTTAGCCTCCCACTCGGCAGCGTCAGCATAAGTATCGCGCGGATCAAGGATGCCTGAATCAACGCCCGGAAGCTCTGTCGGAACTTCAAAGTTGAAGTACGGGATCTTCTTTGTCGGAGCGTTTAAGATATCGCCGTTTAAGATTGCGTCAATGATGCCGCGGGTGTCTTTGATGGTGATACGCTTGCCTGTGCCGTTCCATCCGGTGTTTACAAGGTAAGCCTTAGCGCCGTTTGCTTCCATTCTCTTAACAAGCTCTTCGCCGTATTTTGTCGGGTGCAGCTCTAAGAACGCCTGTCCGAAACAAGCAGAGAAAGTCGGTGTCGGCTCTGTGATGCCGCGCTCTGTGCCTGCAAGCTTTGCTGTAAAGCCTGACAGGAAGTAGTACTGTGTCTGCTCCGGGGTGAGGATGGATACCGGAGGAAGCACGCCGAATGCGTCAGCAGATAAGAAGATAACTTCCTTAGCTGCCGGTGCCGCCGATACCGGACGCACGATCTTTTCAATATGGTCGATCGGATAAGATACACGGGTGTTCTCTGTCACGCTCTTATCATTGAAATCAATCTTTCCGTCGGCATCCAGCGTTACGTTCTCAAGAAGAGCGTTGCGCTTGATGGCATTGTAAATATCCGGCTCGGATTCTTTGTCAAGATTGATAACTTTGGCGTAGCATCCGCCCTCGAAGTTGAATACGCCGTTGTCATCCCAGCCATGCTCGTCATCGCCGATAAGGAGACGTTTCGGGTCTGTGGAGAGGGTAGTTTTCCCTGTTCCGGAAAGGCCGAAGAAGATAGCGGTATTCTCGCCGTTCATATCTGTGTTTGCGGAGCAGTGCATGGAAGCGATGCCCTTCAGCGGCAGATAGTAGTTCATCATGGAGAACATACCCTTCTTCATCTCGCCGCCGTACCAGGTGTTGACAATAACCTGCTCCCGGCTGGTGATGTTGAACATGGCAGCGGTCTCGGAATGGAGGCCCAGCTCCTGGTAGTTTTCCACCTTGGCCTTGGAGGCGTTATAAACCACGAAGTCCGGCTCGAAGCTTTCCAGCTCCGCCTCGGTGGGACGGATGAACATATTCTTCACAAAGTGGGCCTGCCAGGCCACCTCCATGATGAAGCGGATGGCCATGCGGGTATCGGCGTTGGTGCCGCAGAAGGCATCCACCACAAAGAGCCGCTTGCCGGAAAGCTCCTTGATGGCGATGTCCTTTACCACACGCCAGGTCTCTTCGGAGGCGGGGTGGTTGTCGTTCTTGTACTCGTCGGTGGTCCACCAGACGGTGTCCTTGGAGTTCTCGTCCATGACGATGAACTTATCCTTGGGGGAGCGGCCGGTGTAGATGCCGGTCATGACGTTGACGGCCCCCAGCTCGCTAAGCTGGCCCCGCTCAAAGCCGGTGAGGTCCTCCTTCAGCTCCTCCTCGAAAAGCATTTCAAAGGAGGGATTGTAGACGATCTCTGTGGTGCCGGTGATGCCGTACTTGGTCAAATCGATCTGTTTCATGATTTTTCCACCTCTCCTGGTTTATACTTTGGTTTGCGAAGCGGGAAACTTCGCTCCTTTGCCGAAATCAAATTCATTATATTACATTTCTTCCAAAAAGGCTATAGATAATTTGTTAAAAAAACGGCGAAGCCCCAAAATTTTTTTGTCTCTGACGGCGTGCCCCCGCCGGGGTGCCCCCGGTGTCACGCCCCACCCGCCCCTTTGGGGGCTTAACCCTTGTAGGGCGTAAGCGAGTGCCTGGAGTCCTAAATACGGCACCCATATCTTGATGGCTTTGGCCGCTTTTCTTTTTGCCTCTTTTTCTTTTCCCGCGAAAAGAAAAAGAG